>ENA-OPEC01001512-OPEC01001512.1-human-gut-metagenome-genome-assembly--contig:-NODE-1512-length-15553-cov-7.694090_pt1 | contig 15553 bp, 8 predicted proteins | sample MGYA00241622_ERZ501507 | MGnify/ENA primary metagenome ERZ501507 (study PRJEB25962, sample SAMEA2042582) | human gut metagenome | biome: human gut; feature: human-associated habitat; material: faeces... | reverse complement strand
CCTCTAAAAACTCGGACTACACCGCCATCGAAGCGTACCTCGTTTACCAGCACGACGCGTTCACCGGAAAGCAACTTCTGGATGAGCACGGCAAGCCGAAGCTGCGGGATTCGTACCTGCTCGACACCCTTGAGTGCGGCGATTTCTCGTTCGCAACGGCCTGTCTGCTGGCAAACCGCAAGTATGGCAAGAACACCCAACGCGATGATATTAAGAGCCATCAGTATATCATCAGCTTTGACCCACGCGATGCAGCCGACAACGGCTTGACCATGGAAAAAGCACAGGCACTTGGCCTGAAATTCTGCGAAGAAAACTTCTCCGGTCACCCCGCCATCGTCTGCACTCACCCGGATGGGCATAACCATTCGGGAAACATCCACGTCCACATTGTGATCGGCAGTATCCGCACACGAGAGGTGGAACGTAAGCCCTATATGCAAAAGCCCCGTGACTGGCGTGAGGGTATGAAGCACTCCAGCACAGCCCAGACCATGCGGCACTTGCGTGTTGAGGTCATGGAACTGTGCGAAAGTGCCGGACTGTACCAGATCGACCTGCTCAACGGCTCCAAGGAACGTGTGAGCGAAGCCGAGTATTGGGCGCGCAGGCGCGGCCAAATGAAACTTGACCGTGAGAACGCAGCCCTTACCAAAACTGGACAGCCGCCCAAGCAGAAGAAGTTTGAAACCGTGAAAGATATTTTACGGAAACAAATCTCGTCTGTGTTGTACCGCTCTACGAGCTTTGAAGATTTTTCTGATAGGCTCATGCAGCAGTACGGCATCACGGTCAAGGAAAGTCGTGGACAGTTCAGCTATCTGCCCTCTGGCAGAACGAAGTTCATCCGAGCGAAACATCTCGGTGACAAGTTCGATAAGGCAGCAGTGCTTGCCACGTTGCAGGCAAACGTCGAACGCAAGCCCAAGGCGCAGTTCAAGCAGGATACCATCGGGAAACTGATCGACATTCAGGCAAAGCTGGCCGAGGGTAAGGGCACAGGCTATGAGCGTTGGGCAAAGAAGTACAACCTCAAAGCCATGGCACAAACTCTGATCCTCTTGCAGGAGAAAGATTTGCTCAACGAGGACGCCCTGAACCAGCGCATCGCTGAACTGGAAACCAAGTATCACGATGCACTGGCGGTGGTGAAAGACCTCGAAGGTCGCATGAAGGCCAACAAAGAACTGCGCTATCACATCGCAGCCTACACCAGTACCAAGAATGTCGCACAGCAGCTAAAGACCGCCAAGCGACCCGCAGCCTTTGAGGAGCAGCACCGTGCAGAGCTGACAGCGTACCGGGCGGCAGCAGCCTATTTCAAGGCAAACAGCATCACAAAGCTGCCCAGCCCGAAAAAGCTGGAAGCCGAGTATGCGCAGCTGGCATCCGAAAAGGCAAAGTTCTACGAGCAGTACAAGGAAGCCAAGGAAGAACTGCTCAAACTGAAAACCGCAAAGCAGAATGTTGCGTCCTTTTTCCGGGAGGAAGAACCGGCGCAGCAGGAGAGATAAAGGAGTGTGCGAATGATCAACCTGAAAATCGATCCGGAGTTCCAGTCCCAGATTCCTCCTCTGACCAATGATGAATTTAAGCAGCTTGAAGAGAATATCCTGAAAGAGGGCAAGCTGATTTCTCCTTTGATCGTGTGGAACAACACACTTGTTGACGGACACAATCGTTATGCAATCCTCCAAAAGCACCCAGAGATTTATTTCTCCACCATGCCGCTCCGATTTGAGAACCGCGAAGAAGCCATTGCGTGGATTTGCCGGAATCAGTTGGGACGGCGAAACCTGAGTCCCGAACAGAAACGCTATCTGCTTGGGAAGCAGTACGAAGCCGAGAAGAAGGCTGCAAAAATCTTTCGGGGCAATCAGTACACTTTAGCAAAGAAAAGTGGTGGTGCTCACGATGATAACCACCACTCCGGGAAGAAAACCTGCGACCGGATCGCAGAGGAAAACGGTGTCAGCCGTGCCTCCGTTCTTCGTGCCAGCCACTATACACGAGGCATCGACATCGCAGATAATCTCTCTCCCGGCATCAAGCAGAAAGTCTTTTCCGGCGAAGTGAAGTTCACCAACGAAGAAATGTCCAAGCTTGTGCAGGCAAGTGTCGAGCATCGTTCAGATGTCCTTGCTCAAATCCTGCATCCAGAGGCATTGGAAGTGTTGGAATCTGCCAGCGCAGAATTTGAACCTGAAAAAGCGGAACCCGTTCCCATGCCCACACCACAAACAGAAGAATTTCGGTGCTATCATGTACCGGACGAGTTTATGAAGGTTTACAAATCTTTGAGCCGTGCGACCGAAATGATGAAAAACTCATGGAAGAAAACGCTCAAAAACAATCCCAGCTATTTCACTGACCCGGAAAAGCAGAAGGTTCTCCGCTTCGCAATGCAGAGGCCTGCTAACTACCTGACTGAAATCGAAACCTATCTGGAAAAGGCTCTTGCAGAAGCCCTTGAAGAAGAAAAGACCGCATAACAGCAGACACCTGTAAGCCATCAACGAGCCCCCAGCCGCAAGTGCAGGGCGGAAAGCATCCGCGCCCTTGCGCCTGATAAAAATTGGAACTTTGATTTTCTCGCCCGGCTTTGCCACGGTGGGACGATCAAAGGAGCGTGCGTTTGAACAAAAAGAAAAAGTCCACAAACACTTCCCCTTATCCCGATGAAGTCATCGACCGTCTGGCACGGGCATTCTACCCGGCCATCCTTGCCTGCTGGAACAGCGAGGAAGGCCAGCGGGAGTTTGCCGCGTGGCAGGCGGAACAGGCTCATATTGCAAACAACGAAAAACAGGAAGTTCCCGTTGGGGAACTCCCTGCCTTACTTATCGTATGTGGATTTTTGCGGGGTGCGTCCGGTAGGGCGCACCCTGTTTTTGTGTTCATTCCTCTAGACCGAGACTCGCAACCACATTCTTCAGATATTCCTTTGGTTAACCGTTCAGGATTAGTCCGGCATACACAAATGGGTCATTGCAGATGAGATGGTTCGTTCAGACCGCAACGCTATTGTGATATCCAGCGAACCCTCGACCCCAGTGCAGGCGATGGAGAGTTCCTCCCATTTTGGAGCGGCAGTGTTTTGCAACCCATTAGCATTTCACGCACATATATTATTTGGTCGAAGAACGGTTGATTTTCTCTTGTTTTTAAGGTATCATGTAAAAAACAATTACTCAAGTTCAAAAGGAGTTCTTTTATGACAAATTCAGATTATAAAGACCTCGCTCCAAATGACGCTATTGAAAATGGAGATGAATATCTTTATTCTTTAAATTGGGCTTTGCAAGATCCAAAGATTAAAAACATTGCGCTTACAGGGCCTTATGGATCAGGAAAAAGTAGCATTATTGATACCTTTTTAAAGCAAAATGATTCCAAATCTCTTTATGCTCAAATCAATGATAGGTTTCACGGTCGAAATGTTCCCTCTTCAAAAAACTCGTTAAAAATTTCTATGGCTACATTTTCAAGTGGTCTTAAGGATTCAAATTCTCTTTCAACTTCAAAGGTGAAGCTTGATATTGATGAAATTGAAACCGGGATTTTAAAGCAACTTTTTTATAAAGTTAAATATTCTCGCATTCCTCAGAGTCGGTATCGCAAGTTGCATACTATTGACAGTTGTAGAATATTCTTTCTCGAACTCATTTTTCTACTTTTTCTCTTTTTATTTTGCTTTGTTTTTAAATATGATTTTCTATTTAGCGTCTATCAAAATATTGTTAATGCAGGGAGCCGGATATATTTAAGTCCTGCATTATCTCTCGTTCTGTTTTTAATTGTTTTTGTTATTGCGTTATGGACTATATCTCTGATTTATCGTTTTGTCTTATCAAAATTCACCATAAAGCAATTTAAGATTAGCGACAACACGTCTATTGAGCCATCAGAATTATCGAAAGAATCCGTATTTAATAAAAACCTCGATGAGATTGTATATTTTTTTGAAGAAACGAATTTTCGATATGTGTTTTTTGAGGATCTCGATCGGCTCGATAATCCCGAACTATTTGTGCATCTCAGGGAGCTAAACACGCTACTCAACAATGATGATGCTATAAATAAGCCCATAATTTTCATTTATGCTGTCAAAGATGACATCTTTGTTGGAAATGATCGTACGAAATTTTTTGATTTTATCATTCCTGTTGTTCCAATTATTAATTCAACGAATTCTAGCGAAATTCTTCTCCAGAAAATAAACCCAAACAGCGGATTCCCTCAATTCCAAGGTATCTTGCAAGAAACGGTTTTTGATGTGGCTCCATTTATTTCCGATATGAGAACGCTTCAAAATATATGCAACGAATTCATTGTGTACAAAAATACTCTAGCAAACGAACTTTCTTTATCGGAAGATAAAATGTTTGCAATAATGGCTTTCAAAAATCTCTATCCGAAGGATTTTTCGGACTTGCAGAATGAAAGCGGCGTTGTAAAAGAAGCATTTTCCGACAAGCAAAAATTCATTTATGCTCAATCAGAAGTCCTACAGCACAAGATCGAGCATGCCGAAGAATTGCTCAAAAAAGTTCATTCGGACGTATTGCAAAATAGCAATGAAGTGAAATTTTCTATGCTTATTTCCCTCGCTGGAAGCAATCAAATCGTCACCCGTATTTACTCATATTCATCTTCCTTTGATGTTGACTACAGCAGAATTATGACCGACTCATTTGATTTGCTTGCTCTCAAAAAAGTCAAACAATGCCGCATAGAATGTCGTCAGATTTTTTCACATTCTTATTATACCGATCGTTCCGAAAAAGAAATTGATGATTTGTCCTCGCTGGTGTCAAATTATGTTGATAGATGGCAAGCATTCCACGAAGCGGAAGCACAAGGTTACGAAAAGCTCAAATCTGATATTGAAACCTGCAAATTGCAACAAAAAAATCTTTCGAAACAGTCTTTAAAAAATTTGATAAACTACTACTCAGCAACCGATGTCCTGTCTTCTCATGTTTGCGATAATAAGTTACTTGTGTTTTTGCTTCGCCGTGGTTATATTGATGAAGAATACACTAATTATATCAACTATTTTAAAGGAACAAGCATTACAAAGGATGACATGAATTTCATCCTCAGCGTCAAAACTCAGACCGCCTTGCCATTCGATTATACTCTAAATAAAACTGAAATGGTTATCAATAGATTGCAGCCATATGAGTTTGAACAAAAAGAGATTCTTAATTATGCACTTTTGGAGCGGCTTTTTGACCTTCCGCAAGAATCCGAAAAGTTTGGTATACTTTTTTCCCAATTTCACAACGGAAGTGACTTCTGTTGGAACTTCATTGATTCTTTCATCGATATCACAAAGCATTTAGATGTTTTTGTGCAGTCCCTGGCATCTTCATGGAAAGGTATTTGGCTATATATATTTAACAAGTCTGAGCTTTCCTATAAAAGAAAAATTAGATATCTTTCACTTTTAATCGCTTATATTCCGTCTTCTGAGTTACAGTCACTCAATCAGAACAATTCAATGGCTGCGTTCATTGAATCTCATCCTGATATTTTACAGATGCTTCTGGCTGTTCCTGCAGAAGATGTCATTTCCTGTATCGAATCTCTAAACATAAAATTCTCAAACGTTCATATAGATCAAGTTCCAACCTCCATAATTTCATATATCTTTGATAACGACTGTTATATAATCAATCGGGTCATGACACGCCTCGCTATATTACATTATGACTGCTCTCTTAGTGATTATTTTATTTCACAAAAGCCATACACTGCAATTCTTTCATTAAAAAACACACCTGTTAACGAGTATGTACAAACGGATCTCGTTTCTTTTGTAGAAAACGTTCTTGCAGGCTCTACTGCATCCGATGATGTGTCCGCGATAATAGTAATGCTTGAATCATCTGTTGGCAATGCGGATTTGTGTGAAAAAATCATCACCTATGAATCATTTCGTCTTCCTGAATTTTGCTGTGAATCCAAAATAGATTCACAAACATCTGAAATTTTAAATCTGTGGAACTTAATTGTTTGTCAAAGAAAAATCATTTCCTCTTTTCATAACGTCACTGTATACTGGAGTCACTTCGGCTTAACTTCTGAACTTTTATCTTTTATTATCAGTGAAAAAGAATCTCTTTGTTCTCAATCAGACCTTTCTGCTGATAATAAATTGATTCAAGATATCATCAGTTCAGATATTGATGATAATTCGTTTTCTTATTTCATTCATCGATTCTCTATTGAAAGTCCTGATTTCCCATTTTGGGATTTGTCCGAAAGTAAACTTTCTATTATGATAGATTGCAACTACTTTCCATTTACAATTGACGGCTATTTGAAGTTGAAAGCAAAGTCTAAAGCTTTGTCACTTGAGTATATTTTGAAAAATCAGCATGAGTTCATAAAAGTCATTGATTCTATCGAAATAGATCAGCCCTTGTTTGAGAAATTGATTTGCTCTTCCAAAGCTAATCACGCTATAAAATCCGTATTGCTCAAACATTTTTCTAAGGAGTTCTTGACTACTTCTATTGCTCTTTCTCTCGTGAATTCTGATTTTCGGTTCACAAACGAAACATTTAATATCGTATGGCCTTTGCTGAATTCGGAAAGCAAGAAAATGTTTTTTCTTCAGCATCTCGACATTTTGAATGCGGATGATTTTGAACGCATTTTTACCGAACTGTCTTTCCTGTACCCTGATTTCAGCAATCGAGATTCAAGACATATTGTAAAACTTACGAAATCGCCAAATGATAGACAGCTTGCTTCACGACTTAAGGAAACAGGATATATTTCCAATATTGAGGAAACAGAGAAGGACGATTACCTTCGTTTGAGAATTCGTTCCATCAAAAGACGATGAATACAATGCTTAACGTCAGCTTTTTCGTCTTTTAGTTTAGCCTTTCTGTGCTAATGGGTCACTGCGGAAACCGTAATTTGACCTCTGCCATTGCACTAGGATGGCACAGTGTATCCTTCGATACGAATATCCTGATGATGCAATCGAGCGTTCACTCTGTTTGGTGATTTTTGTGTGAAAAGCATAGGGAGATTCCATCATGGTAGATGGAACAAGCTTATCTTTTTGACAAAAGTGGTTTTCTCTACCCAATTCAAATGCAAAGGCAGGATACCACCGCCATGGTGATACCCTGCCTTTGTTCGTTCCTGCTCACTGTTCCGAGTAGTGCCTTCTCAGAACTTCCTGTAAACAAAAAACGTACCCGAACCCTTTCTCATAGAGAATCGGGTTCGAGTACGAACTGTATGGTGGACGGTACAGGACTCGAACCTGTGACCTCCTGCACGTCAAGCAGATGCTCTACCAGCTGAGCTAACCGTCCATACGTCATATCGACTCGGTTATTTTACCACAGCTTCGGCAAAAAAGCAATACTTTTCTGCAACTTTTTTATTTTTGCACGGCCAGCGCCTTATGGATGATGTCATACAGCACCGGCTTCATGGCCTCGATGTCGTCCGGCTTGCCTTCCAGAATGCTGGAGTAGCACACCGACATACACATGCTGCCCAGCGCCGTGATGCGCTGGTAGATCTCGCGCTCGGTGCGGCCGACCATCTCCGGGCTGGACATCACCACGGTGAGCAGCTTGCGCATCAGAGGTTCGGCGTCGCGGCTGGCCTCGATCTGGTCCAGCCCCGGCCAGACGAAGTTGCGCTCCAGAAATTTCAGCACCAGCGTGTCGCGGCGCAGCGCTTCAATGATGTGGTCGATCACCGCCACCATCTTATCCGGGAAGGTCTGCAGCTCGGTCTGCTGCTCCACAGCCATGCACGCCTCGCTCAGCAGCTGGTAGCTCACCCGGCCCAGCAGCGCCTGCATCACGGCACCCTTATCCTGGAAATACAAATAAAAGGTGCCTTTTGCCACCTTTGCGCGGGAGGTGATGTCCTCCACGCTGGTCTTCGCGGTGCCGCGCTCCAAAAACAGCTCATAGGCCGCGTCCAGCAGCGCCCGGCGCTTTTCCTGCTTTTTTCCCTCCACGGTGCTCATGCTCTGGGTCGATTCCTCTTTCCTCTTGTTTTTGCCTTTTGTTCCGGGCACATCCCGGTGTTGCGTCCGGTTTACTTTTCTTAGTTTAGCAGTCCTTGTGCGAATGTGCAAGCCCACTTTCCTATACAATTTTCCGTCCGTGATAAGAAAACTGACTTTTGGTCATTTTTGTGCTTGACACCCGCCGCTTCCTGAATATAATAGGGTTTGCTTAGAAATGACCAGCGGTCATTTTGCTAAGATTCTTTAACCACTTTCTATTCTGGAGGGTTCTCATGAAAAAGATCGCACAGGGCATCGTGCGGTTCCGGAAGCTGATTTTGACAGTAGCATTCCTGCTGCTGATCCCTTCCGCCATCGGCGCGATCGCCACCCGCATCAACTATGACATCCTCACCTACCTGCCGCAGGATCTGGACTCCATGATCGGCGAGGTAGCCCTTGAGGACGACTTCCATCTGGCCTCCACCGGCATGATCACGGTCGAAGGCCTGCCTACCAACGAGCTCATCGCCATGAAGAAGGACATCGACGCCGTGCCCGGCGTCACCCAGACCTTCTGGCTCAGCGATGTGATCGACCCCAGCATCCCCACCGAGATGCTCCCCGCCGATGTGCAGCAGTTCATGTTCGGCAAGAACGATTCCACCATGCTGCTGGTCCGCTTTGACGCCCCCAGCGCCAGCGATGAGACCATGGAGGCCGTCAAGCAGATCGAAAAGCTGCTGCGCAAGGACTGCTTCTTCGGCGGCATGAGCGTCATCCTGCAGGACACCAAGGCACTGGTCAATCAGGAAATGCCCATGTACATCCTGATCGCCGTGGGTGCCAGCCTGCTGGTGCTGTTCCTCTCGCTGGAAAGCACCATCACCCCGCTGCTGTTCATGCTGGGCCTTTTGTTCCCCATCGTGTACAACTTCGGCACCAACATCCTGCTGGGCCAGATCAGCTACATCACCGAGGCGCTTGCCACCGTGCTGCAGCTGGGCGTGACGATGGACTTCTCCATCTTCCTGCTGCACCGCTATCAGGAAGAAAAGGAGCTGCGCTCCTCCAATGAGGAGGCCATGACCAGCGCTATCTGCAAGACCATGACCTCTATCTCCGCTTCCAGCCTGACCACCATTGCAGGCTTCCTTGCACTGTGCGCCATGCGTCTGACGCTGGGCCGCGATATCGGCCTGGTCATGGCCAAGGGCGTGGCCCTGGGCGTCATCTGCACCGTGGTCATCCTGCCCGCCCTGATCCTTACCTTTGATAAGTGGGTAGAAAAATATAAGCACCGCACCGTCATCCCCAAGCTGACCAAGCTGAGCTACTTCGTCTCCAACCACGCGGTGCCCATCGTGGTCGCCTTTATCCTTATTATTATCCCCTTCGCCATCGCCCAGAACAAGACCGAAGTCTACTACACCCTGTTCGATTCCCTGCCCCAGGACCTGACCGGCATCGTGGGCACCAACAAGCTGGGCGAGGATTTCGGCATGACCACCAGCCACTTTATTCTGGTGCATGACGACCTGACCGCTTCCGAGGTGTCCGACCTGTGCGACGAACTCAAGGATGTGGACGGCATCACCCAGGTGATGAGCCTGGATTCCATCACCGGCCCCGGCTTTGATACAGAGCTGCTGCCCGACAGCGTGATGGAGATCCTGCAGTCCGGCGGCTACAAGCTGATTTTGGCCAACAGTTCCTACAAGACCGGCACCGACGCCATCAACAACCAGCTGGACGAGATGATCAGTCTCATCAAGGCCGTGGACCCCGAGGGCGTCATCACCGGTGAAGGTGCCATGACCAAGGACCTGATCGAGGTCGCCGATGTGGACTTCAAGAACGTCAATGTCTGGTCTATCATGGCCGTGCTTGCCATCATCGCCATCTCCTTTAAGAGCATCTCCATCCCGGCCCTGCTGGTCGCCAGCATCGAGGCCGCCATCGCCATCAACATGGGCATCCCGTACTTTACCGGTACGCAGCTGCCCTTCATCGCCAGCATCGTCATCGGCACTATCCAGCTGGGCGCTACCGTGGACTACTCCATCCTGATGACTACCCGTTATCACGAGGAGCGCGCCTTTGGCCGCACCCCCAAGGAAGCTGCCCAGCAGTCGCTGGAGCACTGCAGCCAGTCCATCCTGACCAGCGGCCTGACCTTCTTTGCCGCTACGGTCGGCGTGGCTGCCATCAGTAAGATGGAGCTGCTGCGGAGCATCTGCCTGCTGATCTCCCGTGGCGCTCTGATCAGTATGCTGGTCATTCTGGTGGTACTGCCCGCCGCCCTGATGCTGTGTGACTGGCTCATCCGCCACACCACCCTGAAATGGATGGTCCCTGAATCTGCCAACGCCAAGAAGTCTGAAAAGGAGTAATGCGTTATGAAAAAATCGCTTCGTTTCGCCAGTGCGGCGCTGGCTGTTGCCCTCGCCGCCAGCTGTGCCGCGCCCGCTTTTGCCGCTGGCAGCAGCAGCTTTACCAAGTCTGAGACCGTGTACGCCGTGATGAACGACGACGGCTCCATCAGCAGCACCACCGTCAGCGAGCATGTGTACAGCGCTTCCGGCCTGTCCAATGTCACCGATAAGAGCAGCCTGACCAACATCCAGAACACCGAGAGCGACGCCGCGTTCACCCAGAACGGTGAGGACATCACCTGGAACACCGACGACACCGATGTTTACTATAAGGGCGACACCGACCGCAGCCTGCCCATCTCCGCCAAGATCACCTACGCCATGGACGGCCAGGAGGCTGCCCTGGAAGACCTGATCGGCAAGAGCGGCCACCTGACTGTGACCATCGCCCTGACCAACAGCGAGACCGACACCATCACCGTCAACGGTGCTGAGCGCACCATCGTCACCCCGCTGATCACCGCCGTGGGCGTGATCTTCGGCGAGGATGCTTCCAACGTCACCGCTGAGCACGGCATCATCGAGAGCGCCGCCAAGAGCAGCGTGGCCGCCTTCGTCACCCTGCCGGGCGTGAAGGATTCTCTGTCCGGCCTGCTGCCCGACGAAGTGGACAGCATCGAGGACTACCTGCAGGATACCATCACCGTGGAGGCCGATGTCACTGAGCTGACCTGCCCGCAGGTGATGATGGCCTGCGCCACCAGCACCGCCGCTCTGGGCACCGACAATGTGTTTGACCTGAGCAGCATCAACGACCTGACCGACGGCATCAACCAGCTGAATGACGCCATGAGCCAGCTGCTGGACGGCGCTTCTCAGCTGGAGGACGGTACCAGTCAGCTGGCCAGCGGTGTGCTGGCACTGCTGGACGGTGCCAACACCCTGAACAATGGTGCAGCCGCACTGGACGAGGGTCTGGGGCAGCTGACCACCGGTCTGGACACCCTGAGCTCCAACAACAGCGCCCTGAACAGCGGCGCACAGCAGGTGGCGGACGGTGTGCTGGCTTCTGCCAACAAGACCCTGAAAGAGGGCGGTCTGATCGACACCGATATGACTTGGGATAACTACGCCGCCGTCATCGACAACATTCTGACCATCAACGACAAGACGCTGGCTGCCGGACGCCGCAAGATGGTGCGCACCATCTGGGAGCAGGCTCCCAGCTTCAAGGACAGCCAGCTGGATCTGGCTCTGTACCTTTCCGCTACCAAGACGAACCATGATCTGGAGGCTGCTCTGCACCTGATGCAGAACTACGACCCCTCCATGCTGTGCGGTCTGGTGCAGCTGCTGACCAGTCAGGAGGCTAAGGACACCGCCAAGGCAGAGCTGAAGTATCAGGTAGAGAACAGTCAGGATATCGCGGATGTGCGTGCCCTGAAGGACAGCCTTTCCAAGATCCAGCTCTTTGTTTCCAGCGTGGGCCAGTACACCGCCGGTGTACAGACCTCCGCAGATGGTGCCCATTCTGCCAAGGACGGCAGCGCACAGCTTGCCGCCGGTACCAAGACCCTGTATGACGGTGTGAACACCCTGAACGAGGGCGCAAGCCAGCTGAACGACGGCACCCACCAGCTGAACGATGGTCTGAACCAGTTCAACGAGGAGGGCATCTCCAAGCTGACCGGCGCACTGGATCAGGATCAGCTGCACGGCCTTAAGACCGTGCTGGACGAGATGACCGACCGTCTGGAAAACTACACCAGCTTTGCCGGTGCACCCGAGGACGCCGAGAGCAGTGTGAAGTTTGTCTACAAGACCGCCGAGACCGTGGCCGCTGCCAACAATGCTGTGGCTGAGACCGAGACGGTGAAGGAGGGCAACATCTTCACCCGCCTGTGGCAGCGCATCGTGGACCTGTTCAAGTTCTGATAATGCCAACATCCTTCCAGAATCGTAGATAGAGACGCAGAAGCGCCCCGCAGCCGAATGACTGCGGGGCGCTTCTGCGTCTGCGGGAATATTTCAGGGTGAAAAGCATACAATAAAAAGAAAGCATCTTGATTGCATTTTGCTTTCTTATATGGTAAAATCAAAGAAAGAAGGAGGTGCTGGATATGGCACAGATCAGTGTACGCGTGGATGACGCCGTGAAGCATGAGGCAGAGCAGACCTTTGACGAGATCGGCCTGAGCATGAACACGGCTATAACGATCTTTCTCAAGGCCTGCGCCCGGGAAAAGCGCATTCCGTTCGAGCTGACCGCAGACCCCTTTTATTCCTCTGCCAATCAGCGTTATCTGGAAGGCATCATGCGGGATGTGCGCAGCGGCAAGGCGCATTTTGCCCCGCATGATCTCATCGAGGAAACCTGATGCGGTTGCTGTGGGAGGATCGCGCATGGGAGGATTATCTTTATTGGCAGATGCAGGACAAAAAGACATTGAAACGCATCAACGCGCTGATCAAAGATATCGCCCGCAACGCCTTTGACGGCATCGGCAAGCCGGAACCGCTGCGCGGTACGCTCAGCGGCTGGGGGAGCCGCCGCATCGACGATGTGAACCGCATCGTTTACTACGAAGAAAACGGCATTGTGTTTATCGTTTCCTGCCGCGGACATTACGATGACACCTGACAGCAGCCGCTGTATCTAAAAAAGGACACCGGATAGCCTACGGGCTGTCCGGTGTCCTTTTTTTAATAAAATTACTGATCCTTTTCCACCATCATCTTGCTGGCTTTATAGATATCGCCGCAGCCGAGGGTGATGACCAGATCGCCGGGCTGGGCGTTCTGCTTTACCCAGTCGGCGGCTTCCTGCAGGCTGTTCACCAGCACGGAGCCGGGAATCTGCGCTGCCAGCTTTGCGCTGGTAATGGTGGGGTCGTTGGGCTCGCGGCTGCCCATGATGGGGGTGATCACCGTGATATCAGGGATCTTGAACACATCCACAAAGTCGTTGAACAGCATCTTGGTGCGGCTGTATGTAAACGGCTGATGGACTGCGATCAGGCGCTTGTAGCCCATCTCCTTGGCGGTGTTCAGGGTGGCGCGCAGCTCGGTGGGGTGGTGGGCGTAGTCATCAATGACCAGCGCACCGTTGCACTCGCCGTACACCTCAAAGCGGCGGCCTGCGCCCTTGAAGTTCAGAGCAGCCTCGGCGCACTGCTCCACGGTCAGGCCCACAAAGCGGCACACCGCGCACATGGCCAGAGCATTGTAGATGTTGTGGTAGCCGGGCACGGCCAGACGGATGTGGCCGGTGATCTTGCTCCACTCCTTCAGGTCGAACTCGAAGAAGCCGGGCTTGTATTCGTTCACGTTCAGGGCCTGATAGTCGCCGTCGTTCTTGATGCCGAAGGTGCGCACGCGGCGGTCCAGCGTGTACATGACGTCCATGGTGTTCTTGTCGTCGGCGTTGGCGAAGATCATGAACTGGGTCATCAGGGCAAAGCGCTTGAAGGCGAACTTCAGCTCGCCCATGCTGCCGTAGTAGTCCAGATGGTCGTTGTCGATGTTCAGCACCACGGACAGGTAGGGGGTCAGCTTCAGGAAGGTCTCGGAGAACTCGCAGGCTTCGATGACGATGTCATCGCCCTTGCCGGCCTTGCCGTAGCCGTTGATGAGGGGCAGCTTGCCGCCGATGACGGCAGAGGGGTCGCGCCCTGCCAGTTCCAGCGCGGTGGTGATCATGGAGGTGGTGGTGGTCTTGCCGTGGGTGCCGGACACGCAGATGCTCTGCTTGTACAGGCGGCTCACATAGCCCAGCAGCACGCTGCGCTCGATGGTGGGGATGCCGTAGGAGGAAGCAGCATTCAGCTCCACGTTGTCCTTGGAGATGGCTGCCGAGTAGACCACCAGATCCACGCCAATGACGTTGTCGGCGCTGTGGCCCAGGCTGACCTTCACGCCCATCTCCCGCTCGTAGCGGATGATGCTGCCGTCCAGCACATCGCTGCCGGACAGCTCGTAGCCTTTTGCCGCAAGGATCTGGATCAGCGGGTACATGCCGCTGCCGCCGCAGCCGATGAAGTGGATCTTTTTTACATTGTCCAGCAGGTGCTGGTTGTAATCGGTGTACATGAACATATAAGGCAACCTCCAAATAATTAACGGCTGCAGAGCAGGCCGATTCCATCCATTCGTTTGGGATACATCTTATTATATAATTTTTGACGCACAAAATAAACAGGAAAAATCGAATTTTCGGAAAGAACCATATTTCCTTTTCTGATTTTGTGATATGTGTACAAGAAAACCGGGATTCATAAAAGATTTACATTTGCGAGAAGGAAATACTTCACAATTTTGAAGCATCTGTGCTAAAATAAAAGGGAACGAAACCATCTGAAAAAGGAGCAGCAACGTGAAGATCAAGATCACTGCGGACAGCACCTGCGATCTGTCTGCCGAACTTTTGCAAAAATGGGACATCACCCTGATGCCCATGCACATCCTGATGGGCGAGGACAGCTATCTGGACGGCGTCACCATCCACCCGGCGGATGTGTTCACCTATGTGAACGGCGGCGGCAAGATGCCGAAATCCGCCGCGGCGAATCTGGTGGAGTACGCCGAATTCTTTGGCAATTACACGGGGGACTACGACGCGGTCATCCACATCTCGGTCAGCAGCAAGCTTTCGTCCTGCTACCAGAACGCAAAGCTGGCCGCAGAGGACTTTGCAAACGTCTATGTGGTGGACAGCCAGAACATCTGCACCGGGCAGGGCTATCTTGTGCTGAAGGCGGCCAAGTGGGCAGCCGACGGCCTGCCGCCCCGCAACATCGTCATGCGGCTGCAGAGCCTGGCCAGGCGGGTGGAGCTGAGCTTTGTGCTGGACCGGCTGGACTTCATGGCCAAAAGCGGCCGCTGCTCCGGTGTGCTGGCCTTTGGGGCCAACCTGCTGGGCATCAAACCGGCGCTGGAAGTCATTGACGGCGAGCTGAAGGTGGTCAAAAAGTACCGCGGCAGCCTGCCCATCTGCGTGGGCAAGTACATCACCGACCGTCTGGCAGACCGGGACGACATCGAGGACGGGCTCGTGTTCATCTCCTCCTGCCAGCCGAAGCCCGGCTGCATGGACGCCGTGAAGGCAGGCCTAAAGAAATACGGCAATTTTGCCGAGTGCTATGAGACCGACATCGGCACCACCATCGGCGGCTACTCCGGCCCG
>ENA-OPEC01001504-OPEC01001504.1-human-gut-metagenome-genome-assembly--contig:-NODE-1504-length-15593-cov-2.996010_pt1 | contig 15593 bp, 10 predicted proteins | sample MGYA00241622_ERZ501507 | MGnify/ENA primary metagenome ERZ501507 (study PRJEB25962, sample SAMEA2042582) | human gut metagenome | biome: human gut; feature: human-associated habitat; material: faeces... | reverse complement strand
GCTGTCAAAGGGTTGTCACCGGTCACCATCACAGTTTTCACACCCATCCTGCGAAGACGCTCAAAACGTTCCTGAATGCCCGGTTTGATAATATCCTGCAACTCAATTACCCCAGTAACTTTCTGATTGACACATACCACCAGCGGAGTTCCACCGTTGCTGGTAATTACAGCAATCACCTCTTCAATCTCTTTCGGGAACTTGTTTCCGGCATTTTCCACAATCTTGCGAATAGCGTCGAAGGCGCCTTTACGTATCTGAGTACCATCCTGCAAATCCACACCCGAACATTTTGTTTCGGCTGTAAACTTAATCATATGAGCACCGGTAGTATTCAAATCACGCATACGATGACCGTTTTCACGTCCCAGTTCAATGATAGACTTACCCTCCGGAGTCTCGTCAGAAAGTGAGGACAACAAGCAAGCCTCTACGAACAAATTCTCGTCAACACCCGAAGCCGAATGAAACTTAGTAGCTTTACGGTTACCGATTGTAATGGTGCCAGTCTTGTCTAGCAACAAGGTATCAATGTCACCGGCTGTTTCTACCGCCTTACCGGATTTGGTGATTACATTAGCGCGCAAAGCACGGTCCATCCCAGCAATGCCGATGGCAGAAAGCAGTCCGCCGATAGTAGTCGGTATCAAGCAGACAAACAAAGAAATGATGGCTGCAATGGAGATATAAGTTCCCGGATGGTCGATATTCGTATAGTCGGCCATAGGAATCAACGTCACACATACAATGACGAATACCAAGGTGAAACCGGCCAGAAGAATAGTCAATGCTATCTCGTTCGGAGTCTTCTGGCGAGTAGCGCCTTCTACCAAAGCAATCATCTTGTCAAGAAAGCTCTCACCCGGTTGCTGCGTCACCAATACCTTGATTTTATCAGAAAGAACTTTTGTACCACCAGTTACGGAACTCTTGTCACCACCGGCCTCACGGATAACCGGAGCAGATTCACCGGTAATGGCACTTTCGTCAATGGAGGCCAAACCTTCCACAATCTCACCGTCGGCAGGAATCGTATCTCCTGCTTCACAAATAAAATAGTCACCTTTCTTCAAACGTGAACTGCTAACGGTATGGATTTTACCGTCAACCAACACTTTAGCAGGAGTCTCTTCACGGGTTTTACGCAAACTGTCAGCTTGGGCCTTACCACGAGCTTCAGCGATGGCTTCAGCAAAATTAGCAAACAGTAACGTCACAAACAAGATGATGAATACCAATAAATTATATCCGAATGCTCCATATTCCGAAGTACCCAATGAAAGGAAACAGACAATCAGCATGACGACTGTTACGACTTCCACCGTAAACATAATCGGATTCTTTATCATCACCCGTGGATTCAGCTTCACGAATGATTGCTTCAAACTTTCCATTACTTGCTCCTTCTGAAACAAAGAAGCTGATTTATTATCTTTCATACCTATGAAATTACTTTTTACAAACTACTATTACAAACTGAAATGTTCAGCAATCGTACTCAATGCATGTGCCGGGAAGAATGACAAGGCAGCCACAATAAAGATAACGGCAAAAGTCATCACACCGAAAGTTACTGTATCCGTCTTCAGCGTACCGGCACTCTCCGGAACATATTTCTTTCCGGCCAACAGACCAGCAATGGCTACCTGACCTACGATAGGCAGGAAACGTCCTAAAATCAGCGTCCAGCCGGTAGTATAGTTCCAGAAGTAAGTATTGTCGCCCAATCCTTCGAAGCCGGAACCATTATTGGCCGCAGCCGAAGTATATTCATAAAGCTGCTCACTCAGTCCGTGGAAACTGGGATTATTCAACCAGCCGCCTTCACCTGCCACAAATTCAGGATAATGAGCGAACAAAAAGCAAGAAAGTGCCACACCGCCCAAGATGATAAGCGGATGAAGCAGTGCCACAATGGTAGCAATCTTCATTTCACGCGCCTCTACCTTCTTACCGAGAAATTCCGGAGTACGTCCCACCATCAGTCCACTGATGAATACGGCGATAATGATGAATGTATAATAGTTCATGAAACCTACACCCACACCTCCAAACCACGTATTAATCTGCATGTTCAGCATTTCCATCATACCGGAAAGAGGCATCGTTGAATCATGCATACCATTCACAGAGCCATTGGAAGTAACTGTAGTCACAATACTCCAAAGAGCAGTAGCAGCAGACCCTAAACGGACTTCTTTACCTTCCATTGCTCCATTGTCTTGGGCAATTCCCATCTCATCAATGCGCGGATTACCTCCCATCTCCTGCGAAACATTGATGCAAACACCGACAAGAAAAGCAAAAAGCATTACGCTATAGATAGAGTAAGCCATCTTCTTACGTTTGATGTAAAAGCCGAGTGCAATCACCATAGACATTGGTATAATTAGGATAGACCAACATTCTGCAATATCTGTCAAGTAAGTAGGATTTTCCAACGGATGTGAAGAGTTACATCCAAAGTAACCGCCACCGTTCGTACCCAATTGCTTGATAGGAACAATCGCTGCCGTAGGACCTTGTGAAACCAACTGGGTTTGTCCTTCCATCGTCTGAACTTCCAGCTTACCATCAAATCCCATCGGAGTACCTTGTAGAATGAGGATGAAGCCCACAATCAACGAAAGCGGTAATAATACACGTGTACAGCTCAAAACCAAGAACTTCCAGAAGTTACCGATAGTCTTCGTCGATTTAGCAGCCATACCCTTCATGATACCTGCCATAGCTGCCATACCGGTAGCGGCGGTAATGAATTGGAACAACATAATGACGAACAACTGTGTAAAATATGTCAGTCCGCTTTCACCGGAATAATGCTGCAAATTACAGTTCACCATAAAACTGATACATGTATTGAATGCCAGATCCGGTGTCTGGTTAGCGTTTCCATCCGGATTTAACGGCAACCACTGCTGTGTACAGAGTAGCACCATGCCCCATACAAACCAAAAGGCATTCAGAATCAGCAGGGCTTTCAAGAACTGTTTCCAGTTCATCTCTTCCTCCGGATTGACTCCGGCCACTTTATAAATCAATCTCTCGACCGGCTTCATGAAATCCGACCATGTCTTTTCGCCTTTGTAAACCTTGGCAATATACTTTCCCAGAGGATAGGATATCACAATCAGCAGAACAATCTGCAAGGCTACACCTAAAATTTCAGTGTTCATTTCTCCACTCTCCATTCATTAAAACTTTTCGGGTCTTATCAGCACATAAGTCAGATACCCGAACATTACAATACCTAATACAAATAAAGCTGTGTACATAATTCTCTCTTTTAAATCTTCTCAAACCAATCTACGCATTTCCAGAAAAGCCAAAAGGCGAACAAACCGCTCAATAGGCAAAAAATAAATGATACTGTTATTCCCATGTTTTTACCTTTTAAAATGTTACTACATATTTTTGTCTGCCAGGAATGTGCCAAATATGTGCCAAAAAGAGCGCATATACCATACACCATTAATTATCAACAGAATACATACTAAACAAGTATAAAAAGAAACAGGTTGCACCCTTTCAAAATGAAAAGGTGCAACCTGTTTTGATATGTTTTAGCCCATAGGCACTTTCTGCTTCTAAGCCTGTTTCAAGAATAATCTTGCCACGGTCCTATATCGAAGGTACCTCAGTCGTATACTGAGCCCCCTATTATAGATCTGAGATCTTGTATTCCTCAATCTTCCGATACAACGTCGTCAAACCTATTTTCAATAACCGGGCTGCTTCTGTCTTATTCCCCTTTGTATACTCCAGTACACGGGCAATGTGCCGGCGTTCCATAGCTGAAAGTTCAAAACTGCCGGGACTTGAATCATTGGAGTGTTCATAATGGGCATTCTGAATATCAAACGGCAAATCAGCAATGTCCAGATATCCGCTCTCGCAAACAATCATACTGCGTTCTATCACGTTACGTAATTCACGAATATTTCCCTTCCACGGTTGGGAGTCCAATGCTTCAAGAAATGCGGGAGCTATTTCAACCACCGGACGCGCCAGCTGTTCCGCAAAACTCTTTATAAAAGCCTTCGCCAACAGCCGGATATCACCTGCACGTTCGCGCAATGGCGGCAGATGTATCTGAAATACGCTTAATCTATAAAACAAATCCTCGCGGAAACGTCCGGCAACAATCTCCTGGGACAAGTTGCGGTTCGTAGCGGCAATGATGCGGACATTGACACGGGTAGGTTTCGTATCACCTATCTTAATATACTCACCGGTTTCAAGAATACGCAGCAACTTGGCTTGCAGTTCAAACGCCATCTCACCGATTTCATCCAAAAAAATAGTCCCATTATTCGCTTCCTCGAACAGTCCCTTCTTATCCTTCAATGCGCCGGTAAACGAACCGGCTTTATGACCGAACATTTCACTTTCCAGCAACTCCTTGCTGAACGAAGAACAGTTAACCGCTACAAAATTCTGCCGTGCACGCTTACTACTGTAGTGGATGGCCTGGGCAAATACCTCCTTACCCGTGCCCGTTTCTCCAGTCAACAGTACAGGAACATCAGTCCCTGACACCTTCTGAGCTAATGAAACAGCATCCTTCAGGACTTTGGATTCTCCCAGGATAGAATCAAAAGAGTACGTCTGTCCCACCTTCTTCTCCAGTTTTTCCAACCGCACATTCATACGCGCTTTCTCTACAGCACGGCTTATCAGAGGAATAATCTTGTTATTATCGTCTCCCTTGGTGATGTAGTCGAAAGCACCGTTCTTGATGGCCTGCACCCCATCGGGAATATTGCCGTGCGCTGTCAGCAGAATAACTTCCACATTGGGTGCCGCCTTCTTGATAGCCAACACCAGGTCTACCCCATTTCCATCGGGCAGAAACACATCACACAAAACTACATCGGGATTTTGGAGTTCCAGTTGCTTCAGGGCAGCCCTGCAATCACCAGCCTGACAGACGTCATATCCCTCCAACTCCATCATCCGTGTCAGAAGGGTACGGATTTGTACCTCATCATCAATGATTAGAATCTTACTCATATCTATTCGATAAGTTTTTAAACTGATAACGGTAAAAAACAGGGTGTGCAAATATAAGCTTTTCCCAAATACCAACGGCATATCTTTTGAACTTTTATAGGTGAAGGGGCAAGAGCCTGCCACCAACCGGGATATGAATATCCCACCACAGCAATGCCACAGCGGCATTATGCAGGCCTAGTCCCAGTGAAAGCCCCTCATGCCTCCCCCTTCCATTTTGGAAAGAGGCCACCTGAAATGAAAAGCCGGAAGGAAGAACATCCGGATGAATGCAATTATGAAACTGTTAAAAAAGAAACAAGAAATGAAAGTTTGTAAATTCGGCGGAACTTCCGTCGGCACCGTAGAGAGAATGAAACATGTAGCAACACTCATTAAAGATGCAACACCCAAGATTGTGGTACTGTCTGCCACTGCAGGCACCACCAACCATCTGGAGGAGATTGCCGCCAACTTGTTCAACCGTGAAATAGAACAAGCTCACGACCGTATCACCCGGCTGGAATTCCAGTTCATCGAATTTGCCAATGGGTTGCTGACCGACGAGAAACTGAAACGGGAAGCAATAGATTATATCCTCGACCGCTTCCAGCAACTTTGGAAATTTACCAAAGATTCCTTCACCTCTGTCGAAGAGAAGGAAGTGCTGGCACAAGGCGAACTTATCAGTACCGCCCTAATGCACTTCTACCTGCGCGAGCTGAAAGTTCCCAATGTACTGCTTTGTGCATTCGACTTCATGCGTATCGGCCCCGACAACGAACCCGACTTGGAATATATAGAACAAAAACTCCGAGAACAGCTTGCCTGCCATCCCGGCATCAATCTCTTCATCACTCAGGGTTTCATCTGCAAGAATGCCTATAACGAAACAGATAACCTGAAACGCGGCGGCAGTGATTACACTGCTTCCCTCATTGGCACCGCCCTCCAAGCAGACGAGATACAAATATGGACGGACATAGATGGCATGCACAACAATGATCCGCGCGAGGTGTCAGGTACCCGCCCCGTGAAACGCCTCAGCTTCAACGAAGCCGAACAACTGGCCTTCTATGGTGCCAAGATACTGCATCCCTTCTGTATCGCCCCGGCACGCCTAAGGAATATTCCCGTCCGGTTGCTTAACTCTATGGAACCGTCGGCAGAAGGCACGCTAATTTCCAACCTGCAGGACGACAATATCATCAAGGCCATAGCCGCCAAGGACCACATCATATACATAAAGTTCGAATCGAACCATAATCTGTGTCCCTATCTGTTCATCAGCAAGATTTTCGACATTTTTGCCAAGTACCGTACCCCCCTCTGCCTGCTGGTATCCTCCAATCTGGACGTATCTGTGGCTATAGACGACTGCACTCGTTTATCGAACATCATCTCCGAACTACGCCAATATGCCCATGTATTGGTAGAAGACCGCATGACCATCGTCTCCGTGGTGGGCAACATGCAATGGGAATATGCCGGGTTTGAGGCAAAGATTATGGAGGCGCTAAAGGACATCCCCCTACGGATGATTTCATATGGCAGCAGCAATAATGATGTGGCATTCGTCATTAAGAATACAGACAAAAAAAGGGCTTTACAAGCCCTAAATGATAAGTTATTCCAACCGGAATATGCAGAACGGAACTAAAAGAAATGGTTCCGTATCTCCTTCGCGATGTAACGGCCCATCAGCTCCTGCCCCGGTTTGTCGGGATGCAACCCGTCGCGCAGATAGCGCCCGCTACCGGAAGGCTGCTCAAACTTTTCGGTGATACCACAATTGGAGTAACAGTCTATCAGCTGCACGGAAAGCGCCCGGCACAACTCACGCAAGATGGCAATCTTCTGCAGATTCAGTGCATTGTGTTCGGGGTTGCCGGTCTGAATCGGCGTGCACACGAATACGCGGCATTGGGGATAATGCTCCAGAATGGTCTGAATGGACCAACGGGCACCGCCCGCCATGGTGTTGACATCTACTTCATCGAGCGTCTTCCCTTTAAGGGCCTCTTCGGCACTACCCAAGTTACGGTCATTCGTTCCCATAGAGAACACAAAGACATCGGGCGCAGGGTAAGCGCCACTTTCCACTTCGGCTATGAACTTCTGGATATGCACCTTTGACACGTTGTTGTGCCGCATCTGTAACTCATGCCTATCCTCCGTAACCTGCCAACCGCCGGAGATGCCGGCAAAAGCTTCGCTGCCATAATCCTGAGTATCGGGATGGCATGCCCATGTGGCAGAACCGACCGCCACGTTGTGATGTGTAGCGAATCCGAGTTTATCCACTACAGTCTTAGACCATTGTTCGCCTGCGGTAATGCTGTTTCCATCGCACCCGAAGTTCAGCTTGCTGAAGTCCGGATAAAGAGATTGCGCATGCAGCGCAATCCCCATCCAGACAAGAATCCCCAAAACCATCAATCTATTCATCTTCTTATGATAGAAAACCTATGAAAAACGTTCAATAATTTCCATGCACATACGTCCGTTGTGATACGGACATTTCCAGAATCCCGCCTTGTCATCATCGGTGTTCACCGTGCCGTCGGCACGCACGCTCCAATGCCATTCTCCGTACTTGTAGTCTACCAGATGCTGCTTGATGAAGTCCCAACATCGGAGAGCCTTCTGCATGGCCACTTCGTCATCAAAGTGCTGGTAGAGGTTGGCATGTCCCACTACGTTCTCGGCCTGCACCCACCAGTGGCGGTCGGTATCGGTCTTTCCTTTATCCAGAAAAGTCTCGTATATCATGCTGCCGTCGGGCGTCAATCCTTCATCGGCAGCGGCAGCGATGTATTCTACAAGTGGTTCCACTTTCTCCAGGAGGTCCTTATCGCCCAGAACAAGGGCAGCCTCGTGTATCAACCAGGAGGCTTCGATGTCGTGCCCATAGGAGACAATGCGGTATTTACTAACCCAATCATCATTGAAGAACAATTCCAGATGACCGGTCTTGATATTCAGAATCCGTTCCGTGAAAAGGCCTATCAAATTGCGCAGTTGCCTCTCCAGACGGGTATCCTTCCACACGCGGAAAAGATTGGTATAAGGTTCCAGAATATGCAGATGGGTATTCATCGTCTTGCGCTCGTTCTCATCCTTGGCGCTGAGGCGCATGTCGGCTATTTCTCCCCATTCGCGGGTCAAGGCTTCGCAATAACCGTTTTTCACGGGGTCGAAGCTATGCTCTTCGATGGTCTCGAACAAGCGGATGGCATATGCCAGCGCTTCATCATCGCCCGTGGCACGAGCATATTCACTCAGCCCGTAGATGGCGAACCCCAAAGCATAAATCTGCTTCTTGGTATCGAGCGGATTGCCTTTATAGTCGAGAGACCAGTAAACTCCGCCAAATTCATTGTCGTAGAAACGGTCGATAAGAGTGCGTTTGGCACGCGTAGCCGTTTCCAGATACTCCGGCCTCTTCAGCAAGCGGTATGCAGCCGAAAAGGTCCACAAGATGCGGGCGTTCAGGATGGCCCCCTTTTCAGCTTCGGGCTTCACCTCCTCTCGACCCGTGATACGGCCGTAGAAGCCGCCGTTCACTTCATCCGTCATTCTGTTTATCCAGAAGGGGAGGATATTGGAGACCAACTCCTCCTCCATCTCCTGTTTCATCTTCTTGATATCCACAAGTTTTTGAGTTATGAGTTATAAGTTATGAGTTATTCTGCTAAAGGTTCTCACGGCGCTCTTTCAGGTCTGCATTGATGGCTGCCATACGCGTCTTATTCAATGGATAGATGAATACGACAACGATGGAAAGTGCGGCTATCGCAGCAGGAATAAAGCTCATCAGATACTTCAAGCCATCCAGCGCCTCGGGAGTCTGCACGGCATTCTCTGCGGTATTGTAACCGAAGAATGCCAACAGTGCCATTACTGCCCAGCCTGCAAATGCACCGCCAAACTTCTGCGCCATAGAACCGGAAGAGAATATCAGCCCCGTAGAGGATGTGCCATCCTTTTGCTCGGCATAGTCCGCCACATCCGCATACATGCTCCAAATCAACGGAGATACGATACCGGTGCAGATGGAGATAAGCACCTGGAAAATCATCATCAGCCACCATCCCAGCCCGTCATTCGGCACAAAGAAGAAGAGCACGCTGAGCACTACCAGGCACACGAGCGAAATGATATAAGTGGACTTCTTTCCAAACTTCATGGACAGAGGCACAGCCAGCGCCACACCAATCATATTACACACTTCACCCACCATCAGGAACAAGCCGGCATACAATACCAGATTGAACACCCCGAAATCGAGGAATGCATTGGCACTGATATAGTCCTTGAAGAAGTAGGCGGCAGTAGCTCCGCGTACCGTATTGAAGAAATTCGACAACAACGCCGCACCATTCAATATCCACCAAGGCGAATTGCGCACCAGTGACTTCACATCCTTACCGATGGATTCGGACGCCACACTCTTGACATGCTCGCGCGTCATGCTAAAGCAAAACAGAAAACCCAAAAAGCAGAGCGTGGCAATGCATACCATGGCATATTGCCAACTGGAAGCATTGCTATAGTCCATTGATTTAAACCAATTACACAATGGCTCCCATGCTCCCAAAGCGATAAAACTACCTCCGTATGCAAAAAACATACGGTAAGAAGAGAAAACCGTTTTTGTGTTCGAATCATCAGTCATTACTCCCAACATAGCCCCGTATGGTACATTGATTGCCGTATATACCGTCATCATCAAGATGTAAGTGACATAAGCCCATACCAGCTTACCCGTTGTCCCCATGTCGGGCGTTGTAAAAAGTAAAATCCCGGCAATGGCAAAAGGAGCTGCAATCCACAACAAATAAGGACGGTATTTACCCCAACGCGTATGAGTACGGTCTGCAATGACTCCCATCATCGGATCGGACACTGCATCCCAAATACGTGTCACCAGCATCAGCAATCCTGCATCAGCCAAGCTCAAGCCAAAAATATTCGAATAGAAGAACGGTAAGTAATAGGAGAATATTTTCCAGAACATAGAGGAAGACATATCCCCGAAACCATAACCGATTTTCTCTTTTAGTGTTGCCATAGTATGTTGTATTTTTATTATTTCATTATCTGCAAATTCTTGTCTATCAGCTTCTTCAACGTTTCTACCGAAGCTGATGAAGACAAGCCGTCAGCAGGCGTATTCATGCAATAGTCCACCAGCTTATCAATGGTAGAGGTAGCCACATGCATCCGCGTGTCGGAAGAAGCGTAGTAGATGAATACTGTTCCGTCTTCGTCGGCAATCCAGCCGTTGGTGAAAAGTACATTGCTTACGTCACCTATACGCTCCTCACCCTCGGGTACCATAAAGGCCCCACCGGGAGTGGCAATCAGTTTCGTCGGGTCTTCCAGGGAAGTCATGTACATATAAAGCACATAACGCAATCCGGCGGCACAACCGCGGACACCATGAGCCAGATGCAACCATCCTTTCGGAGTCTTGATGGGATGCGGACCTTCACCATTCTTCACCTCCTTGATGGTGTGATAGTAGCGCTGGTCGATAATCTTCTCTTCCTTCACCTCAGCATGGGTTATGTCGTCCACCAGCGCCCAGCCGATACCACCACCGCTGCCGGCATCAATAAAGCCATCCTGCGGACGGGTATAGAGGGCATATTTGCCATCTACAAACTCCGGGTGCAGCACTACGTTGCGTTGCTGGCTCTTGGTCTTCAGGTCGGGCAGGCGTTCCCAGTTCTTTAAATCCTTGGTGCGGGCAATGGCAGCTGTTAGCCGTAGCCGAGGACAAATCACCGGCAGGCGCATTGTCGTCGTGGCGTTCGGCGCAGAAGATACCGTAAATCCAGCCGTCCTCATGAGCCGTGAGGCGCATGTCGTATACATTCGTTGCCGGAATCGTGTCTTCGGGCATGCTGATGGGGTAATCCCAGAACCGGAAATTATCAATGCCGTTGGGACTCTCGGCTACGGCAAAGAACGACTTACGGTCAGCGCCCTCTACACGTACCACCATCAGATACTTGCCATTCCACTTAATGGCCCCCGAATTCATGGTCGCATTCATACCGATACGTTCCATCAGGTACGGGTTGGACTTCTCATCCAAATCATACCGCCAGAATACAGGTGTATGAGCAGCCGTCACTACCGGATATTTATAGCGGGTGAATATGCCATTGCCGTCTTCCACGGCCACATTCTTTCTCGTAATCAACTCTTCGTGTCTCTGAAAGAGCCTCTCTACCTTTTCTTTAAAAGCTTCCATGTCTGTTATATTGATTGTTTGTTTATTGATACAGATTTACATCAGCTGCAAACAGCGTCTTGGGATTGTTATAGAACTCCACAAAATCCTCCGCAGATGTCTGTCCCGGATAGGGGGCATAGTAATGGGTCACCTTTTCACGGGCATTGCGCCACACCAGCACATAGGCAAGCGGATATTTCTCCAACGCAGGCAGCAGAGTACCAGTCCACCATTTGGCATCGGGAATTCCTTCGTAACCGGTTTCGGTCACAGCAATCACCTTATTGTGTGCTTTCCCTACACTGTCGATAATGGAAAGTGCCCTATCCATCCCGGCAAGATAGGCATCCCGATCGAACTGATAGGTATCGAAACCGATAACGTCTATCAACTCATCGCCCGGATACTTCTTCAAATATTCCGTCGTGTCCTTGGGTTCCGTGCCCGGAGAGTAAGCATAAAGTGCATTGTCCACTCCTTTGGCCTGCAGAGTATCCACTGTCATGTGCCACAATGCCTTATACTCTTCAGGGGTACACAGTTTTTCGCCCCACCAGAACCAGCTGCCGCTGTGTTCGTGCCAGGGACGGAAAAGTACGGGTATCTTCACGCCGTCCGCCGTCTTCAACGAATGAAGGAAATCGGCCACTCCTCCCAACCAGCCGGCAAATTTCTGGTGATTCTCGCCACCAGGCAAGATGGACTTCACCACCGTCGTATCCGATACATCCCAGGCATCACCGCCCGTCTTGGGATTGCGCGCATGCCAACTGAGCGAAACCATGCCGCCCCGCTGATACTGATTGATTATCTCTTTCCTGATTTTATCGAAGGGAACCTTATCCAGATTGGCGGCATTCCCAAGTTCCAGCTCTCCCAAATCAAAGCTGATAACAGCCGGATAGTCGCCACACACGCTTTTCACATCCGAACGGCCTTCCTCACCTTCCCAGCCGATACCATATACCGTATCGTCATGATGGCCGAGCATGATACCTTTGGAAGGGATTTTTTTCAAGTTAGCCAGTAAGTTCTCCGTTTCCTGCGTACGCGCAGCAGCCGTCTCTTCATTCACACTCTGTTCTTTCTTGGAAGAACCGCAGGCGGTCAACAGACTTGCCGCCAGAATCATCATAGCAAATTTTACTTTTCTCATATCCATGTTTTTCAATCTGGTATTGTTATTGGTAACACTAATTCCTGGCACAAAGATAGCGGATTGCACCAAGAGAAAATGATACAATTTTATCCCTTTACTGTATTAAAAAGCAGAATATAAAAAACGTATCATCTAACTTTCACCGGAACGCGCTTCCGCGAGACAATTCCCCGTTCCACTTTCCGGCGTTCCAGCTTCACCGGTTCGCTTGTAAAATCGGGAACATTGTACGAGTAGACCAGACGGTCGTAATACTCCCAAGGATTTTCCTGAGGAAGCAGGAAAGGCTTGCCCACCACCCCATTCTCATCCATACTTGCCAGATACAGACGGGTATAAAGCCCATCTCCCCTGCGGCTACTGAACACAAACCATCGGGAGTTGCTGCTCCAGTTATGGAAACTTTCCGTATCATCGCTGTTCACCTCCTTTATGGGACGCATACCGCCATCCTTCAAATCCAACAGCCATAAATCGGCTTCTTTATGCCAAATTGAGAAATTCCCGTAATCCGACAAAGTAAACATGATATACTCGCCATCGTACGAGGGCCTCGGGAAGGAGATGCTTTTCTTCATAGCTGCCGCATTGACCAGCGTATCTATCTTTTCGCCAAATGTCCCGTCTTCCGGATTGAAATCTATACTACACAAGCTATAACGTATTTCCTTATATTCCGCCGGTATCGGCTTGGCCTCCGCAGTACAGAAATACAGTTTGCGTCCGTCCGGTGAAAATACTGGAAAGGTTTCGAAGACTTCCTTCTTCTGAAGCAAGGGAGAGAGCAGTAATTCATGTGTCTCGGGATGATAGACCAGTACATCCGATTCCAAGTCGAGCACTTCCACACGCTCATCCTTCACCGCATGGAAAGACTGGCGCGTATTGTTGACAGAATAGGCAATATATTTGCCGTTTGGATGCCAATAAGGGTACACCCCCGCAGAGAGAGTGGAATCCGTTTTCGTATCCAGCATTTCGCGCTTCCCGTCTATCTGCATCAAGGTCCCTCCGTTCTTTCCACGGATATGCAGGCTCAGATGGTCCGGATTTGTTTTGTTGAAAGCATGACAATTCAGGCACATGCCCGGCACCATGGTATTCTCCAGCAAGGGACGCTCCTCGAACGAAGCAAGGTCACGCTCATAAATGCCCATCTTGCTATAAACTTCATATCCGGGAGCCAGCTTGCGGTATACCACCCCATAATCTATAGGATACGGACTGACATACATGGGAAAAGAGCGGTACTGTTTCCACTCGCCGTCTTTCCGGATACATACCGTAAACAGAAGGCTATCACCCTTGTTCTCCTCCAAAAGCTCTTGCCATGCATCTTGCGGAAATGATACTATTTTATCATTTACGTGCATCTCTCCGGACTTTCCTCCGGTCACGGTCACATCCACACGTTCGTACGCTCCACCAATACAATTGAAATTCATAGGAGCAATGGTTGCAGGAATAGTCACACCGATATAGTCGGGATAGATATCCGGCCATTCATCCACCCTTTCCGGGGAAGTCACCGGATTGCCGCAAGCGGCAAACCACCATGCAGCCATTATGCAAACAGCTATATTCTTCATCTTTTTCATTTTACTTTCTTAGTAGCAAATAATTCCAGTATGTACTGCCGAAACGCGCCTCCAACATCTGCCGGGCATTCTGCTGCGAGGTATATATCCGCGCAAATTCCGTTACATCCCGCACCACTTGGGGCGAAATGCTCCACGGCATACCCTGGAAGTTCTTGTGCGTCTGTGTCCATACATATATCAACGCCTCTTGATAGCTGCGGGGAATATGGTCGTAGCCGGCATGCTTACCCAGCGGATAGTACTTCATGAAACGTTCCAAATCACGTTGCTGCAGGACATAGGCCAGCATATACTCAAATGCCATCCGGTTCCGGTGGTTGTGCTGGTAAAGCAGCCCCAGCATGATGTCCGTTTCCTGATAGGCGACGGCTGACTCACGGATCAGGAAAAAATCCCGCAGATTCTCTTTGGCAGGTTTCAGTTTTACTGCCACAATTTCAGATTTGGGTGCCGCACCGGAAAAATCCTGCAAAGGAAGGGCTGTTCCGGCTGCTACACTGGCAAGAAAGCTCCCATGACCATTTTCATCCACACTTGGCACAGTTTCCAGCGGATCCTCCAGATTTAACGCAGCATTCAGATTTTCGTTTGTATACTCCGATCCGTAGAAAAATCCATCCGGAGCTGTTCCACTTTGGATTGTCTGATCCCACAGGCGATAAATCCTGCTTCTTCCGTCAGATGTACGAAATGCCGGATGCGTAAAATCAATTCCAGTATCCAGAAAACCAATCAGAACCCCTTCCCCCTGATAGCCAAGAAGCGGCTGTGTCTGCACTTTTAGGATTCCGGAACTTTCCAGTGCAGAAGTATCCATCAGGGTATAAAGTTTGGGAATATTGGAATATCCGATCACATTCAGAATATTATCCGGAAGAAACTGCCGGTTAATGTGAATGATACCGTATCCTGGAACAGCCGCCTGTGCCCCGAATCGGAAAAATGCCTCTTCAAAATCAGTATCAGAACCGGTAATGGGGACAATCAGATCAAAATAATCCTCCGACAGAATCTTTTCTGTAGTGGAAACAGGCATAAAGATTCCTCTTTCCATCGTCATTTCCATTATCTTATGAGTGAAAAGCAACATATAGTATAGTAATGAAAAAACGGTGGACACTTATGGATCAGGTCAGACGAAAAACCAATGCCACATCTGCATATCAAAGACATCTCACAGGAAAAGGCGTTACGGTAGCCTTTTTAGATACCGGTATCAGCATGCATCCGGATCTGCAGGGCAGGATCCTTGCTTTCCGTGATTTTCAGAACGGGAAAAAATATCCGTACGACGACAGTGGGCACGGCACACATGTGGCAGGGATCTGCTGCGGGAGCGGACAGCTTTCCAGAGGCCAGTATGCCGGAATGGCACCGGGAGCCGGGATTGTAAGTGCAAAGGTACTTGACTACCATGGGAACGGCATGCGGGAACAGGTGTTATCCAGCGTGTCCTGGATTTTGAAAAACAAAAACCGCTATCATATAAAAATTTTAAATGTTTCCGTCGGTGCGGTGAACAGCCTGGAGGAAAAGAATGCCGTACTGGCAGAATGTATGGAACATGCCTGGGATGCCGGACTTGTGGTGGTGG
>ENA-OPEC01001502-OPEC01001502.1-human-gut-metagenome-genome-assembly--contig:-NODE-1502-length-15605-cov-5.475177_pt1 | contig 15605 bp, 9 predicted proteins | sample MGYA00241622_ERZ501507 | MGnify/ENA primary metagenome ERZ501507 (study PRJEB25962, sample SAMEA2042582) | human gut metagenome | biome: human gut; feature: human-associated habitat; material: faeces... | reverse complement strand
GTACAAAATATGAATCTGGAGGGAGTTGAAGCATATGAAACTTACTTTTTTAGGTGCTGATCACGAAGTTACAGGAAGCTGTAATTACCTATGTGTTGGTGATAAAAATATACTGATAGATTGCGGAATGGAACAGGGAAACGATGTATATGAGAACCAGGAGCTGCCCATACCGGCATCCGATGTAGATTATGTTCTTCTTACACATGCACATATAGACCATTCGGGGCTTATACCACTTTTGTATGTTAATGGCTTTAGAGGCAGTATATATTGCACTGAGGCAACTGTACAGTTGTGTGATATTATGTTAAGAGATAGTGCGCATATCCAGATGTTTGAAGCTGAATGGCGCAACAGAAAGGCGAAGCGTTCAAACGGAACACTTAAGGAGTTCATACCTTTATATGATGCGAAGGCAGTATATGAAGTTATGAAACAGTTTGTCGGAGTAAAGTACGATGAGATCATAAATATAGATGATAATGTAAGTGTGAGGTTTAAAGATGTAGGGCATCTGCTTGGTTCAGCAAGCATAGAGGTGTGGGCAAAGGAAAAAAATAAAGAGGCAGAAGTGTCTAAGAAGATAGTATTCTCTGGTGACATAGGTAATATTAACAAGCCTATAACAAAAGATCCTGTTATGGTTGATACAGCAGATTATGTTGTTATGGAATCTACCTATGGGGACAGATATCATAATGCGGATGTAGATTATGTAAGTGAATTAGCCGGAATATGCCAGAGGACTTTTGACAGAGGAGGCAATGTTGTGATTCCGGCATTTGCGGTAGGCAGAACACAGGAGATGCTTTATTACTTCCGTAAAATCAAAGAAGAGGGCCTTGTAAAAGGACATTCATTTGAAGTATATGTAGATAGCCCTCTTGCGGTTGAGGCTACACAGATTTTTAATGAAAATATGGCAGAGTGCTTCGATCAGGAAGCAATGGAACTTGTAAGAAATGGAATTAATCCTTTACGTTTTCCGGGACTTACGCTTTCCATTACAAGTAATGATTCTATTGCAATTAACTCTGATAATAAGCCTAAAGTAATAATCTCTGCATCGGGAATGTGTGAAGCCGGACGTATAAGACACCATCTTAAGCACAATCTCTGGAGAAAAGAATGTACCGTTGTTTTTGTAGGTTATCAGGCCAACGGAACATTGGGAAGAATGTTGCTTGAAGGCGCAAGTGAAGTCAAGCTTTTCGGAGAGACCATTGAAGTTATGGCTGAAATAGTTAAACTGGAAGGTGTCAGCGGTCATGCAGATAAGGCAGGTCTTATAAAATGGATTACTTCATTTGATAACAGACTTAAACAGGTGTTTGTGGTACATGGTGAAGATGAAGTAAGCACAGGATTTGCGAAGTGCCTTTGTGATGAATACGGACTTAATGCTGTTGCACCTTATTCCGGAGCAGAGTTTGATATGATAAGCGGCAGGTTTGTAAAGGAAGGAGAAAGAATCCCTAAAGCAAAGAAACCTGTACAAAGAAAGGCAAATGACGTATTTGAACGTCTTCTTGCCGCAGGAAGACGCCTTCTTACCGTTATTAAGCATAACGAGGGCGGTGCCAATAAGGATTTAGCAAAATTTGCTGACCAGATTAATTCAATGTGTGACAAGTGGGACAGGTGAAAAGAATGACCAGATTCTATAATGATGAGGAATTATCTAAGATAAAAGAACTTGAAAAAGGAATATTGAAAGATTTTATTGAGCTCTGTGAAGAGAATAATTTAAGATATTTCGGGATGGGCGGTACCTGCCTCGGCGCAGTAAGACACGGAGGATATATTCCATGGGATGATGATATTGATGTAGGAATGCCACGAAAAGACTATAACAGATTCCTTAAAATAGCGGCGGAAAAATATTCCGACAAATATTATCTGCTTAATGCGGATGAGTTCAGCACATATCCGCTTATGTCAACAAGATGGTGCATTAAGAATACAAAATTTGTTGAGTATGCTTTTATGAATCTTAAGAATTGTCCGCTTGGTATTTTCCTTGATATCTTTCCTTATGACAATCTGGCAGATAACAGGATTGCTAGATTTTTCCAACAGTGGAGAGCATGGTATCTTAGTAAACTTATGATATTAAGGGCTATACCGGAGCCATATCTTGCACAGCAGGGGCTTCTTAAGAAGATAATTCTTTTTGTATGCAGGAATGTCCACCGCGTAATGAAGTTTTTTGGTGTTGACAGAAAGAAACTTTACAAAAAGTGCATAAAGACCTGTATAAAATATAATGACAGACCTACTAAGAAAATTGGATATATATGTGATACAACGCCTCATATGGAGGAGAATTATGTCAAAGACATATTCCCTTGCAGAAAGATGAAGTTTGAAGAATTTGAGATGAATTTCCCAAATCATACGCATGAGCTTCTTGTCAGCGGATATGGAGAAGATTATATGACGCTGCCTCCTGTCAACAAAAGAAAGACACATTTTCCATATATTCTCGATTTTGGAGATGGAAAGGGAGAACGAAGAAGTTAACCGGGAGAGGATGATACGGATATCATGAAAAAATTACTTTTTGTTTATAACCCACATTCTGGGAAAGGACTTATTAAAAATAAATTATGTGATATACTTGATATATTTGCTAAAGCAGGTTATGAGATGACGGTTTGCCCTACGCAGCATGCTATGGATGGATATGACAAGGTATGTGAGGCAGATGGCAGATATGATCTTATTGTATGTAGCGGCGGTGACGGAACACTCAATGAAGTTATCTCAGCCGTTATGACACACCGTATGGCAAAGCCTAAGATAGGGTACATTCCGGCAGGCTCAACTAATGATTTTGCAAAAAGTCTGGGTATTCCCAAAGATATGGTTAAAGCCGCAAAACTAATATCAAATGATAATTCTTTCTTGTGTGATATCGGTGTAATGAATGAAAGATTTTTTAATTATGTTGCTGCATTCGGAGCTTTTACCGATGTGTCATATAAGACACCACAGAGTATGAAAAATGTTCTCGGACATCAGGCTTATATAGTTGAAAGCCTGAAGAGCCTTAGTAAGATAAAAGCATACAATATGAAAGTTACCTGTAATGATATAACCATTACGGGAAATTATATCTACGGAATGGTTGCTAATTCAAAGTCCGTAGGTGGCATGAAGGGCATTACCGGTAAAAATATATTGCTGGATGACGGATTGTTTGAAGTAATTCTTGTCAGAGAAGCCAAGAATCCGTTGGAATTGCAGCAGATTGTTGCCGGACTTTTTTCAAAAAACCAGGACAGTCCCATGGTAGACAGATTTAAAGCGTCAAAAGTAATTTTTGAAAGCGATAAGTCAATAAGCTGGACTCTTGACGGTGAATATGCGGATGACCACCAGCTGGTGGAAATTGATGTATGTCCCAAAGCAATTAATATTATTAAAGGATAGAATTTAATTCAGGAAGATAACTGCTCTTGCAGACGGATGACAAGGACTCAATATCCTTGATTACATTCCGGTTAAGAAGAGCAGTTATATTTTTGTCCGGATAATTTTTATTAATAGTATTAATTAACGCAAGTACGCCACAGTATTTAAGATAGGCATTATCACTCTTAAGACAGGCACTTATGGCTATGTATTGTCTGTCGGAAGCCGATACAAAACCAGATGAACAGGCATAACCTTCCATAATGTCAATAATTTCAGATGGACTTAAAGTTTTGGATTTATAACATGCTTCATTGGTAAAAGGGACATATCCTGCGAAAAACATTGATTTTTTAGGAACTGTATAAAAATCTCCAAGGCAGGGATAATGTAAAGCAAGTTTGTTCATTGTAACAATGAAAGTGTTTTCATTAATTCCGGCTTTATCCGGATCGGTAACACCTTCACTTAAGGTATTGGCACTTTCTGCAAGCCTGTTAAGGTAGCCGTCATCTATTGAAGCAGAGCGGATATTGTTGTAACCCATAAATCCGAGACGGTTATACACGGGCATGAAAGTCAGCGTAAATATCATAAATACCGTTGCGAGAAAACAGCAGGAATTTAATAAGGTCTTTTTGAGACGATATGTAAACAGGTAGATATTACCTGCTTTTTTTGACTTTATAAAGTAAATAACAAGTCTTATGCATGAAAAACATAATAATGTGATGAGAATAAAAACAACAATATCCGCTACGGAAAAATTGAATTTAGCAGAAAATGCCGACAGGAGATACTTTAATTTTACCGAGATATTTTCATAAAAGTTTGTTGCAAATATCACACTGGAAAAAAACATAATATTAAGCAATCCGCTGAAACTAAGGAGCGATGCCAGTATTATGATATATATCCGTGTATTAATGAACTTAATCTGTATCTTTTTATTTTCTGCCATAATGAACCTCCGGTTGTCCTTATTCTTGTATTTTAAGCCTGAAAATCGTACATTTCAATAAAAAATAATTAAAACAGTATGTTTACTTAATAATATTAAGTATAAAAAGGCATGACATAATATTATTAGTATCCTGGACTTAATTTAATTAAGAAGAAGCGATTTGATGGATTTGAAACAATGAATAAATTGAATGTTTAAATGTTTTCTGAACTAAATAAATATCTGAAAATATATCTAATATAATAAAAAAAACAAATTATCTGACAAAATTACAAAATGTTCCTGTTTACAATTTTTCCGACAGGGAGTATAGTGAGAAAAATTAATCACAACGATGAAAGGAAGTACACGATGGATAAACAGAATGAACGTAATACAGGCTTATATAATAAGTCGTTTGAACATGATAATTGTGGTATAGGTGCTATCGTAAACATCAAAGGCATTAAGACGCATAAGACTGTTGAAAATGCACTCAGCATAGTTGAAAATCTTGAGCATCGTGCAGGAAAAGATGCAGAAGGAAAAACCGGTGACGGCGTGGGTATTCTCCTTCAAATTTCCCATAAATTTTTTGAAAAGGCAGCTAAGAACCTTGGAATTAATATAGGAAAGGAAAGGGAATACGGCGTAGGAATGTTCTTTTTCTCCCAGGACGAGTTTAAGAGAAAACAGGCAATGAAGATGTTTGAGATTATTGCCCAAAAAGAAGGACTTGAATTCCTCGGCTGGAGAAAAGTACCTACAAGACCGGAAGTGCTGGGTAAAAAGGCACTTGATGTTATGCCGGGAATTTACCAGTGTTTCGTAAAGAAGCCTGAAGACTGTGAAGAGGGACTTCCTTTCGACAGAAAGCTTTATATATTAAGGAAAGTGTTTGAGCAGAGCAACGAAGATACCTATGTTGTATCCCTTTCAAGCAGGACAATAGTATATAAAGGAATGTTCCTTGTAGGACAGTTAAGAACATTTTTTGAGGACCTTAACAGTCCGGATTATGAATCAGCCATTGCACTTGTCCACTCAAGATTCAGTACCAACACCAATCCAAGCTGGAGAAGGGCACATCCTAACAGATTTATAGTTCATAATGGTGAAATCAATACAATTAAAGGTAATGCCGACAAGATGCTTGCCAGGGAAGAAAATATGGAAAGCAAGTATTTCAAAGGCGTAATGCACAAGGTAATACCTGTTGTCAATACAGAAGGCTCCGATTCGGCAATGCTTGATAATACTCTTGAATTCCTTGTAATGAGCGGAATGGATTTACCGCTTGCCGTAATGATTACAATTCCTGAGCCATGGACGCATAATAAATTAATCAGCAGGGAAAAGAAAGATTTTTATCAGTATTACGCAACAATGATGGAACCATGGGACGGACCTGCATCAATTCTTTTCTCAGACGGGGACATAATGGGAGCTGTCCTTGACAGAAACGGATTAAGACCATCCCGTTATTATATTACAAAAGACGGTGAACTTATTCTTTCATCAGAGGTTGGTGTGCTTGACATAGACCCTGCCAATATTGAGATTAAAGAAAGACTTCATCCGGGCAAAATGCTTCTTGTCGATACGGTTGCAGGCCGTGTTATCGATGATGAAGAACTTAAGGAAAAATACGCTTGCAGAGAGCCTTACGGTGAATGGCTTGACAATAACCTTATTGAACTTAGGGACTTAAAGATTCCTAATAAAAAGGTAATCGAATATGAAAAAACAGAGCGTGCAAGACTTCAGAAATCCTTCGGATACACATACGAAGATTTTCATTCAAATATCCTGACAATGGCAAAAAACGGCGGAGAGCCTATCGCAGCCATGGGTGTTGATACGCCGCTTGCACCTATTTCAAAACAGAATCCTTCATTATTTGAGTATTTCAAACAGCTTTTTGCACAGGTAACCAATCCTCCTATCGATTCACTCAGGGAGAAAATTGTAACATCAACGGCAGTATATATAGGAACAGACGGAAATATTCTTGAGGAAAAAGCAGAAAACTGCCATATGCTCAGAATTAACAATCCAATTCTTACCAATACGGACTTGTTGAAGATTAAAAATATGAACAACGAGGGATTCAAGGTAGCTGAAATTCCTATTACCTATTATAAAAATACATCCCTTGAAAAAGCTATTGAAAGAATGTTCATGGAGGCTGACAGGGCACACAGCGACGGTGCCAACATACTTATACTTACAGACAGGGGCGTGGATGAAAACCATGTGGCAATTCCTTCACTTCTTGCAGTATCGGCTATGCAGCAGCACCTTGTTGTAACCAAGAAAAGAACAAGCGTTGCCATGATTCTTGAAAGCGGCGAACCAAGAACGGTTCATCATTTTGCAGCACTTTTAGGCTATGGTGCCTGTGCGATTAATCCATATCTTGCACAGGATACAATCAAGGAATTAATTAATATCGGACTCCTTGACAAAGATTACTATGCGGCAGTAGACGACTATAACAAAGCCGTTATATCGGGAATTACCAAGATTGCGGCTAAAATGGGTATTTCAACAATCCAGTCATATCAGGGTTCAAAGATATTTGAAGCAATCGGTATTGCACCTGAAGTTATTGATAAATATTTTACCGGAACTGTAAGCAGAATCGGTGGAATTACCCTTAAAGATATTGAAAATGACGTAAATGCAAGACATTCAAGAGCTTTTGACCCACTTGGACTTACTTCAGATGAGACTTTTGACAGTGTGGGCAGCCATAAATTAAGAAGCGGAAAAGAGGAACATCTCTACAATCCACAGACAATCCATCTTTTACAGCTTGCAACAAGAACAGGCGATTACAATACTTTTAAAGAGTATTCAAAACTTATAAACGAAGAAATGGATCCTGTAACCATAAGAGGACTTATGGATTTCAAATTCCCTGAAAAAGGAATCCCTATCGAAGAGGTTGAAAGTGTTGACTCAATCGTAAAGAGATTTAAAACAGGTGCCATGTCTTACGGCTCTATTTCAAAAGAAGCCCATGAAACGCTTGCTATAGCAATGAATATGCTTCACGGACGTTCAAACAGCGGTGAAGGCGGTGAGAGCATTGACAGACTTACACCGGGTACTGACGGACTCAACAGATGTTCGGCAATCAAGCAGGTGGCTTCCGGACGTTTTGGCGTAACTTCAAGATATCTTGTAAGTGCCAATGAAATCCAGATTAAAATGGCACAGGGCGCTAAACCGGGTGAAGGCGGACATTTACCTGGAAAGAAAGTATATCCTTGGATTGCAAAAACAAGACTTTCAACACCGGGCGTAAGCCTTATATCACCACCACCTCATCATGATATTTATTCAATCGAGGACCTTGCGGAACTTATTTACGACCTTAAAAATGCTAACGATAAAGCAAGAATTTCCGTAAAACTTGTATCAGAAGCAGGTGTAGGTACAATTGCGGCAGGTGTAGCAAAAGCGGGAGCACAGGTAATCCTTATCTCAGGATATGACGGAGGTACAGGAGCAGCTCCAAGAACCTCAATTCACAATGCAGGACTTCCTTGGGAACTTGGACTTGCGGAAGCACACCAGACACTCATAATGAATGGCCTCCGTAATAAAGTTGTGGTTGAAACAGACGGTAAACTTATGACCGGACGTGACGTAGCCATTGCCTGTCTTTTAGGAGCAGAGGAATTCGGTTTTGCAACAGCACCTCTTGTAACACTTGGATGTGTAATGATGAGGGTATGTAACCTTGATACATGTCCTGTGGGAATTGCGACACAGAACCCTGAACTCAGAAAGAGATTTGCAGGTAAACCTGAATATGTAGTTAATTTTATGAAGTTTATTGCAGAAGAACTTCGTGAATATATGGCAAAACTCGGTGTAAGAACACTTGATGAAATGTGCGGACGTTCCGATTTACTTGTCCAGAAGACAGACGAGATAAAAGACAGAATAGGCAAAATCGACCTTTCATCAATACTTAACAACCCATTTGCCAATAATGAAAAAATGGATTATGAACATAAGAACTGGTATGATTTCGGACTTGAAAAAACACTTGATACAACAGTCCTTAAGAAACAGCTTATGCCGGCACTTCAGAAAAAACAGAAGAGAATTGTTGAGGTGGATGTAACTAACACAACCAGCAGGGCATTTGGTACAATGTTCGGTTCTGAAATTACAAGACTTTACGACGATAAACTTGACGAAGACACATACACAATCAAGTGCCACGGAAACGGCGGACAAAGCTTTGGTGCATTTATTCCAAAAGGACTTACCATTGAACTTATCGGAGATTCCAACGACTACTTCGGTAAAGGTCTTTCAGGCGGTAAACTTGTGGTATATCCACCTGCAGCTTCTACTTTCAAATTTGATGAAAACATTCTTATAGGTAACGTTGCTTTATACGGTGCTACAAGTGGTGAAGCTTATATAAACGGCGTGGCAGGCGAAAGATTCTGCGTTCGTAACTCAGGTGCCACGGCAGTTGTCGAAGGTGTCGGTGAACATGGCTGCGAATATATGACAGGCGGCTGCGTTGTAGTTCTTGGCAGAACCGGAAAGAACTTTGCCGCAGGTATGAGCGGCGGTACGGCTTATGTGCTTGATGAGGACAACAAACTTTATCTTAACCTTAACAAAGAGCTTGTAAGTTCGGAAGTTGTTACAGACAAGTATGATGTAATACAACTTAAAGAACTTATCCAGAAACATGTTGCATACACTAACTCTGAAAAGGGCAAGAAAATACTGGATAATTTCAGTGAATATCTTCCTAAATTCAAGAAAATTATGCCACATGATTATAAGAAGATGTTAAATACAATTGTTCAGATGGAAGAAAAAGGTCTTTCAAGCGAACAGGCACAGATAGAAGCATTTTATGAGATGACTAAATAAACAGGAAGGAGCAATCAAAATGGGAAAACCAACAGGATTTATGGAATATGACAGAGTCGACAGCGAGGCTTTTGACCCAAAAGAGAGAATTAAAAATTTTAATGAATTTCATACACCGCTTTCACCTGAAAAACAGCGTATACAGGCTGCACGCTGTATGGATTGCGGAGTTCCTTTCTGCCAGTCAGGAAAAATGCTCAAAGGAATGATTTCAGGTTGTCCTTTGAACAATCTTATTCCTGAATGGAATGAACTTTTATACCTTGGAAATTACAAAAGAGCATATCACCGTCTTGCCAAAACAAGTAATTTTCCTGAATTCACTTCAAGAGTATGTCCGGGTCTTTGCGAAAAGGCTTGTACATGCGGTCTGAACGGCGATGCCGTTACCACAAAGGAAAACGAAAAAACAATTATTGAATATGCTTTTGAACATGGTTACGTTAAGCCTAAAATCCCTGCTGTGCGCACCGGAAAAAAAGTTGCCGTAATCGGTTCCGGTCCTTCGGGACTTGCAGCAGCGGACCTTCTTAATATGAGAGGACATAGTGTTACGGTTTACGAAAAATCAGACAGACCGGGCGGACTTCTGATGTACGGAATACCTAACATGAAGCTTGAAAAACACATAATTGACAGACGTATCAATTTAATGAAGGAAGAGGGCATTGAGTTTGTAACAGGTGTGAATGTTGGAACAGACATTAAAGCCAACAAACTCCTAAAAGAATATGATGTGGTTATTCTTGCCTGCGGTGCCGGCAATCCTAGAGACATAAAGGCAGAGGGCAGGGATGCAGAGGGCATATATTTTGCGGTGGATTACCTTAAATCCGTAACCAAGAGCCTCCTTGATTCAGACTTCAAGGACAAAAAATACATTGACCCTAAGGGTAAAAATGTTGTTGTAATCGGTGGCGGTGACACAGGAAATGACTGTGTAGGCACATCAATAAGACTTGGCTGCAAATCAATCACACAGCTTGAAATGATGCCAAAAGCCCCTGATTTCAGAACAGCCGACAATCCATGGCCACAGTGGCCAAAGGTCTGCAAGACAGACTACGGTCAGGAGGAAGCCATCGCTGTTTTCGGCCATGACCCAAGAATATACCAGACCACGGTCAAAGAATTTGTTAAGGATAAAAACGGAAACCTTTCAAAGCTCATCTGCGTAAAACTTGAATCCAAAAAAGATGAAAAAACAGGCAGGATGATGATGGCAGAGGTTGCAGGTAGCGAATTTGAGTTGCCTTGTGAAATGGTTCTTATTGCAGCCGGCTTCTTAGGCTCGCAGAAATACGTTACCGATGCGTTTGGCGTTGAGGTTGACGGCAGAACCAACGTTAAGACCGCACCTGATTCTTTTGCCACCAACGTACCTAAAGTATTTACAGCAGGTGACATGCACATCGGACAGTCCCTTGTAGTCCGTGCAATCAGACAGGGACGTGACGTTGCAAGGGAAGTTGACAAATGCCTCATGGGATATACCAATCTTGAATAAAACAAAGCTTTATTGAAATTCGGCGCAATATTCACATTCGTGGATATTGCGCTGTTTTTGTGAGGTGGGGGGAGGAATGAAGAGGGGTGTCTACTCATATGTTTTTGGATGAGGGAAAAACATAAAATCCTTCCCTTTCTCTGGTTACGAAGCTGCGTGACCGGAACCCATTTACGGATGGTGTTAAGATAAGATTTAAGTGCTGTGGAGGAAGTGCCATTGTTTAAATGTCTGGTCAGTCGTTCGACAGAATTGACCTTTTTAGTATTTTCATGAAGCTGATCCATAACATCGGTTAAAAGACAGCTTCCGGCTACAAGCATACCATAAGTCATATCGGCAGAAAACTTTTTGTCTGGCTTGGACAGGTGTTTTGAAATTTTATTTGAAAAATTTAAAATTTCCCGTTTCATTTGATAAGTATTTGTTGTAGAATTAAACATAAGGAGTTCTCCTGATTTTTGTTTAGTATCTTTTTGATTTGACACCTTAATTTTACTACAAAACAGGAAAGGATTCCTTATATTTTGGGCATTTTTTGAAAGTTGTTTATAACTATGCTTATGAAAACGTGGCTTTGTGGATAAAAATACGAAAATTCAAGTCAGTAGTATAATTGCACTTTTTGTGTTATATTAATTAGTATGTGGTTACTAGTTCCGTACATCAATTTTAAAAATTTATTGAATATAAAATCTTGAAGAAATGGGGAATCATATGTCTGAAGAAACAAAACCTCGTATTGTGAAATCGCATGATATTAATTTAGATTCTGATTATGTAAATTGGATTCATGATGTGAAACAACGTTATATATCCACACAGATAAAAGCAGCAGTTAAAGTTAATACAGAACGACTTTACTTTAATTGGCAACTGGGGCGAGATTTAGTAGAAAGAAAAGCGGAAGAAAAGTGGGGAAAAGGAATTGTAGAGCAATTAAGTCTTGATTTACAGGATGAATTTCCTGATGCAACAGGATTTTCAGCAAGAAATCTTTGGAATATGAAAAAGTGGTATTTGTTCTATTCTTCAAGTGATATGTTTTCAGAACTTGCTCGTACTATTGAGAATAATCTTGATTTGAATAGTTTAAAACTGCAACAGGTTGGTGCAGAAATTAGTGAAGGTCAAAAACTGCACCAAGTTGGTGCAGAAATAGAATTTCCTGCAATCTTCGGATTTGTACCATGGAGACATCATGTGGAAATAGTAACAAAATGTAAAACAATAGAAGAAGCTTTATTCTATGTGAGAAAAACAATAGAAGAAAGCTGGAGCAGAAGCACACTTATTGATTGTATTAAAGCTAATTTATATCAATCATCAGGTAATGCACTTACTAATTTTGCGGAAAAACTTCCTGCCATACAAGGAAAACTCGCACAGGAAATTGTAAAAGATACTTATGATTTCGGCTTTGTATCACTTCCTGTAGGATATAATGAAGAAGAGTTGGAAGATGCGTTAGAGCAGAATATTACACGTTTCTTGTTGGAACTCGGATCAGGATTTGCCTTTATAGGAAGACAGAAAGAGATTATTGTAGCTGGTAAAACAAGAAAAATTGATATGCTTTTTTATCATATTAAGCTTCGCTGTTATATAGTTGTTGAATTAAAAGCTGTATCATTTGAACCAGAGTTTGCAGGAAAACTTAATTTCTATGTAAATGCGGTTAATGAATTAATGAAATCGGAATCTGATAATCCTACAATTGGTCTGTTGATATGTAAGGATAAGGACCAGACAGAGGTTCAGTGGGCTTTTCAGGGAATAGAGACACCTATGGGAGTTGCAACTTACGATAATATTCGTTTACAAGAAATAAAATCACAGTTACCATCAGAAGAAGCTATTCAGAAACGACTAGAACAGGCAGAAGAAGAATATATCTTAAAACTAAAGGAAAAAAATAAATAAATCATAATATTAAAACACCGATAATCAACCTGCTTTCCACCCTTGAATTTATGCAACCTCTGTGGTAATATTCCTTTGATAAAAAGGCAGGAGGCGTATTTAATGGATTCAAATAAAGATATTTTAAACACTATCAGTGACAGTAACAGACGTTTTGCAAAGAAGAAAAGAGAGGAAGATCTTCTTGGAGTGCCTGAAAAAGTAGCAGCAGAGCTTGAGAAAGCAATGGAACAGGAAGATAACGGATATTTTGATAAGGCAAAAGATATATGTGTACAGATTCTTGCAACAGAAGAAGGCAGGAATGTTGAAAAAGTTGTACTTACATTGGCAAGAATATATCCAAAAGTTCTTGAAACCGATATTTATGACTGTAATAAAAGATACCAGACGGATGTGGAGGATTATTTTAAATTCCTTGACAGCATTACAATGAATGACCTTATGCAGGAATATGTTGTAGAAACATTGGCTAAGTTTTGTGAGTTAATGGAAAATGAATGGTACAGACCTCTTTTCAGGGAATTTGTCGCAACTGTTGAAAAGAAAGGCTATCTCACAAAAGAAGAGTACAGAAAAACCCTTGACTCAGCATACGCATCTGCCGAATCGGTTGTGTATTTTGATGACAATAAAGTAAGCATAATAATGAAGAATGTCCTTAAATCAGGCTATGAAAGAGCCTATGTTTTGGCCGGAGTTGAGGAAACGGACAAAAGGCAGAAGATGGAAATGGACATATATACCAATATATATTATCTTTGCTGTTATTATGACGACAATACGGATGAAGTCGAATACATTAAGTCAGCATATCCTCACAGCTATGAGACTATAGAAAAAGATGTTGAAGAAATTAAGTCTGATAAACAGGCTAAAATATCAAAAACATTGGATAAACTTGCTCCTTTTGCCGCAAAAAATATAGACAGGGAAGCTCTTAAAACAGCTCTTGACAAAGCATATCAGTATGTTTTGAACAGCCACAAGCAGCCGGAATTAATCCATAGCGGAAAACAGCCTTACTATAGAAAAAATACTAAAATAGGACGCAATGACTTATGCCCATGTGGCTCCGGACGTAAATATAAACAGTGTTGCGGAAGAGATGTAAAATGAAATACTTAAGACAGTTTTTAATAATAATATTGATTTCACTTATCGGGGAAGTAATGCATTATTTTATTCCGTTGCCGGTACCGGCAAGTATTTACGGAATGGCAATTCTTTTTGTGGGTCTTATGACAAAAATTATCCCTCTTGATTACGTTAAAGACGCAGGAAAATTAATGATAGAAATCATGCCTGTGATGTTTATACCGGCAGGAGTGGGGCTTATGGCTAGTTTTGGCGTATTAAAGCCCATGATTATTCCGTTTTGCGTGGTTCTTATTGTAACTGTTGTTACGGTTATAATAATAACAGGCCACGTTTCACAGTTTATTATTAGATCAGGAAAGAAGAAAAATAAAGAAAATGAATGAGTTTTTTCAAATATCGGCATTTGCGGGAGTTACACTGAGCCTTGTGGCATATATGATAGGCGTGTTTCTTAAGAAAAAAACCAAGCTTGCCATATTTAATCCACTTATGATTTCCATTGTGGTTACAATAATTGTCCTCATTGTGTCAAAAACCGATTATGAAGTATATAACGAGGGCGCAAAATATTTAAGCTGGCTTCTTACACCGGCAACGGTATGCCTTGCAATCCCACTTTATGAACAGATTGATTTATTGAAAAAAAATTACAAAGCTGTATTTGCCGGAATTCTTTCAGGTGTTTTGACAAGTCTTGTTACGGTTTTTGTGCTGGCAAAATTAATGAAATTAAACCATACCGAGTACATAACGCTTCTGCCTAAATCAATAACAACGGCAATCGGAATGGGCATATCCGAGGAACTTGGCGGATATGTTACCATAACAGTGGCAATAATTGTACTTACAGGAGTTGTGGGTAATATTTTCGGAGAAATTATATGTAAAATATTCCACATTACCGAACCGATATCAAAAGGTCTTGCACTTGGAACCTCATCACATGCGATAGGAACGGCTAAAGCAATGGAAATGGGAGAAGTGGAAGGAGCAATGAGCAGTCTTTCCATTGCTGTGTCAGGAATTCTGACCGTAATATTTGCATCCGTTTTTTCTCATTTTATTTAATATTATGATAAAAGTATATGGTGAAAAGTCTTGATTTTAAATGATATTTATGTATAATGAATACGAACAATTAATTTAGAAAAGGAGTCAGAGACAAGATGGCAACAATTGATTTAACTAAATATGGCATCACAGGTGCTACTGAAATTGTACACAATCCTTCTTACGAATTATTATTTGAAGAAGAGACTAAGGCAGGCCTTGAAGGTTACGATAAGGGACAGGTTAGTGAACTTGGCGCTGTAAACGTAATGACAGGTGTTTATACAGGACGTTCTCCTAAAGACAAGTACATTGTTATGGATGAGAATTCTAAGAACACAGTATGGTGGACTTCAGATGAATACAAGAATGATAATCATCCACTTTCAGAAGAGAACTGGAAGATTTTAAAGGAAATTGCTAAGAAAGAACTTTCTAACAAGAAACTTTATGTAGTAGACGCATTCTGCGGTGCTAATAAAGATACACGTATGGCAATTCGTTTTATCGTAGAAGTAGCTTGGCAGGCACACTTTGTTACAAATATGTTCATCAAACCAACAGATGAAGAATTAGCAAATTTTGAACCTGACTTTATTGTATACAACGCTTCTAAGGCAAAAGTTGAGAACTATAAAGAACTTGGCTTAAATTCTGAAACAGCAGTTGCATTTAACATTACAAGCCGTGAACAGGTTATCATCAATACATGGTACGGCGGAGAAATGAAGAAAGGTATGTTCTCTA
>ENA-OPEC01001481-OPEC01001481.1-human-gut-metagenome-genome-assembly--contig:-NODE-1481-length-15710-cov-4.882977_pt1 | contig 15710 bp, 12 predicted proteins | sample MGYA00241622_ERZ501507 | MGnify/ENA primary metagenome ERZ501507 (study PRJEB25962, sample SAMEA2042582) | human gut metagenome | biome: human gut; feature: human-associated habitat; material: faeces... | reverse complement strand
TTGCCGTTATTTTATTTCTGTTGCATATATTATTTTGGCTCGCTGATTTTCTGTTGCCAATTTGTTGCCACTTCATTATAAATGAAACAGAAATATTTGGCAATCTTTATTTAATATAATCATTTACTTTTTATCTTTTAAAATAACTTTATATCCATTATCTTACATTCTTCTAAAAACAATTTTATCTTGCCTTCACATCTCAGCTTTTGCAATTAATATATGCTTTGTAACTAATAAATATTTCTAATAGAACTTACAGACAATTCTTTTTCTGTGAGCATTTTTATCTCTTTATGGTAAATTTCTGTACTTACCAATGATTGACTTAAAATAAATACCCCTATCACCCTCCAATCGCCATCATCTAATCCATATTGTTTTTTAAAATCATCTATATGTTTGTTACACCAATCAACGCGGCGACAATGTTTTGTATAATATCCCTTTTTCTTTTTGGTATTTTCAAACATCTTTTTGTATTCTAAATGCATTTCATATGGATTTTTAGAAAAATTAAAATTTTTCACCTCAGCCGCAATTATTTTATGATACTCTCTATCAATAATCAGCACATCTATATCACCTAATGTATTATTATTTTCCGCTATATAAACGCCATTAACTTTGCTAATATTAGGATATACTTCAAATACATTGAAATTGACTAATATCTTGTATATAAAATCATTGAATTCGGCTCCTCTCTCATCACTTATTCTTCCTACTAACGAATTCATTTTAGAAGAATGTGCTTTTAATTTACCATTATTAATTAGTCCCAAAGTAAATCTTATCATATGATCTAGTTGTCTATTTCCCCAAATCATTTCATCTCCACGAATAATAATTGGACGTCTAGTAAATGATAACTCTCTATTAAATCTCCACGGATATACATCCTCTTTTCTAAATGGCTCTGGTGGCACAAGAAAATCTTCTCTCTGCCTTAATGCTATTGAATCAATAATCAAACCTACTACTTCTTCATTGAAACTTGCATTATATGCACTCATAAATTCAATAATATCCATTATTCTTGCAACATAAACTGTATCTCCACTTTGCCTTTTGCTATATTCTCTTAATCCCTCTGTAAAAAGTTTAAGCTGATAAAATGAATACCCATATTCTTTCTCAAAAGCCGCATTAATCTCTTCCCCAAAACTTTTGTATTCAATTAAATCACCGGAATTATCAAGAACAGAAGACGCAATAAGTTGTTCTTTTCTAATTGCCTCATTAACACTAAACATGTGCTGAAATTCCTGTTGTTTCATTCCGATACGATGTGATTTCAATATTTCTATTGGTGTATTAAATATCTGATAATAAAATAGATCATTTTTATATGACCAATCAATTATCAATGAACATATTGCCATCAATCGCTCATATTGATTCTCACCAATATCTATATTTCCTTTAGGAGGAACAGCAGCAATATATTCTATGAGAAATTTTAATGCGATAGAAGATTTATTATCTCTGTTTGTCTGTTCAAATATTTCTTGTTCCTTTTCAGGATAACAAGCGATATCTTCTGCATACCTTTTTTGCGATAACATAAGTTTAAATAGAACTTTTTCCAAATCGTCATATAATACTTCTATAAGATTTCTTGAACTTAATACGCTTACTTCTTGCTGAAGTTTTTTATAAAGGATTCCAACCACTTCATGTACAATTTTTGTTCTATCTTCGTCATCTACTATCCCAATATTCCAATTTTCTACTTCAAGAATCTCTTCCCCAATTTCATTCAATAATATATCTTCATCCTCATCATGTACAAAATGATTTTCTCGATTTTCAGTAGGCTCAAAATAATGATATTCTTGATAATCCAAAGAAAATATTTTTTTCTGTATTGGGTTGGGAAATAATGCATTTAAATCATAATTAATTTTATCAATTTTCCCCACTAATTTACAAATATGATCAATTATTATAGCAATAAGTTCTTTTTCTCTCGAATTATCACAATAATTCAGATATTGAAATGCTTCGGGCGAAACACATATTTCCATCACCGGAAACAAATTAGATATTTCTAATGTTTCACTAAATGATTTAGGATTTTCTTTATAATAATAGTACTGATCTGCTCCGTCCGATAAAAGAATTTGAATTTCATAAGTATGCCCACAACCATCTATTTGGTCAAGAACGATCCTGCATTCAGATAACCAATATGATATCAAATCCACTAACGAATAACACAAATCGATTTTTCTTACATTTGAAATTTCTTTCGCAACAATCCATATATTAAAAGTTTTAAACTCAATATAATAACGAATTTCATGACTCTTTGCGCAATTAGGATCTACGTATATTTTCCTTTTTTCATCGTTAAGAACAACTTCAACAAACCTAGTACCATAAGCATCTTCGACAAGTCGTCTATCCTCTTTTTGGATGGCACGAATAATATAATCGAGCGAATCACCTGGTGCAAAATAAGTTGTAACCTCTCCTGGCGCAAATTCATCATTCATATAAAAAGAATAGTTATTATTACAATATATTTCTATCTGATTTAATTCACTAAGTATACCCGTTTCAAATGTTTGCAAATTATTCTTTGCTTTCAAATATCTTGGTATAAATACGCTTTCAGCTTTCTCATTAATACTAATACACATAAGCTCAAACGGATGAATTCTTAGTGGTGGATAACAATAGTCATATTTTTTTATTCCATAAGCCATCCCGCGCCCAAGTGAATTAATAATAATGATAACGAAAATGTCTTCTTTCTCCACACCATATTCAATTATTTTTGAATAGTGATAAGATAATCGCTTAGACACCACATCATTAAATTCTTTTTTCTCAATAGTTGAATGCAATGTACATGCATTATAATTCTTTCCATCATCGTACAAGTACTGAACAATTACTAACTGATTATTTTGTACAGACGCAATATATTCTTTATATCCACTACTGCTAAATAAATCTATACCCATCTGAGATTCAAGCACTTTTTTATGTCCCAGGTTACACAAATATTTTTGGCACTCATGAAAAATATAATCATTATAATTTTCCAGAACTTCTTCAAATATGCCATATTTTTTTGCCAAACAAGTAATCCAAAATACAATGGCTGTTGGAAGTAAGCCGGCATTTAAAAGAATATACTGATCTTTCTCCTCGTTATATAGAAACGGGCGAGTATAAAATGATTTATTATCAAAATCGCCTTCAAATTGAACCCCAAATTCTATCGTAACTAAATCTAGTAATTCTATACGATTCAGGAATAGTTTGCGAAAATCCGCTCCATTTGTGATCACCAGTTCAGTATATTTATTTAACTCCATAGCCGAAGGTATCATTATGCCTTTTTCTTCATCCGTATCATGATTATTTTCAGTATTTAAAATACCTCCTACAATCTTTTCAGAAATTTCAAGCATACCATTAACTAATATATATGTTGCATCCAAAAATTCTTTGGGATATTCGATTCCTTTTGCAAATAAAACCGAAATCATGTGTTGAAGATTATATGCCGGTGTTTGATCAATTCCATTTAAGACCCTATAATTCCCATAAAACATAACATTCTGTACAAACATATTTTCTGGAGGATCAATCGAATACTTTAAGCTAGTATCTGATATCTGATTAATTATTTTTCGAAACTTTCCAGAACTAATGGTATATTTAGATGGAAATTGATCTCTTGTTTGACATAACACCCCCTCTATATACGTATCAAGAATAACCGATTTCGTTTGATTCTGATGAAATAAATTCAAAGCAGATACCCTTGAAATTAAATTAAATATATCATATTTTTTTGCTTCTTCAACAGCAATGGAAATTTCATTTTTTGAGTCAGTTCCATCAAAAAAGTTTTTAAACTTTTCTATATCTGGTAAAAAGTCCATCCCAATTCCTCTTTCTGTACATCATAATTGCTTAAATTCTAAATTTCTAAATCGTTTTAATAATCATATACTCAATGCCAGCACCATTGAATTTTAATATCCTACTAAATATTACGAAATTCTTTTTTCTTTTCTTCCAATCCTACGTTCACTTAATTTTATCCATATATTTCTTAATGTTTCAACGTCATATTTTGTTAATCCTAAACCTTCTATCAACAATATCTGATCTGTATAATCCAATACTTCGTCTATCCTGTCATCTCGAATTAGTTTATCTATTTTATTAACATCTAGCTTTTCTGCATTCTTCATCGGAATTTTTAACTGGCGTATTTCTCCCGGTTCAAATGTTAGTACTCCACCACCATAACTTCTTCCTGTTATTTCTGCCAATGCCAATGTAAAAGAATTTAAAAAAGCTGCAGCTACAAACTCAGGATTAACCCCATCTAAGAAACGTACCTTATGGATTGTATCTGTACTTACAGCATTTACATGATTCAATATAATTCGCGGATAACGATTAACCTGCCTTAAAATAAAGGCATCTGGCTCCCAAGATTGCGGAACGCAATACCAATTTTTTCTTATTCGGCATTTATATCCTTTATTATATCCTTGTTCTACACCATAATTAATGTACTCTTGTTCTGCTTTACTAAGTTCTGAAAAAGGCAAATTTTTAGGCATAAACATATATACTTTTTTCCCATTTTCAATCAATGTCTTAAAATCACGTTCTGACAAGATAACACCTTTTAATTGCTCTGTTCTCCCGATAACCATACGAGTTGAATTAGCAAGTTGATACTCATCAACTGTATTCCTGTTCAACAAAAAGAATGCATTTTCTCCGCTTACTAATCCCACATTTATTTCGAATAACTCTGTGGTAAACGGTATCTTTTCACACTCTCTTAATTGCCTAATTAATTTTATTTCCTTGTTTGTCAAATAATATTTAATCCATTTTTCTGTACTATGATTAAGTTCTTTTATTTCATAGTTGTAGAAATTATTAAGATCAAGCTCTTTTAAATCATCCAAATCACTTAATTCAATTACCTGAATTCCCTTATCCTCGGATTTTTTCTCTCCTAATAACAAAATCACTTCTTGTTGAATCTCTTCAAAAACTAATTTCTGAAAAGTAATTAATGTTAATCTGTCAAAATATCGTGCTAGAAATTCTCTCGTTTCTCCTGCGTAATTTACTTGAAATAGTTCTGCTGGAATGACCATCCCCAATCTTCCATTTTCACTTAATGCTAAACAAGACAAAATCAAAAAGGGCAACCAGATATTAGTTAATTTTGTCGGATGAAATCCATTTTCTTTCATGTAAAAAAATGCAATATCTCTCGATTTTTCATCAAAGTCTTGGTAGCGGATAAATGGTGGATTTCCTACAATTGCATCATAGTTACTCTTTCCTGTAACCTTATCTCTATAGAATGCAAAAAAATCTTGACATTCAACATTCGTACCATATCTCATTGCTTTCTTTGCTTCATCAAGGCACAATTCTACTCCTGTAATATCTAAATTTAAATGTAGCTTTTCTTGCCTTTCTACTATAGCTTTTAAAAAATTTCCATCTCCACAACTTGGTTCTAATATATTTTTTGTATTCTTATTTATTATCCACTTACAAATAAATTCTGTGATAGCTTGTGGGGTGTAATATCCCCCACGAAGCTTATCAAAACTTTTTTTACTCTTCATCTAAATCCTCTCGTCTACAATTCTCAGCTCCATATAATTTTGAAATTAATCCATCCAATTTCTTATCCTCTATTTGAATTAATCTCTTATATGTTTCTTTTTGAGGTTTTGTCTGTTGTTGATCCCTCTTATTTTTTAATTCCATAAGTGTCTTAACCGTATCGACTATCGCATCATGGATTTTCACTTCATTTGAATCATCAAAGTTTATTCTATAGATTGGTAACTGCGCAACAAATTGTTTTCCATGTGAATAATAGTCACCTCGAAACTTACTTGCTTTGCTCTTTACAACCATTTCTATCATCCAATAATTTAGTACTGCCTGAATGTAAAATAATGATTCTCTTGTATCTTCTTTCTTTTCTAATCCATAGAACGGCCCATTTCCTCCACCGGTAAAACAAATTGTTCTAGTATCATATACATAATTTCCCTGAGTTGCCAAAACTGACCAAACCAAATGTTCACCTTTTACAAATCTCTTTAAACTTTGGCTTCTACCAAATTGATACCAATTATTCTCTGACATGTTATTGATGCTCCGTTTACACAGCTCTTCTTTAAAGGATTCAAAATATTTCAATGTCTTAGGGAATAATTGTTTCATTTCATCTATTGAATATAATACCTGTTTCTTTCCCTTCTGATAATACGGAAAAATAATTCTTCTATTTTCCTCAATTTTTGCATATTTTTCTAATTGCATATCATAAATACACGGTTTAGTAATTGCAGCTTCAATTTCTTGTTTTCTTCCGTTGCAATCAATAAATTTTATAATCCCTTTTTCTTCTGATTTCGGTTCAATAATATATATTGGATCTGCACTTGTTTGCAAACCTACAAAAATATCAGCTAATGAATCTAACGACTGACATTTTCCTTTCTTCTTTTCCAAAGTTCGCACTATTTCATTGGATAAAAAAGTCCAAGGTGCTACACTAAGATACTCGATAGGATATTCTTTCATTTCAGCTGATTCTGTTGCATAAAATTTATTAATATCTTTAACAAAACCAATCTCAAATGTCTTCCTCTCATTTTTTTCAACAAATAATAAGCACGTATACGTACTTCTTCCCCTAAAAACCTGTTCTGTTCCAAAGTGAATTATTTGTTTAACACATTTTTTCTCTGATAACAATTTTCGTAAAGAAGCACCAGACTTGATAAGCATAAATTTATGTGGAATAATATATCCCATTTTCCCTTTTGGTTTCAATAATTGCAGTCCTTTTTCCATAAATAAAAAATACTTATCCAATAAATCTGATTTTGCCGTTTCATATTTTGAAACTTCAGATTTATAATATTCATATTCATTTTCAGAAAAATGCACCATATTCTGAACCCGAATATATGGAGGATTTCCTACAATTGCATCGAATTTTTCTCCTTCAAATTCGTTTTCCCAATTGAATATTTTAATTTTTTCAACCATTTCCGGATTATTCAATATATTAGCGTTAAACTCTATGTATTTTTCGTCTACAAGACTATTGCCATTTTTAATATTATTATCTAAACTAGGTAAAATCCGACAGTTATTATTTTTTACAAAACTTTCCATTTCATATAGAGAGCTATCTTCTATAAGTTTTATAAGCAAACTAAACTTAGCAACTTCTACCGCCAAAATATCAATATCTACTCCCCATATATTATTCTGTAAAATCTCTCTCTTTTTTTCATATGACAACTTAAAGTTATTTCCTACATCACTAATAAGTAATCCTTTTTGTATCGCCATATCTAAACAATTTTTCATATAATATTCAATATAACGATTTATAATAAATTCATATGCAGAAAGCAAAAAGTTTCCGGAACCACAGCAAATATCTGCTATTCTATAACTATCCCATTCCGTAAATTTTTCATCAGAAAATAATGGTGTCAATGTAGTTTTCACAATAATATCTGCAATATTTTTAGGCGTATTTACTACACCCTGAGAATCCACAATCTCTGGTTTTCTTTCTGCAACCACAATTCCATCTTTAATTACTATTTCTTCTTCCAAAAATAATTCATAAATTTGACCGATAATAAATGGATCAACTATGCTAAACTCGTAGCAACTATTTGGATAATACAATTCTTTAAAAATATCCACAAGTATACTATCAGATATTTCAAATTGTTCCCCATCAATCAGTTCAAATAAGCCAGAATCATACTTTTTATCTGCCGCTGTAAATACCTTTTTCAGCTCTGCATATGTACCTATATTTTTAAGGCTTTCATATTTTTCTAATTCCCGATCTTCACATATTCTCAAAAATACAATTCTGTTAATCAATTTCTGAACAAAAATGTTTAATGTTTCCTGATTAATCGTAGAATTATTTTTAACAATATCCTCGCTTAATACCAATCTCCATTCTTTTATTTGTGATAAAAAATATTTATCAAATGGCTCTTTCTTTAATGAACTAGATATATTTTCAAATGTTTTTTCAAAGGCTCCTGAAACTACAGTCTCATATGAAAGCAATCTAGATATCTCATCAAATTTATCTACATATTCTGTAAAATGGAAATGAGCAACTTGCGCAACTGAAGGTTTATCATTCTCATTCGGTCTTACTGATGTATCATAGATAACCAAATCCGTAAAATTCGATAATACAGATATTTCAAGATTTCCATTCCAACCATATCGTCTAGTTTGAAATGCCGCTTCTTTACTTGCCATAATATCTACATTAGGTTTTTTAGTTTCTAAAAAAAAGTATGGTGTAGATCCCACATGAAATTCATAATCAGGCTTCTTTTTTACTTGTTTACCATTTTCTTCTACAAAAACCGATGCTTCATGTTTTACTTCTCTTAAATGTTGTGGCAAATTCTTTTTGTTTTGCACATCCCATCCTAATATTTCAAAAAATGGATTCACAAAATCATTACGAACTTCTGTCTCATTGTAATCTGGTCTGCTGTATTGTTTAAAGTGTTTCTGATAAGCTTCTACAAGTTTAAGTAATCTATCGTTTTCCATCCTTTTCCTCCCCTACTTTTTTCTCTTTAAAAGTGTCAATTTCAACCAAATCACCAATATCACAATTAAATTCATTACATATCTTTTCTAAAACTGTCAAAGTTACTGCTTCCCCATTAGTCATTTTAGCAATAGTTCCACTACTAATCCCCGTTCTACGCTTTAAATCCCCTTTTTTCATTCCTTTGTCAATTAAAATTTTCCACAGTCCGTTGTATGAAATTGCCATCTTTTACCTCTCTTTTTATCTTTCGAATATATGTTCTGTTCAGTATAACATTATTTCCATTCTCCGTCAACAATATATCTACAAAAATAGATGCTATATCTATTTTTGTAGATATAGCATCTATTTTTTTACATTTAATACACTCGATTTAATTCACCTTTAATTCACCCATAACAAACTCATACACTACAATCTCTTCCGCACATGCCCGGATATTATTCACTCTCCCAACCCATGCCATCTGATCCTGCACCTTCAGTTCTTCCGTCACTCCCTGCTTTTCTTTCATCTGCTCCACCAGTCTATCCATCATCTGATTACACTCCTCATCAATCAGATGCAAGTGCTCATTTAACTTTCCAGCAAGTACCAACTCCAGATATAATCCTTTCCGATGCTCTTTCAAGTAAGTTTTTCTCAACATTCCATACTTTCCAATCGGATACTCTGTCTCCTCCGGGAGATACAGGTCTGGATAATACAGACCGTCCTCTCCTAAAGTATAACTGATTCCATTTTCTTCCATAATGTGTTTTTCCATGATTGTCCTCCTATCTTGCACCCCGATCTTTATTCTGTTTATGGGTACGCTGTTTATTTTTCTGTTCATTCTGTATTTCCTGTTTCTTTGCTGCCAGCTTCGCCCTAATGCCATGCGATTCTGGCTCTTTTCCTGTTTCATTCTTCCATTTTTTTATTGCAATTCGATACTGGTTATACTCAGTTTGAGAATCCTTAAAATCTTTTAAAAATTCCTGTACACTTCTATAACCGATCTTCTGCACAAGCCTCGGAAGGTAATCTTTCATATCTCTGATCTGGCTTTTCAGTTCTTCAATTTCTTTCTGCAATTCTTTTTTCTTTCTTCCTTTAAACCATCCCTTAACCTCTGACAGTTCTTTCTTCTTTGCAGAAAGCTGTTTTTGTTTCTGTTGAATTGCACCGTTTTGATCTTCCAGTTCTTTATTCACTTTAAATAGTTTCGGATACTTTGATGCAAGCCTCGTCATTTTAGGTTGTTCCGGTTCTGCCTTTTCTTCTTTTGTTGTCTTGACTGCTGCCGTGCTATTTTCAGCAACATGCTTTGGGTGTTCTATTTCCGTTTGCTCTGTCTGTTTTAGCACTTCCCTGGGTTTCTTAAACAGCACATTTGCTATCAAAAACTCCAATGCCTCAACAGCCACTGTTACAACTCTGGAAAATAATCGTGGTCTGTTTCCACGCCGAGCAATGGATTTCCTGATTGGTTCTGTGATTTCTTTTCGCTTCACTTCCATTATCTTCGGTTCCGGCACTCCACTAATCAATGCCATATCAACAGCTCTGTTCCATTCCTGGCGTTTCTGATTATCAGATTCTATCTCTTGTGCTTTTGGATTGTTCTTTCCAATTTTCTTTGTTGCAAGATACACACCACCACGCTCAAATACCTGCAACTTCTGGCTCTCGTCCTGCACATAAATATTGATTAAATCTGTATAAGAATGCTTTACCTCATCCAGAAACGAATTACTCTTGAAGCGTTCCTCTTTCGCTGTAAACAACTTCTTCTCATAGACCTCTCCTTTTTTCACAATACAGCAGCCTTCTCGTATCTCACCATTTTCTCCCAGTATCTCTTTCTTGGTTCGGACATGTTTTCCATTTTCATTGTAAAACATATTTCTGCTGGCAATCTTAATGATTGGTTCATCCAGTAGTTTCCGTTCTGCAAATATCAAATGAATGTGATAATTGGTCTTTCTTTTATTGTGATGCAAAGCAGCAATACACTCTGTTCCATAATTCTGTTTAAAATGATTTGTAAAAAGTTGCAACAATCTGTCTGGCTGAAATTCTGTAAAGCTCTCTGGCAAAGCAATGATCAATTCTCTTGCCTCAATGCATTTGCCCTCCGTCCCGCTTTTTGCAAATTCTTCCTGATTATATTTTGCAAGTTCCCGCCAAAATTTCCGTTCTGTGGTTTCATAAACTGCATAGAGGTTTTCCTGTTTTGCATGACTGGATATATAAGTGATCCTGCCTTTTACATTGCTTAGTTTTGTCATTTGAATAAATGAATTTCTTCCGATAGGCACTCCCTCCTTGTCTTCGAAAAAATAAATTCCGCTATATCATTTGTAAGTGGATGCATCGGCATCCGTTTACGAACTAACTGCCGTTTCCGGCTACAATAGCTCCCGGCAGGGCGAAATATCCTGAGTACAAATCTTTGATTTGTGCGATGGGTGTATTTCGCTCTCAAACGCCGAGGGCTTTGTGAGATACTACCTGTCTCTGCCATAACTGAGATTTAGCTTTTAATTTTGGGCGTATCCGCCTTTTTTTCTGCCCGTATCCGGGCTTATTTTTCTCCTAACAATAAATCCTTGCCTGTACATACTCCAGATCTCCGCAATACGGTGTTCCAACCAAATACCATTCTCTCGACAGATTCATTTCCATTCGGGTTTTTACCCACTGATCATCAACTAGAACTTCCAGACATTCTCCGCAGTGAAATCCTGGATCAATCCATAAGTCTGATGACAATAATCCATATCTTTTGTTATAACTGTTGTAACCTAATCTTCCTTCTCTCATGGTGTCATTCTCCCTTCATTTATCATTTCCGCAGGGACGCCCTGAATCAGGGCCCCCTTTTGAAAAGTTTTTTCTTCGCCAATCAACTACCGGCTACACCTTACAGACCTTCTCTTTGTTTGCTATCTACAGGTGCGTGGCACGCTCCTGTCATAAGGTCATCAAGCAGAATCCTTACCAACGAAAATCCTCATGCATTCCACACTTATCCAAGTACTCTTGTCTTGCCTTTTCCCGTTCTTCCTCGGTTGGTGCTGTTTTGAATGTTGTATATAACTGACGTTTTACCATACTGTCTAATTTTTCCATCAATGCTTTTTCTATCTCCGGCAGATATTCCTCGTTCCCGGCAAGATGATACTGGAACAATGCCAGTAATAAATCTTTTGGTATCTGTACCTGTAATTTTCTTTCCATGTTTCTCCTTTCCGTGACGGTCGTGACGATAGTGACGATATTTTCGCTACCGTCACGCTATATAAAATACCGTCACAACCGTCACATATCGTCACGCTTGTTTTCCAACAAAGGTCAATCTGATTTTTCTTCCATCGTGTCCTCGTTCTGTTTTATACTGGATTCCATATTCCAGAATCAATCGTTCCAGGCTGACATTTAATTTTCGTGATAATGCGTTTGGCTGCATTTCCGCCTGCAGGATTTGTACCAACTCTGTTGCTGTACCTGTCCACTCTGGCTGATCTATTGTGACAAGTTCTTTGATTTTCTCTAACAGAGGATCTTCTGGTTCTTTCCAAAGTTCTGTCTCTGTCTTGGTAAGTTCCCAGACACATCTCTCCCGGTTAAAGTTCAACCATAGTTTCTGATCCTGCTGGTCACGCCCTGCCACTTCCAGAACTGCTTTATTATCTGTACGCTTTTCTTTCTGCATAACAAACGCTCCATCCGCAGCTCCAAGCAATCCATTCGTACCTGAAATCATATCGAAACTATCTGAAGATTCCATTTTCCTTGTATGATGCACAACCAGAAAACAGATGCCATATTTATCACTGAATGCTTTCAGCTTTGTTACAATCTCATAATCGCTGGCATAACTGAATTTATCTCCACCGACCTCTCGAACCTTCTGAAGAGTATCAATGATAATCAGTCTTGCATCTTTATGCTCTGTCACAAACGTTACAAGCTGCTTTTCCAGTCCGTCATTGAGTGATTTGGATTTTGTAGCAAAATAAAAATTCTCACTGCCTTCCATTCCAAACATCTGTGATAACCGTTTTTGCAATCTTGCATAATCATCTTCCAATGCCAGGTACAGAACCGTTCCCTGTCTGACTGAAAAGCCCCACAATGGAATTCCTTTACTGATGTGATACCCGATCTGTGCCATAAAGAATGATTTTCCAATTTTCGGTGAACCAACAAACAGGTACGTTCCGTTATACAGAAGTCCATCTATAATCGGCAGTTTTGGTGGATATGCGGTGTCGTATAATTCCATCATAGAAACTGTTTCCAGATCATCTGGATTCTTTTTATTTGCTGATTTTGCTGTATTTTCCACATTATTTGTGGCTTGCAGATTGCCCTTACCGGGCAAATCTGCTATACTTTGGTTGGTTAATTTATTACTTGATGACTGTTCCACATCTGCGCCAACAGATGCAATCGGAGCAGTCATTTTTTCTTTTTCTGTCATTCATTTTCCCCTTTCAATCCATACAATGTCTCTGCAACCAATCTCAGGGTACTCAGCAACTCTTCGTTTTCCTCACTGCATTTTTCCAGACGTTTCAGTTCTTCATAAATCTCTGCCATCTGATTTCGCAATGCTTTATAGACTCTTGGGTTCCCCTGTACCACAATTTCCCGATCAGTTAATCGTTTTGTGATATAGTCCTGCTTGCTAAGTCCTGACAATCGGACACATGCATCAATCTGCTCTGCTTCTTCCGGTGATACCCGGAATGCTACGATTTTGTTTCTCCATCTTCCTTTACTGTCCAGATTCTTCTCCATTTGATTTTTCCATCCTTTCAATATCCAACTGTTCTGCCATCTGTGTCTGCTCACTTGGAAACAAATGTGCATATCGGTAAGTGATATCAATGCTCTCATGTCCCATTCGATCTGCAATTGCTAATACCGTAAATCCCATATTGATCAATAACGATACATGGGAATGTCTCAAATCATGCACACGGATTCGCTTCACCCCAGACACTTTTGATCCTCTGTTCATTTCATGATGCAGATAAGATTTGGAAATCGTGAAAATCCGTTCGTCCTCTTTCGGCTCATACAGCATTTTCAGATAATCCTGCATCTCATTACATATAAATTGTGGCATCTTGATAAATCTGTTACTTTTAAATGTCTTTGGTGGGGTAATCACATCTTCCCGGTTTAATCTTTGATATGATTTATTAATTCGCAGTGTATGCGTTGTAAAGTCAAAATCCGCTGGTGTCAGGGCAAGCAACTCGCCTTCACGGATACCACACCAGTAAAGCATTTCAAAAGCGTAGTAAGAAACTGGTTTATCCATCATCACATCTGCAAATTTCAGATATTCTTCTTTTGTCCAGAACAGCATTTCCTTATATTCCTCTATTGCTATATTTCCAGCTTTCTGTGCCGGATTAGAAGGCAAATGATAAAAATCAACTGCATGATTGAAAATGGCACTTAACTGGCTGTGGATTTTCCGCAGATATGAAGCAGAATACCCTTTTCCATTTGCTCTCTTAAATGCAAGCAAATGATTCTGCCATGCAATCACATCTTTTGGTTCAATTTCTGCAATCTTTCTCTCCCCAAAGTATGGAAGAATTTTTGTTCTGGCAATATTATTCTTAGTTCCCCATGTGTTATCCCGGATTCGTTCCTTTTTATCTTCTACATAGATTTCATAAAAACTTGCGAAAGTCATATCCAGTTTTGCATCATGCTTTAACATTTGTTCGTGTTCCCACATCTGCGCTTCTCGCTTCGTAGGAAATCCTCGTTTTGAAGTCTGTTTCGTTTTCCCTGTCCAGTCGGTATACCGATAAACCACTCGCCACTTCCCAGTGACATTATCTTTGTAAATACTCATACAAATTCTCCTCTCTCTTACACTTCGCTGTAACATACTTTTTTGCGGAAATAATTGGTGTTTACTCTGCCAGCTACCGTAAGATAACCCAGCTTCTGTAATTCTTCATTTAGCTGTTTGACAATCTTATAAGCATAAGACTTGGAAACTCCCAGTTCCGCTGCAACTTCTTCTACGGTCATAAAAGTTCTGTTTGTCACATCGCATCTCTCCTCTCTATCTTAACGTAATTTGTTTAAGTCGTTACATTTGCATGATACTAAACATTTTAATTTAAGTCAAGCAGTTTTATAAGAATATTAAATTTTTTTGTTTAAGTTCTTCTTGCTATCTAAAATTGCTCATGCTATACTGAACCTAAACAGAATTGTTTTATTTTCTTCACAATTAATTATGGCAACACGAATGACCACTATAAGGAGGCAAACAAAAATGGCAATCGGACAACGTATCAAATTTTTTCGCAACCGCAAAGGCATGACACAAAAGCAACTCGGAGAACAACTGGGATTCATGGGAAAAACCTCAGATGTCCGCATGGCTCAGTATGAATCTGAAGCCAGAGTTCCTAAAATCGATCTTGTAAAACAAATGTCTCAGATCTTCGATGTCAATACTCATGCTTTAACAGTTCCAGATATTGATACTCACATAGGTCTGATGCATACACTATTTGCACTGGAAGATATGTATGGTCTGAAGGTAAGAAATGTAGATGGGCAGCCTCATATCTGCCTTGACTCTTCCATATCTGCTCCCGGCTCATCTGTTGATGAAATGCTTCGTTCATGGATGGAACAGGCTGACAAATTGGAAAACGGTGAAATCAGCAAGGAAGAATATGATGAATGGAGATATAAGTACCCGGAACTGGATACTTACCAGAAACGTGCCAAGGTACCATCTCAGGAACTAAGTGATTACCTCGTAAAAGAATTGACTAAAAAAGAAAAATAAGAGAAAAGAAAAACCTTACCGATATTCAGTTTTTTACTTCTGAAAATCAGTAAGGTTTCTTTATATACGTTATGAAATAAAATTTTTATCTCTTGAATAATCACAAAATGTTGCCATTTTGTTTCCAATCACTAAACAAATTTGTTTGTAACCCGCATAAATACTGGTTTCTCGTGATTGTGTGGATTATTCAAACTCTACAAAGACTAACGCTTTTTGTTTAGGAATTATTCTCTGTAATGT
>ENA-OPEC01001473-OPEC01001473.1-human-gut-metagenome-genome-assembly--contig:-NODE-1473-length-15777-cov-2.531485_pt1 | contig 15777 bp, 3 predicted proteins | sample MGYA00241622_ERZ501507 | MGnify/ENA primary metagenome ERZ501507 (study PRJEB25962, sample SAMEA2042582) | human gut metagenome | biome: human gut; feature: human-associated habitat; material: faeces... | reverse complement strand
CGAACTGATCGAAATCATTTATGCGCTGAAAAAAGAGGAAGAAGAAGTAAATCAGAAACTGGAGGAAGCGGAACAGCAATTGCAGAACCGGACGATTCAGATTGCGAAAGCCGGATCAATTGCGGAAGCGGCGATGGAATTGAATCACGTTTTTGCAAGCGCACAGAAAGCAGCGGATGAATATCTGAATTCCGTCCGTGCAGCGAATGAAGAGGCGGAACAGTATGCAAAGCGGATACGGAAAGAGGCAGAGGAGGAAGCTTTGGCGATCCGTGCGAAAACAGAAGAGGAGACAGAGCTTCTCAGAAAGCAGACTGAAATTGCGGTGCATGCCGAAATGGAAAAGATGAAAATGACATGTCAGGAAATGCTCGCAGCAGCAGTACAGAAGCAGAAAGAGCAAAAGACACAGGGAAATGCAATAAACCAGGATTTGTGTTTCTTTCAGGCTCTGATCCGGTTTCCGAAGATCTGATTCCGGAAGGAAACCGGCAATTTTCCAGTCATTGTAGGAAAGTGTCTGAGTGAAAAAATATTTTTCGGAAGTGCTGTGCAGGATCTCAGATGCCAGCGTACTTCCGCAGGACTGCGATGAACCGGCAGAAGCAAGAATGCAGTCCGAGGAATCCAGAAGAAAAACAACGGCATCTTCCGTTGACTGGGCATTTTGAAGTGTATCATCAAAACTTTCCGGTTCCAGGACAAAAACGCAGGTACCAAGCAGCTTCTGGTACTGGATGCTGTTCAGATCATAAACAGGGAAGATCAGCTCATAGTAAGGGCGTTTTTCGTTTGACTTCAGATGTGATGCCCGGATATTCATCACGGCATCGGTGTTCAGTTTGGAAGTATCAATCGAAAAATTTTTCCCCATGGAAGCAATCTGCTTTGCATCTGCATTGTAGAGATAAACACTTAAAATACGGTCATTCAGCAGGATTGTGTTGGAAAAGACCGAGGCAAGCTCCTGTGTATCCGGAAGTCGGTTCAGAGAATTTACCGAAAAATACTGCTGCACGGTTGGAGAATAACAGAATGCAGTTGTGATATTGTAAAGCGAGTCCCAGTACGCTTCGATACGTGTGGCAGTCTGGGCTGTCAGACGTTCATTCAGGGCGAGCGTGTTTTTACGCACAGATCTTGCATAGTCCACCGACATAAAAAGATAGGCAGACGAAAGCACAGCAAGGATCAAGGCAGCAATCCCGGCCAGCTTAAAGATCAGGTGTCTGCGGTAAGTCTGTAAGAAGTTCATGGTTTTGTTTCTCCGTTTGATTTTGAGGTGTCTTGCATTTGTGGGTTGACTTTCTCTATTTTTTTACCGTAATAGGAAAAATTCTCCTGCATTTGCCGGTTGATCTTCTGATCCAGTTTTTTAGCTCCAAGTTCTTTTTGTGTGGTTACAAAAAGCTGATACTGTTCTTCAAACTCGGTATCCGAAGAAGCAGAGAGGATTTTTGGAATCTGCTCTTTGCGGTAAGCTTCCAGCGTGCTTTCAATCTGACCTTCCTCACTGTTCGGGGAAATGTAATTATCCGGCAGACGAAGAAGGGCAGAATCATAAACATATGTGTCCGGATATCTGGCAAAAGCAGTCTGGATCTGATTTAAACAATCGTCCATGCTTCCTTTTGCAGGTACCGGAAGTAGGCTGTGATCCCAGGCAACATTGTAAAAATTCCAGAACAGTCCGAGCATATCATTAGAATCATGAAAGCGCTGCTGTCCTCTGGCAGTCCGGTGGATATAGCCATCCGAGTCGAAAGTATAATCTTCGTTTTCCACGCCGTAGTTGCTGTAGAGCAATCCTTCGTCAGAAGTCATATAATCAAAAAAGCGGGCGACAAGTTCCGGGGTTTTGCAGCTTTTGGATACAAAAGTCTGCATCCAGCCGGTCGGTACACTCAGGTCGATACTCATCACCGGACGTTTTCCAAAATCGGAGAGGATCGGACCTGCGGAAACCCACCTGGTGGCATCCACACCTGTATTGGAAGTGTTTCCGATATAGCAGAATACACGGTCATCTGCTATCAGATCGCGCATCTGGAGATTATCAAGTGTCAGATCTTCACTGAAAGCATAACCTTTGCGGAAGGCTGTGTTCAGAAAGGCAAAAGCATCTTTGCATTCCGGCTGAAGGAAGCGTTCTGTATAATTTCCATTGTCGTCAATGACTTCAGCACCGAAAGAACCGATCAGGCAGGAAATCGAAGAGTCAAGATATTGATTGCCTTCCAGCAGCAATGGGATGGTGGACTGTCCGTCTTCAGCAGTCAGCTTTTTGACTTTTTCAAAAGCTTTTAAGACCTGAGAGGCAGTCTGTATATCCGAAACGGTCAGGTTAGCACGTGCCAGAAGTTTGCGGTTAAACATAATGCCATGATTGTAACTGTGGGTGAAAAGATCTCCATAATAAGAGGTCTTTTCTTTCCAGGTTTTGCGGGCATCATCGGTATTCAGGTGTGAAAGATAAGCATACCAGTCTCCGTACTGTCGGATATACTCCTGTTTCCGGTCTTTCGGGAAATCTTTCAGCAAATGGGAATCCGGGCAGTAAGTTTCAAAAAAATCCTGCAAAGACCAGACCTTTCCGGAACGGATCAGCTGATTGATCACATTCTTGTCCGTAGCGACGATCAGGTCAGGGAGTTCATCTTTTAAGATCATCAGACTCAGCTTTTTGGATGCGTCCTGTGGCGGAATCGTAAAATCCAGGTATGCTCCGGTTTTCTTTGAGATACCGGCACTGATGCTTCCTTCTTCAAAACTCCAGACTGGAGGATTCCAGAAAGAGACATCTGAAAAAAGAGTAAGCTCTGTATAATTGTTTTCAGCAGAATCCATGTTTTCCTGCGTGGCAGCTGTGCAGCCAGTCAGGAAAAGACAGAAAAATAAAAAGAGGAGAAGTAGTTTTTTTGTACGTTTCATACATACAACCTCCAAAAATTTTTGATTCAACATTATTAGTATAACACAGGAAAAAAGCGAAAGAAATGGAAAACGGTAAAAAAAGTACCAAAAAACAAAAAATAGTACATATGATTTTGGTGAAAAATTTTGTATATTACCAGTAAGCAAAGTGTATAAATTCACTAAACACGATGCGGATAGTGTGAAAAGCAGCAAAAAGGAGGAAAAAATGAACAAAAAAAGAAAAGGTGCGAGACGATGGACGGCGTTAGCCTTGAGTGTTGCCATGGTTTTCAGTGGAATCGGGATTCTTCCGGCTCCAGTGAAAGCAGAAGCGGCAGATGTCGCGGCAGCCGTTCAGAAAACAGGAGCGACAACAGAACGCAGTGAGCGTAAAATGAAATTTGGAGATGACTGGAAATTCAAACTGGTCAATAAGTACAACATTAACGATACTTCCGTTCAGGCGGATGGTGTGGACTACGATGATTCGAGCTGGGATAACGTTGATCTGCCGCATGACTGGGCAATCTACGGTACATATGAGAACAGCAATGGTGTCAGAGCGGCACAGGGTTCTCTGGCAGGCGGTGTCGGCTGGTACCGCAAGAGCTTCACACTTTCCGATGACTTTAAAGACAAAACCGTTTCAATTGAATTCGACGGTGTGCAGATGATCAGCCAGGTATGGGTGAACGGACATACCGAGGACAACTGGAAGCAGTACCTTGGCTACAACACCTTTACGTATGATATCAGCAAATATCTGAAATACGATGGCAGCGAGAATGTGATCGCAGTCAAAGTACAAAGCAGCAACAGCAGTGCCAGATGGTATGCAGGAGCCGGTATCTACCGTAATGTATATCTGATTTCCACCGAGAAACTGAATGTTCCGGTGAATGGCGTGCAGATCACTACTCCGTTTGAAAAACTGGAAGCAGAAGGTGGCAAATACGAAGAAATCAAGAATGCCACAAAAGCAGGCGTTGACATCAAGACGGACGTAACAAACGATTCTGATACAGAAGCAACTGGTGTTTCAGTAAAATCGACCGTTTATAATAAGGAAGGCGATGTTGTTTCCACACAGACCGATGACATTACTGTAGCAGCCGGTAAGACAGAGACAATTAGCCAGAGTGTGGATGTAGCAAACCCGAAACTTTGGTCCGTGGATTCACCGAACCTCTACTGGGTAAGAACGGAGATCATCCAGAATGGCAAAGTTGTGGATCGTACCGACAGCCGTTTTGGTATCCGTTATATTGCTACGAATCCGAACAGTGGATTTTATTTAAACGGTGTGCATACAAAACTGAATGGTGTCTGTGAACATTCTGACCTGGGATCTCTTGGTATGGAGACCTATCAGGCAGCTGTTGACAGAAGAATCCGTACACTGAAAAAATACGGTGTCAATGCGATCCGTACCTCCCATAACCCGGTGTCACCGGAGTTTATTGAGGCGTGTGACCGTCTTGGAATGCTGGTATTTGAAGAAGCCTTTGATCAGTGGCTGTATTCAAAAAACAGTGACGATTATCATAACTATTTCAATAAAGCAGCAGATGGAAAAACTGTCGTTTTTGATAAAGCCGGAAATGATAATACCAACAATGACACTTCTTATATAGAAGTAAAACGTGAGGATCTGCAGTCCAATGCAGAACGTGATATCAAAGCGATGGTAGACCGTGACAAGAACGCACCTTGTATTTTTGCATGGAGTACCGGTAACGAAATCTACGATGCACGTTACAAACATGGTGAAAATACACTGGATATGCTGACCGGCTGGATTAAAGAAATCGACACGACAAGACCGGTCGCAGCATGCCCGCCGACCTGGGACAATTACTGGGCAAATAATGCACAGCAGGAAAAGCATCTGGCAAAAGCAGAAATGTCCGGATTTAACTATGCAACCGAACAGTATGACGGTGCCCACTCCAGATATCCGAATATGGTTATTTTTGGATCTGAGACAGTATCCGCTTATTATTACCGTGGTGTTTACTTCCTGGAAGGAGAAGGAAGCGGCGACAGATGTAATGAATATCCGACTTACTGGACATTTTCATCGGCAACCGCTTCTCTGGAAGCACACAGAGACAAAACTTACACAGCCGGTGAATTCGTATGGACCGGACATGACTACTTAGGTGAGCCGACCCCAAGAAGCTGGCCATCCAAGAGTTCCTACTTTGGTATGATCGACACCGCAGGTTTTGCAAAAGATGTTGTTTATATGTACAAGAGTATGTGGACGGATACACCGACCGTACATCTTCTGCCGCAAAAATGGAATTTCAAGGCAGGACAGAAAGTGCCGGTATACATTTACACAAATGCAAAGAGTGTGGAACTGTTCTTAAACGGAAAATCACTTGGCATTAAGAATTATGACAAACAGACTGCTTCCCCGGTATATATCTACTGGACAAAAGGAACCAGCGGACTGGATTACGAAGCAGGCGAACTCAAAGCAGTCGGCTATGACCAGCCGGACGGAAAAGGAAACGTGATCGCAACCGATGTGGTAAATACATCAGGTGATGCAGCACAGGTAGAACTTTCCGCAGACAGAACGTACATCAAAAACGATGGCGATGATATGGTATTTGTAGAAGCTACGATTGAGGACAATACAGGAATCATGGTTCCTGGAGCAGACAACCGTATCACTTTCGACGTAGAAGGCGGCGAAATCGTATCTGTGGACAACGGTGATCCGCGTGACCATGATCCATACAAAAACACAGACAACCGCAAAGCGTTCAGCGGAAAAGCACTGCTGATCGTAAAAGCAGAAGAAGGAAGCACTGATGACATTGTGATCACAGCGACAGCTGAGAGTGACAATGGTATCCTGAAATCCAATACCATTACCGTAGGTTCTAAAAACGAACTTCCGGGTGACGGAACGGATACACCGAAGCTTCAGGATGCATCCGTAGTGATGGGCAAAGGCATTTCTGCAGATTCTGTTCTGCCAAAAACCGTAAAAGTACAGTACAGCAACGGTGTGGTCGATGAGCACCAGGTAACCGGATGGAACCTGGATAACCTGAATGTAAACCAGGCAGGTACTTACAAAGTAACCGGAACGGCAGAAGGCATGGAAGGCACGTTTGAATGTACTGTAACAGTCAAAGATATCAAATCCGCAACGGTAGACAATGTAACAACACTGGTAAATGTAGAACCGTCCCTGCCACAGTTTGCAGCGATCGAGTATGCAGACGGCACAAAAGGTTCTGCCCCGGTAACCTGGGATGAAGTTCCGGAAGAAAATTATGCAAAAGCAGGAAAATTTGAAGTGACCGGAAAGATCGGACCAGAAGTTACTGTAAAAACAGAAGTAAGCGTAAAAGAGATCAAGTCTGTCGAGGAAGTACATGCATCTACCGTAATCGGAACACTTCCGGTTCTGCCGGCAGGTGTGGAAGTAACCTTTACCGACGAAAGTAAAGAAATTGTAGGTACAGACTGGCAGATCAAAGCAGAAGATGTGGCAGCAGCAGGAACCTTAAAAGTAAAGAGCAAGATCCTTGGTTCTGATATGGAAGCTGTTGCGAATGTCGATGTGAAATATGCGGTGGCAACAGGTAATCTGGAATACACATCAACAGGAACAGTAAGCAAGGACAAGACCGTAAACGGTGCAGGTTTGAGCGTACGTATCGATCAGGGCGGAAAGCCGACCGAATATGCAGCAGGTTTAAGTATGCTTGGCGGATCAGAAGCCGTTTATAATGTAGAAGGAAAAGGATATGAAGCATTCCGTGCTTATGTCAGCTTGAGTTTTGATAACGGACAGGATGCAGAAGGAGCCGTTTCTTTCGAAGTTTATGTTGATGATGAAAAGACACCAAGATACCGTTCCGGTGTCATGACACATGCCACCAAGAACCTGGCACTTGATGTGGATATCAAAGGTGCAAAGACCGTAAAACTGGTGACAAAAACGGAAGATTCCAGTGTAGATAACAGCAAGAATATCGGTAACTGGTGTGACACGAAATTTGTTTCTTCCAATGTGGAGGTCAAGAGTGCAAAACTGAAAGAAAAAGATTTCTACTATGCAGAAAAAGGGGCACAGCCGTCCCTGCCGCAGACAGCAGAAGTACAGGTAGATGATACCCATACCGGAGCATTCCGTATTGCATGGTCTGAGATTGATACATCAAAAGCAGATGTGGTCGATGTAGAAGGAACAGTTCTTGGGATCGCTGATCCGGAAAATCATAAGGTAAAAGCAAAGGTAATCGTTGATTTTAACAATGTAGTTAAAGTGCCGGCACTGATGAATAAGATCGGTGAATGGGAAGTAAAAGAAGCCTTTGACTATGTTGAGACAACAGGAACAAAGACCAATATCAAAGATATTGAAGATATCACAGCCAAATCGTCCGTTATTTATAAATGGACAAACAATATGCTGATCGAGAATTGCCATAACTATGGTTTTGATTACGGGGTATATCCGGGAACAAACAGTGCAAATCCGGAATATCTGATCGTGCGTGCACCGGCGATCAAAGGTTTTGTCCTTCGAGGAACCGGCTCAACAGATGGAAATGCAAATCAAAACTTTACTTTCTATACTTCGGCAGACGGAGAAAACTGGAAAGAATTCAAAGATTACACAAAAACAACCGATACTTCCGTAAGCGGAAGCTGGCCGAGCAGACTTTATACAGCAACACAGCTGCCGGATGACACAAACTATATCAAGATTGCATATCCGACCGGAAATACATGGCAGTTCAATATGAACAAACTGCAGCTGACCGGTGGCGAAGTAATTCCTGAAGGAAAAGCAGTTGTCAGTCTGGATGCAAACGGCGGAAGCCTTCCGGAAGGAACAAGTACAAAACGTACTCTGAACAAAGGCGACCAAGCAGGAGAACTGCCGACACCGACCAGAAACAGACACAACTTTAAGGGCTGGTTTACACAGCCGGAAGGTGGAGAAAAAGTAACAGAAGAAACTGTGGTTTCAGATTCTATAATCCTCTATGCACAGTGGGAAAAATCAACCAAAGCAGAAGACGTACCTGTTTACTTTGTGGACTGTGGTGCAAATGCTTTCTCAGCAGAAGGAAAAGCATATAGAAAGGATTACACAGATACGCTGAAAAACACAGTACCGGATCAGGCATACAGTGAAACAAGCGGATGGGGATTCACAAATCCGGCATCCGAAGTGGAAGCAAACGGAAGCGGGGATGCCTATACGACGATCCGCAACTTTAAAGCAGGAAACAATCAGAAGACCATGACCTACAAATTTGCACTGGATGCAGGAACGTATGAAGTGGTAACCGGATTCTGTGATCCATGGGCACAGTGGGCAGGCGATGACCGCCATACAAAGATTACTGTGGCAGATGAAGCAGGAACCGAACTGGCTGTACACGAAGACCACAAGATCAGCGGCAGCAAAGACAGTGTGACACTGGAAAATATCACACTTTCAGAAGCAGGCAATGTGACTGTGAACTTAAGTCCGCTGAAAAAAGTGGACAGCAACATCGACAGCTGTGATGTGCTGGTAAGCTTTATCGTGATCGTGAAAAAAGCAGCAGAGCAGCCGGATATTCCGAAGACAGATACAAAAGCAGGACTGAAGGCAGCCATTGACCTGGCAAAAACGCTGAAAGCAGATGACTATACAGCAGCATCTTACAAAGCACTTTCTGATACGATCGCAAGTGCGGAGAAAGTATATGCAGAAACAGAACCAAGTGCAGAAGCAGTCCAGACACAGATCAATGCTCTGGCAGAAGCAGTCAGAAATCTGAAATCTGCAGCAGCAGATACGAAAAAAGACCTGACACAGCAGATGAAAGAAAAAGATGCAGAATTAGCAGCAAAAGATACCGAACTGAAAACAGCACAGAAGAATGTGTCAGATCTGGATGATCAGCTTAAAAAAGCAGAAAAAGATCTGGCGGATCTGAAAAACGGAAGCGAAGCAGAAAAAGCAGAACTTCAGAAACAGATCAACAGCTTAAAAGAACAGCTCGATGAAGCAAACGCAAAAGTTACGGTTCTGAAAGCAGAAAAAGAGAGACTGACAGAAGAAAAAACATCCCTGCAGACAGAACTGAAAAAAGCTCAGGAAGATGCAGCGAAGAAAAAAGCAGAGGAAGCAGAAGCACTCAAAAAAGCTCAGGAAGAAGAGAAGAAAGCCAAAGAAGAACTGCAGAAACTGAAAGATGCCATGACACTGAAAACAGGTGATACCATTACTGTAAAGGGCGTAACATATCGTGTGACCAATGCAGAAGCAAAGACAGCGGAAGCTTATGGCGTGGTAAACAAAAACCAGAAACACATCGAAGTAGCCGCAACGGTTAAGATCAAAGGAAGTACCTGCAAAGTAACGGCAATCGCAGATCAGGCATTTGCCGGAATGAAAAAAGCAACAAAAGCTGTGATCGGCAAGAATGTGAGCAAGATCGGCAAAAAAGCATTCAACGGCGATGGAAAACTTAAGAGCATCACAGTAAAAAGCAGGAAACTGAAAACGGTCGGTAAACTGGCACTGAAAGGCATCAACAAAAAAGCAGTGATCCGTATACCGAAGTCAAAGAAAAAAGCTTACAGGAAACTTTTCAAAGGCAAAGGACAGAAAAAGAGTGTCATTGTAAAGTAGTAAGTTCATAAATCCAAAACGCATATCACCTTAAAAACAGCAGAAAAACCACAGACAGCGTAAAAACGGTTCTGTGGTTTTTTTGTATCGTACAGAAAAAATTACCAAAAAATAAAAAATATTCCATATGTTTTTGTGAAGAAATTTTGTATAGTTATGGTAAGCAAAATTTTGTTTTTACTAAACACAACAAAGGGAACAAAGAAAAATAAAGGAGGGCAATATGAACTACAAAAAGTATTTAAGTGGTGTTCTGGCAGCAGCGATGGTACTTAATACCGGAGCAGTGAGTGTCCTGGCAGCAGGGACTGATACGTCCGTGCAGGAAGCATCTCAGACACAGACATCATCAACACCGGAAACGGTATACGTCAATTCATATGATGGAAAGGAGCGTTCCGTTTCTTTTAACGATCACTGGAGATTTTATCTGGGAGAATTAAACGGCGCGGAAGCAGTTTCTTATAATGATTCTTCCTGGGATGATGTGACGCTTCCGCATGATTACAGCATCGACCAGGGATTTTCAACAGCAGCACCGGCAGAGCAGGAGAGCGGCTATGTGCTTGGAGGCACCGGATGGTACCGCAAAAGTTTTACACTGGATGAGAGCATGCAGGGAAAGACGGTCAGCATTGATTTTGACGGTGTTTACATGAATGCAACCGTTTATCTGAACGGTGAAAAGCTGGGAACACATCCATATGGTTATACCCCATTTTCTTTTGTGCTTCCGCAGGACAAACTGAAATTCGGATCGGAAGAAAACGTGATCACGGTCAAAGTAGATCATAAACAGCCGTCCAGCCGCTGGTATTCCGGTTCCGGTATTTACCGTGACGTAAAACTTACCGTTGCAGATCCGGTACATGTGGCAAATTACGGAACGACCGTGACAACCCCGGATATTGAAAGCGGAAAAGGAACCGTAAGCGTGGTAACGGAAGTACAGAATGACAGCAGCGAAGCAGCTGATGTTTCTGTAAAACAGACGGTTTATGAAAAAGGCAGTGACGTCCCGGCAGCAGAGGGCGAAAAGACAAAGGTACAGAGTGTTGCAGCGGGCAAAACAGCCAGGATCGAGGCCAGTGTCACCGTTGCAGACCCAAAGCTCTGGGATACGGAAAATCCAAACCTCTATACCGTAAAAACAGAAGTTTATGTTGGAGATACCTTAAAAGACAGCTACCATTCTGACTTTGGCTTCCGCTGGGTAAACTTTACTACAGAGAAAGGTTTCTATTTAAATGGAAAGAACATCAAACTGCACGGAGTGTCCATGCATCATGACCAGGGTTCTCTTGGATCCGAAGCCTGGGAGCGTTCTGTGGAACGTCAGGTACAGGAGTTAAAACAGATGGGAGTCAATGCCATCCGTGTAACACATAACCCGGCATCCCAGGTACTGATCGATGTGTGCAACCGTGAAGGCATCATGCTGGTGGAAGAAGCCTTTGACTGCTGGCTTTCCGGAAAAGCAGGAAATACCGAGGATTATGGTAAATGGTTCTACCAGACCATTGAGAACGGCAACCAGATCGTAAATGGCAGAGAGGGCGAAAAATGGGCAGAATTTGACCTCAAAGCCATGGTAAGACGAGGAAGAAACAATCCTTCCATTATTATGTGGAGCCTTGGAAATGAAATCTTTCAGCAGCTGATCGACGGGAATGTAACCGGTCAGTATCCGGAAGTGGCAAAAAAACTGATCACCTGGACCGGAGAAGAAGATGCGACCAGATATGTAACCTTTGGTGACAATCAGGTAAAGAGCAATGTCTGGGCAGACAATAATCAGGTAAACACAGCACTTGTTTTTGCAGAAGCAGCAAAATATGGCGTGCCGGGAGGTCTGGTAGGATTTAACTACGGAAGCTCCGGACAGATCAGCAACGGACACAGCAGAGGATGGCTGGTCTATGGTTCTGAGACAGCCTCTTCCGTAAACAGCCGTGGCGTTTACGACAGGAAGAACAGCAACAGTGACAATGGAAGCGGAGACCGCCGACTGACTTCTTATGATAAAAGTGCAGTAGGCTGGGGACATCTGGCAAGTGCAGGGCTGTGGATCACGATGCAGCAAGAATTTAATGCAGGCGAATTTGTCTGGACAGGTTTTGATTATATCGGTGAACCGACCCCATATAACTGGCAGGGAACCGGTGCAAACGGAACCTGGCCGAACATTGCAAAGAACTCTTACTTTGGTATCATTGACACGGCAGGTATCCCAAAAGATTCCTATTATCTGTATCAGAGCCAGTGGAATGACAACGAAAATACCCTTCATGTTCTCCCGGTATGGAATGAAGATGAGATCATGCTCGATAACAGCGGCAAGGCAGAGGTTGTAGTTTACAGTGATGCTCCTGTTGTGAAACTTTATCTGAACGGCAAAGAAATCGGAAGTGCGACAGCGACACACACCGATACACCGACCGGTGGTTATCAGAATTATACAAGCGGAACAGGATGCTTTGACAGTAGCAAGGCGAGCGGACATACTTCCCTGTATGCAACATTCCAAGTACCTTATGAGGCGGGAACACTGGAGGCAAAAGCATTTGAAGCAGACGGTGTGACCGAGATCAAAGACACGGACGGACGTAATGTGGCAGAGACGACCGGAAAGGGATCCAAACTTACTGTAAAAGCAGACCGCAGCGAGATCACGGCAGACGGCAAAGATTTAAGTTTTGTTGAGATCGATGTAACGGACAGAGACGGCAGAGAAGTAAACGGTGCAGAGCCGCAGATCCATGTTGCCGTAGAAGGTGACGGCAAGCTCCTTTCACTTGATAACGGTGTTCAGAACGATACCACTTCTTACAGTGAACCGACCAGAAAAGCCGGTAAAGGAAAACTGATCGCGATCGTTCAGTCCACAAAAGATGCCGGAAGCTTTACCGTAAAGGCAACTTCAGACGGATACACTGCAGCACAGACTGTCGTTACCACAGTTGCAGACGGCAGTGGAGTAACCGGAGAAAAGACCGTTGTAAGCTATGAGATCGCAAAGAATTATTATGTAAAACAGGGAACGAAACCAGTTCTCCCATCCGAAGTAAAGATCCATTATTCTGACGATACTTCCGAGACAAAGAAAGTAACCTGGGATGCATTTACCGGAGAAGAAGAAACGTATTCGGTATCCGGTACGGTAGCAGATCTGAATATGCGTATCACGGTCAATGTCAGTGCAATCGGCCAGACAGCAGGTGTCCTGAATTATTCCGCAGCAGTCGGAAAAGATGCAGAAGTCAGCCTTCCTGCAGCCAGACCGGCAGTTCTTGCAGACGGAACAATCCTGGCAGCAGAATTTCCGGTAAAGTGGGATATTCCAAAAGATCTGACAGCGACAATCGGAACAAAGAATGTAAAAGGAACGGCAACCGTATTTGACCAGAACTTTGAAGTGACTGCAGCAGTCAGAGTTACCAATGGAGAATACAAAGACGGTGCAGAAGCCCTTGGCAACGTGCCGGAAATGTATTACAACGGTACATCCAGCAAAGAAGATGCATCTGTTGCAGATGTCCTGGCGAAACTGCAGGATGATAAGACAAGTGCCGATGATGTGGCATGGAGCGGAAAAGGAACCCTCGATTTCCGTCTGGATACAGCGATTGAATTGAAAGGATTCACAATGTATCTGAAAGATACCGCACCGACTTCCGGAACGATCAAAATCTATGCATCCGGCGACAACGGAGTCAACTGGACGCCGGTAGACTGCACGGTAACAAATAAAAAAGAAAAAGGTGTGACGGTTCGTACTTACAATGTAAAAGAAACCGTTTCCGAAACCTATTTCCGTGTAGAATTTACCAAAGATGCCACCCTGGCGGAATTGGAAATGAATACAAGGATCCCGAGCTTTACGGTAGGGTCAGAAGCAGCACTTTCCAGTCTGAAAGTGGGCGGTCACATTGCGGATGAAGCAAGCCTGAAAAAAGGCTGGTTTGGCGTAAATGAAACAGAATTTGATGCGGCAGACCTTACAGCAGAAGGGAAAGACAATGCAAGCGTGACCATTCTTGACAAAGATGCAGACGGTGTGATCCGTATCCTTATTGAATCTGAAGATCATCTGATGCGTGCCATCTATCCGGTTATGCTCGGAAAAGACAATACAGCAAGCGACAGTGCTTCCGATGCATCTATGGATTATGATTATAGGAACATGACACTGCGTGCACCAAGTGAAGAAGGCAGCGGTTCTGTTGCAAAAGCGGCAGATGGAAATACCGGTACCATCTGGCATACAAACTGGGGAAGCGGAAGTGGACCGACAGACCTTCGAAATGATCCGGATAACCGTTACTTGCAGATTGAACTGAAAGAAACAGAAAAGATCAATGCACTGCGTTATCTGCCGAGAAGCAGCGACACAAACGGTATCGTTACAGAGTACAGCATCAAAGTAAGTACAGATGGCGAAAACTGGACGGAAGTTGCAAAATCAGATGCAGACAGCACATGGAGCAAATCCGTAGAATGGAAACTGGCACAGTTTGCACCGGTCGATGCGAAATATATCCGTCTCTATGGTGTGTCAACCGTAGGACAGTCTGCAGCAGAAGTAAATAAATATATGTCTGCAGCAGAAGTAAGGGTACGCTACGCTGCACAGGAAATTTACCGTGACAATACAACCGTAACACTGGAAGATCGCAGCTTTGATTACACCGGAAGTGCACTCACACCGAAACCGGTTGTTACTTACAAAGCATCCGAAGATGCACAGGCAGTGACCCTGACAGAAGGTACAGACTATGAAGTAAGTTATAAAAATAACACAGAACCTGGAACAGCAACGATTGTTGTGACAGGAAAAGGTGCTTACCAGGGTGTTGTAGAAGAAAACTTCGTGATTAATGCAGTAGATATAACTGTAGCGGATTATGAAGCGATCGCAGTTACAACAGCAAAAGGAGTCTGCCCGGCTCTTCCGGGAACCGTCATTGCACATACCAACGTCGGTGATCAGGTACTGGATGTACAATGGGATGAAATCAGTGCAGAACAGTTAAAACAGATCGGAACCTTTAGCACGGGCGGAACCGTGGTTGACACCAATGCACGCATCACAGCAGAAATAACTGTAACTGCCGTAATAGGTGTGCAGCAGGTATCCGTGGCAACAGCAAAAGGGACAACACCTTCCATGCCGGAAACAGTAACTGTATACTACAGCAACGGTGAAAAACAGCAGCAGGAAGTTGTATGGGATCTTGCAGATGCAGATTTCAGGAATCCTGGAATCGTAGAAGTTTACGGAACAGTTGGAAAAGCAGTTACTAGGGAAACTGTACTTCAGGCAAAAGCGTCGGTCCGTGTGGCAGATGTGACAGCAGATGCAAACAATACACCGACCGATACAAACCTGGCACTGAATGCAGACGGTTCCTCTAAAACAAGAGAATGGCCAAGGACTTTCGCATATTTTTCATCTTCCAACGATCTTGTATATAATGCAGTTGATGGAAATAAAAATTTTGACAGCACATCCGGCAAGAAAATCTGGTGTGACTGGGAAAGCGGCAAATATCATACCAACGCAGATGCAGCCGTAGGAGACTCCGATCATCTGCCGTTTGTGATCAGTGCCTTCGGAAAAGAAGATTCCACCGCAGATTCAGATCAGAAGAAATATACCGTAAATAAAGTTTCCATTGGATTTATGGAAGAAGATGGAAGTGCAGCAAACAAAGTCAGACTTCCAAAAGATTACAAGATCGAGTATTACAGTGCGAACGACGGTGTGATCCCGGCAAACAGACTGGGCAACGATTCTGCAAACAGCTGCAGCAATATCAAAGGCTGGGGAGCAGACAACCCTCTGAAAGCACACACCGGCTGGACAGAAGTAGCATATGTCGGCGGCAAACCATCCGTACCGTCTCTTGCAAATTTCAAAGAGATGGTCAATGTAGAATTTGAAGCAGTTGAAACCACAGCGATCCGTATCACCCTGACGCCGCAGGACAACAACTGGACCGGACTGGAAGAATATGAAGTATACTATACCCCGATCGAGAAATATGGAGATTACGAAGTAACTTCTATTAAAGTGGACGGACAGGAAGTACTGGCACAGTTTGATGCAGATACAAAGACCCTAAATCTGGATGCCAGATCAGGTGTGATCACAGCACAGGCAACAAACAATGCATCCGTAACGGTTCTGGATGCCG
>ENA-OPEC01001464-OPEC01001464.1-human-gut-metagenome-genome-assembly--contig:-NODE-1464-length-15856-cov-2.394659_pt1 | contig 15856 bp, 12 predicted proteins | sample MGYA00241622_ERZ501507 | MGnify/ENA primary metagenome ERZ501507 (study PRJEB25962, sample SAMEA2042582) | human gut metagenome | biome: human gut; feature: human-associated habitat; material: faeces... | reverse complement strand
TGCTTATGAAACGCTGACGGCGGAGCAGAAGACTGTCTATGACGAAGTGTACCGGATCATTCTGGCACATGATTCAAAGGTAAAAGTAAGTACCTGTGATGAAAAAGTTTTAGAGAAGTCATATCGTTCTGTGATAGCAGATCATGGGGGCATTTTCTGGGTATCCGGTTATAACTACACACAGTATACCATGGGAAAAAAGATTGTCAGCATCGATTTTTCCCCAAGTTATACGATGGAGCGCACAGAGCGTGATTCCTATCAGAGGCGGATCGACGCAGTGGTGGATTCCATATTAAAAAATGTGGATCCATCCTGGGGAGATTATGAAAAGGCAAAATATGTGTTTGAATATCTGGCGGGAAACGTTGAATATCAAATGGGGACGGAACAAAATCAGAATATCATCAGTGTCTTTTTAAATAAGAAAACAGTCTGTCAGGGATATGCCAACGCCACGCAGTATCTGCTGACACTTCTGGGGATTCCGGCTGTTGTGGTGACAGGAACTGCGGAGGGAGACACACACGCATGGAATCTTGTCCAGCTTGACGGTGCATATTATTTTATGGATACGACATGGGGAAATTCTTCCTATAACAATGGTGCGAGCGGTATGGGGACTTTTATCAATTATAATTATTTCGGGGTGACTACGGCTGAGATCAGCAAAACGCATCAGGCGGACGGTACACTGCTTTTGCCGGAATGTACGGCAACGGCAGATAATTATTATGTAAGAGAAGGAAAATATATCACCGAGTGGGAGCCGGAAGTGATCGGACAGATTTATGGCGCTGCTTATCGTAATGGAGCTGTCACGGAGGAGATTCGTTTTTCGGATACATCTTTATATGATCAGGCAAAAGCATATCTGATCGATGAACAGCATATCCGCGATTATTGTGAGGGAATTACAGGATTATCGTATATTGAGGACAGAGATCAGAATGTACTGATCCTGAAATTTTTGTAGAAAAGATATCAGATAAAAAATATATAAAATATAATAGAAACCTCTATACAAAACAAAGTTTTTGTGCTAATGTTATGTAGTAATTGATACTACATGTAATGGAAAAAAATAACATATAAAAAGTTTTTGAATAACAAATTGTCGGACTATGGAGGTTATAAGATATGTACAAGATCGTGATTGACAGTTGTGGAGAACTGCCGGAAGATTTAAAAAAGGATGGACATTATCAGAATGTATCGTTAGAGTTAGAGGTAGATGGATGCTATATCCGCGATGACGAGACATTTGACCAGAAGGATTTTCTTCGCAGGGTAAAGGAAAGTGTTACCGGACCAAAGTCTGCATGCCCGTCTCCCGATGAATATATGAAGTCCTATGAAGGGGATGCCGATCATGTATATGTGGTAACTTTATCCGGCAAGCTTTCCGGATCTTATAACAGTGCCGAACTTGGAAAAAATTTATTTGAGGAGGAACATCCGGGCGAGAAGAAGATTTATGTATTCAATTCCCGTTCCGCTTCCGTCGGTGAGACACTGATCGGTATGAAAGTGCAGGAGTGTGAAGAGGCCGGTATGAGTTTTGAGGAAGTTGTTGCGGCAACAGAGAAATATATCAGTTCCATGAATACATTTTTTGTACTTGAAACATTAGAGACTCTGCGAAAAAACGGACGTCTGACAAATCTTAAGGCATTTATTGCAAATACATTAAATATCAAGCCGGTAATGGGTTCTACAGAGGAAGGATCGATCTGTCAGCTTGGTCAGGCGCGTGGCATGAACAAAGCGCTGGATAAGATGATTCAGGATGTGATTGCAAAGACAAAAAACTGTGAGAACAGGGTGCTTGCAATTTCACACTGTAATTGTCCGGAGAGAGCAAAAGCAGTAAAGGAAAAAATTGAAAAGATAGCAAAGTTCAAAAAAATCATTGTTACGGATACAGCGGGCGTCAGCACAATGTATGCAAATGACGGCGGTGTTATTATCGCAGTTTAATACGGCGGAATAAGTGTCAGTTACCGATCTGCCGGCGTATGAGGACTGCAGCATCCGTCAGGGAAAGGACAGTATATGAAAGAACTGACATATGAGGAAGTATTAGATCAGATCGAACATCAGAGACGGTTTGGAAATCGTCCGGGGGCAGAGGTATCAGCGCTGATGCTGGAAAAGTTAGGCAGACCACAGCAGAATATGAGTGTGATCCATATAGCGGGGACGAACGGAAAAGGTTCCGTCTCTGCTTTTTTGTGCTCAATTTTAAAGGAAGCAGGGATTCGTACCGGAATGTTTACCTCACCGCACCTGGTTGATTTCAGGGAGCGGATCTGTGTGGACGGACAGATGATATCCCGTGAAGAAGTGACAAAACTTGGAAACATGTTGCTTGAGGAGGACTTTGGGACAGTACCGACGATGTTTGATTATTGTCTGGCAATGGCACTGCTCTATTACAGGGACAGACAGTGTCAGGCTGTCGTGATAGAGACCGGGCTTGGGGGAAGATTAGATTCAACCAATGCAATCGGCGTGCCGGAGGTTACGGTGGTCACGAAAATCGGGTATGACCATATGGCGGTTTTAGGTGATACATTAGATAAAATTGCGGCGGAGAAGGCGGGAATTATCAAAAAGGGTACAAAACTGGTATTAGAGAGCCAGAAAAAAGATGCAATGGATGTTTTGCTGGAAACAGCGGAAAAAGAAGCAGTTACTGAGATAAAGATTGCGGATATGCATGACGTGACCGAATGCCGCTATGAAAATGGCAGACAGTATTTTTCCTATCAGAAATATAAAAATCTTGAGATGGCAATGCTTGGTGTCCACCAGTATGAAAATGCGGCTGCTGCGATCCTTGCCGCAGAAATTTTTCTGAAAGACAGAGGAATTTCAGATGAAAAGGCAGAATACTATATCAGAGAAGGAATCAAAAAGACAAGATGGGCAGGACGGATGGAGATCCTAAGCCGGGAACCGTTTTTTATGGTGGATGGTGCACATAATGGTAACGGAGTGGCGGCATTAGCGGAAAGTCTTCGTACTTTGTTCCCGGGAGAGAAGTTTCATTTTGTCATGGGAGTTATGGCAGATAAAAACTATGAGGAAATGATCGAGGAATTACTGCCGCTTGCACTGGATTTTAAGACGGTGACGGTAGAGTCAGAGAGGGCACTGGCGGCACAGGAGCTGTCGGAGAAGATCCGGGCAAAGGGAATCTGCGATGCCGGACTTTTACACTCTTTTGACGAACTGATGCCGGGACGGCTGGATGTGGCACACAAAACGATCGCATTTGGGTCTTTGTACTTTGTCGGGGAGATTGAAAAATATTTCCAAGATGTAACAAAAATCACAAAAAATTTACAAATTTACTAACTTTGCTTAACAGGTGGTTATAAGGAATTTTTTTGGCTATAATAATCGGTGTTGAAAAATAATGTGGATTAGAAAGAGCTGATAAGATGGTATTTAGCAGTTTTATTCCGGTTTTTGCCGTTTTTTTTACTGATATATTATGTGACACCGCAGAAATGGAAAAATGCGGTGTTATTTGCGGGCAGTATTTTATTTTATACGGCAGGTGAGGCAGAATATGTAGTGCTTTTACTTGCTTCTGTGGTGATCAACTATGTTTTTGGCAGGCTGATGTACCGGGATACTTATGAGGGAAGAGGGAAAAAACAGCTGATTTTGCTGATCGTGGCGCTGTGTTACGACCTTGGTGTTTTATTCCTTTTTAAGTATAGCGGTTTCATGGATAAGCTGCCACTCGGTATTAGTTTTTATACGTTCCAGATTGCAGCCTATATCATCGATGTTTACCGGGGAAGGGTGCCGGTGGAAAAATCGTTTATCCGGCTTGGAACGTATGTGACGATGTTTCCACAGCTGATTGCCGGACCGATCATCAACTATTCGGAGGTCCGTATGGCTTTATGCAGCAGAACCGTTACTTTCGAACAGTTTGAATCCGGATTAAAAATACTGATACTGGGACTTGGGGCAAAGGTGATCGTTGCAGACCGTATTGGACTTTTGTGGAATAACATCCAGGCAATCGGCTTTGAAAGTATTTCAACACCGTTGGCATGGATGGGAGCGTTTGCATATTCGATCGAACTTTATTTTGATTTTTCCGGTTATTCTCTGATGGCATTGGGACTGGGACGGATGCTTGGATTTGAATTTCCGAAAAACTTTAAACATCCCTATATTTCAAGATCGGTATCCGAATTCTGGAGAAGATGGCATATTACGCTTGGACGCTGGTTCCGGGAATATGTCTATATTCCGCTTGGCGGCAACAGGAAGGGAAAAGCGCGTACGATATTTAATTTATTTGTGGTATGGAGTCTGACTGCCGTCTGGCATGGGGCAGAGGGACATTTTCTGATCTGGGGAGCATCACTGCTCTTACTGCTTGCTTTGGAAAAAGCATTTTTACTGCAGTTTCTGAAAAAAAGCAAAATACTTTCCCATGTATATCTGGTGCTTGTAGTACCGCTTACCTGGATGGCATTTGCGATTGCGGATGTAGGACAGCTTGGTGTCTATTATGCAAGAATGTTTCCATTTTTCGGTGTGGGAGAAACGGTCAGACAGATGGATTTTTTGCAGTATCTGAAAGATTACGGTCCACTGTTTCTGATGGGGATTGTTTTTTCAACTCCATACCCGACAGCTTTATATAAGGTATTTGAAAAAAAATGGCTGGGGAGTCTGGCGGTGATCGTGGTGTTAGGATTAAGTCTTTATTATATGGCAGTTTCTACGAATAACCCGTTTTTGTACTTTAATTTTTAGGACTGGTGAATAAGCGTGAAAAAAATAATGAAATGCAGGGTTGCTGTCTTTTTGATCATTGGCTGGGGGGTACTTTCCCTGATCGGATATTTAAAAAAAGACGGGATCTATAAAAATTATTCCATCGATGTAAAAAAAACTCCGTATTTTGTATTGGTGTTAGACGGAATTCATGATAAAATTTATCCTTGGAGTAAAGAGTTGCCGGATCTGTTGCCGGATGGAACAAAACCACAGAACCAGGAAAGTGTCATTGCAAGTACAGAAACGACGGATGAGGAAAACGTGGCAGGGCAGACGGAAACAGTAATGCAGGATACAGAAACGGCGGCTGCAAAACCAAAGAAATTTATACAGGTGGATGACAGTTATTTTGATGATGCAGTTTTTATTGGAGATTCGAGAACGGTAGGTCTGCATGATTATGGTGGACTGGATCATTCCGATTTTTTCGCAACTGTTGGTATGAATATTTATGATCTGTGGACAGATGCATTCTGTGAGGTCAACGGGAAAAAGGTGACATTAGAGGAAGCCTTGAAGGCAAAGCAGTATAAAAAGGTGTATTTTCAGATCGGTATCAATGAGATGGGACGTGGAACACTGGACGGGTTTATGAATGAGTATCAGAATGCAGTGGAGAAATTCAAAACACTGCAGCCGGATGCGGTCATTTATGTGCAGGCGATCATGCATGTGACCCAGAAAAAATCTGATTCAGATCCGATTTTTAATAATCCGGGCATTGATGCGAGAAATCAGCGCATACAGCAGCTTGCGGATGGTGTTCGTGTGTTTTATATTGATGTCAATGAAGTGGTGTGCGATGATCAGGGTGGATTAAAACAGGAGCTTACGTTTGACAATCTGCATCTGTACGGGTCGAAATACAACATCTGGGTAGATTTCTTAAAGACCAAAGGAATCGGGACAGAATGATGAAGTTTTGGGAAGACTGGAAAGAAAAACTGAAAAAATTTTTGAAAGCGGATGTGCTGGCAGAATGCAGGCAGCAGGTGGATCATGAGAACAGAGTCGTGCTCTGTGTCTTAAACAGTTCCATGGTGTGCCTGTCATTTATGCTGGCATTTTACATATTATGGAGAAAACAGGCAGACTATTACCATGAACATATGTGTATTTTATATGCAGCATTGTTTCTGATCTTACTGTTTGTTTCCTTTTATTCGAAAAGAGATTCAGGTATCCATTTGTCTGTTTTGATCGCGGTCGAGTACGTTGCAATAGGTTCCTTTTTTGCCATGAATCATATTATATTTGGTGGACGGGAAAGCACAACGGCATATTATCTTCTGGTGGGACTTGCATTTTGTTTTCTGGTGCGTCCCATCCAGATGTATCTGATGCAGGCGGGGATCACCTGCATACTGGCGGTCAGTATGCGCTTGATTCACAGGCTGAACAGGATAAATATGAAGGTGAGCTGCAATGTCTGGCCGACCGCGTGGAAACGCCGGAAGAAAAGAAGCGGTTGTCAGAAGCTATGGAATTGTCGAATATCCGTGAACATTTAAAATCACAGGATGTGTATATCGTAGAGGTTCCGCTGCGTTCGAAAAATGGAAAGTACCGTCAGAAACAGATCCGCTGTATGTATTTAAATCAACAGACAGGTACACTGCTTTTAATGCTTTCCGATGTTGAGGACATTGTGAAAGAAGAAAAAGAAAAACAGGAGCAGCTGGAGAAAGCACTGAAGATGGCAGAGGCAGCCAATGAGGCAAAAACGAAATTTTTAGCCGGAATGAGCCATGAGATACGGACACCTATGAATGCGATCATCGGTTTAAATTCCATGATACGCTCATCGCTTGATGACAGGGAGCAGGTGCTTGATTATACGGAAAAACTGGATTCAGCATCCCAATATCTTTTAGCACTGCTAAATGATATTCTTGATATGTCGCGAATCGAGAGTGGCAGCATGAAACTTGCTATCCGGGCATTTGAGGGAGATAAGTTCTGGGATAATGTCAATATGTTAGCGAAGGCACAGGCAGTCATGGCAGGTGTCGGCTATTCTTTTGAAAGAAGAAAGACAATCTCGGAAGTGTATATTGGGGATTCCACAAGGTTAGAACAGATCATGGTAAATCTGATCAACAATGCGGTGAAATTTACCCCCAAAGGTGGAAATGTCAACGTCTCTGTTGCAGAGCAGGAAACGGATGGAAGAGTACAGCTGACCGCAGTCGTTTCCGATAATGGAATTGGTATCGCAAAAGATTTTCTGCCAAAAGTATTTGAAATTTTTACACAGGAGCATGAAGAAAATACCCGTGTTTATGGAGGGAGCGGTCTGGGACTGTCCATTGCGCGCAATTATGCAAGGATGATGGATGGTGACATTACGGTAGAGAGTGCGGAAGGAAAAGGCACCGTGTTTACCGTGACCGCAAAACTTGATTTTGACCGCCGGAAAAAGGCGCGGAAGGAAAGAACAGAGAATATCAGTTTTGAGGGAAAGCGGATTCTGCTTGTTGAGGATCATCCGCTTAATGTCATCGTTGCAAAGGGACTTTTGGAAAAGAAACAGTTTGAGGTTGTCACAGCGGAAAATGGCAAGAAAGCGGTGGAACTTGTGACAGATGCCCCGGAATATTATTTTGATGCGATATTGATGGATATTCGCATGCCGGTTTTAGACGGAATTGAGGCAGCAAGACAGATCCGTGCTTTAGACAGAGCAGATGTCAAAGAACTTCCAATCATTGCAATGACAGCAAACGCAGGAGATGAGGACAGAAGACAGACGAAAGAAGCAGGGATGAGTGAACACCTTGCAAAACCGATCGATCCGAAACTTTTATATACGACGCTGCAAAAATTTATTTTACCGTAAAAAAGTTATAAATGATTCCCCGATTACACATACTACGGAAAAAGATTGTGTGAAAGGGGAATTTTTTTATGTCATTAAAAATTAAGATCACAGATGTGCATGCAAGACAGATATTGGATTCAAGAGGAAATCCGACGGTGGAGGTCGAGGTGACTGCCGAGACAGAGACAACCGGCAAAAAGATCACGGCGAGAGAGTCTGTTCCTTCCGGTGCAAGTACGGGAAGATTTGAGGCAATCGAACTGCGTGATGGTGATAAAGATTATTTCGGCCTTGGTGTGCAGAAGACCGTGGATCATGTAAACACAAAAATCCGGGAAATGCTGCTTGGGATGAATGTGTTAGAGCAGGCAAAATTAGACCGCGCAATGGTGGAACTTGACGGAACCGATAATAAGGGAAACCTTGGGGCAAATGCGATCCTCGGGGTATCGCTTGCCTGTGCAAAGACGGCTGCAAAGGCACTGGATATGCCATTATACCGCTATCTTGGCGGAACCAATGCCAAAACGCTCCCGGTTCCGATGATGAACGTGATCAACGGCGGTGTCCACGCAAAAAATACGCTTGATTTTCAGGAATTTATGATCATGCCGGTCGGAGCACGCGGTTTCTCACAGGCCCTTAAAATGGGTGCAGAAGTATATCATTTTCTGCGCCAGATCTTAAACGAAAACGGTATGAGTACAGCAGTCGGGGATGAGGGCGGTTTTGCACCGGATTTTAAGAATACGGGAGAAGCGTTTTCTTATCTCTCAAAAGCGGTGGAAAAGGCAGGTTACCGTGTCGGGGAGGATATCGTTTATGCGATGGATGCGGCGGCGAGTGAACTGTATGACGAGGCGCGCGGTGTCTATGTATTTCCGGGAGAGTCAAAGGGAAATGGGGAAGAACAGGAGATCGCAAGAAGTTCTGAAGAGATGATCGCCATGTATGAGGAACTCGTGCAGCAGTTCCCGATCGTTTCTATCGAGGACGGATTGTTCGAAGATGACTGGGAAGGATGGCAGAAACTGACAAAGAGACTTGGTGATAAAGTACAGCTTGTCGGAGATGATCTGTTTGTGACCAATCCCAAACGTATCCAGTGCGGAATTAAACTTGGTGCTGCAAATGCAGTCCTTGTCAAAGTAAACCAGATCGGAACTGTGACGGAGTCGTTAAATGCGATTGAGATGGCGAAGTCAGCCGGATATCATACGGTCATTTCCCATCGCTCCGGGGAGACGGAGGATGCATTTATCGCAGACCTTGCAGTGGCGGTCAATGCCGGACAGATCAAGACGGGAGCACCGTGCCGCGCAGAGCGCACCAGCAAGTATAACCAGCTTTTACGCATTGAGGAGGAACTGGCAGAGGATGCGGTGTTTGTGCCGGAAGAAATCACTGAAAAGCAGAAAGCTGAAAAAATGGGTTGAAAAAAGGAAACATCTATGTTACAATGATTAAAGTTGTGAGTTTGTAACCTAGGAGGGAACGATCGTGGCAGTTGTAAAAACAATTTTGACTGTAGTTTTTATTATAATCAGTGTGGCATTGACAGTTATCATCTTAATGCAGGAAAGTAAATCCGCAGGACTTGGAGCAATCGCAGGTGCAGCAGACACATATTGGGGCAAGAACAAAGGACGTTCCATGGAAGGTATGTTAGTAAAACTGACCAGAATTTTTGTTATCTTGTTTATCGTGATTGCAGCGGTATTAAATATGAGTATTTTTTAAGATGAATGGATGGCTGTCGCAGATGCGGCAGTCATTTTTTTCATAAGAAAAAAGGACGGGGTTTATGGAGAAAACAATTTTAGAAGAACGGAAAAAGACAATTTACCAGTTTATCTGCGATGAGTTTTATGTACCGATGAAAGCAAAGGAGATGGCAGTCGTTTTATCAGTACCGAAATCCCAGCGCAGTGAACTGCAGGGAGTACTTGACGCGCTTGTGATGGATGGCAGGATCGAGGTGACTTCCAAGGGAAAATATATCAAATCAGAAGGAAAATACTTAATCGGTACATTTACGGCGCATGCAAGAGGTTTTGGATTTGTCAGCATCGAGGGGGAAGAGGAAGATATCTTCATCCCGGAATCACAGGTGCATGGTGCGTTTCATATGGATACGGTTCAGGTGGCGGTTACTTCTGAGAATAGTGGAAAACGCAGGGAAGGTACGATTACAAAAATTATATCCCGCGGTACCACACGAATCGTATGTACTTATGAAAAAAGTAAGACGTTTGGATTTGCCGTGCCGGACAATCCTAAATTCGGTTCAGATATTTTTATTCCGCAGGAGCGTTCGAAAGGAGCTGTCAGCGGACATAAGGTCGTGGTCGAGATCACGGACTACGGCAAAGAGGGAAGAAAACCGGAAGGGAAAGTGGTTGAGATCATTGGTCATATCAATGATCCGGGGACAGACATTATGTCTATCGTAAAGGCTTACGACCTGCCGGTAGAATTTTCAGAAAAGATCATGCATCAGGTTGAAAATGTCTCGAACGAAGTCAGCACCGCAGATATGGCAGGACGCATGGATTTCAGGGACTGGCAGACGGTCACGATCGACGGGGAGGATGCGAAGGATCTTGACGATGCGATCACACTGACAAAAGAGGGAGATAACTATAAGCTTGGCGTGCACATTGCGGATGTTTCAAACTATGTGCAGGAGCACAGCGCACTGGATGTGGAGGCATTATCCCGCGGTACATCTGTTTATTTAGTCGACCGCGTGATCCCGATGCTGCCGCATAAATTGTCAAATGGGATCTGTTCTTTAAATGCAGGCGAAAACCGTCTGACCTTAAGCTGTGTGATGACGATCGATACAAAAGGAAATGTGATCGATCACACGATTGCAGAGTCCGTGATCAAAGTAGACCGCCGCATGAGTTATACCAGTGTGAAAAAAATCCTTGAAGATCATGATGAAAATGAAATCGGAGAGTATGAAGAACTGGTTCCGATGTTTGAACTGATGCAGGAACTGGCTGCGATTCTGCGCAAAAAACGTATGAAGCGCGGCTCGATCGATTTTGATTTTCCGGAGACGAAGATTGTGCTTGATGACAAGGGAAAACCGGTCGAGATTAAGCCTTACGAGCGGAATGTTGCAACGAAGATCATCGAAGATTTCATGCTGATTGCCAATGAAACGGTAGCGCAGGATTATTTCTGGCAGGAACTGCCGTTTGTATACCGTACACATGACAACCCGGATACTGAAAAAATCAAGAAGTTATCGACATTTATCAATAATTTTGGTTATTCTATCCATATCGGACAGGACGAAGTGCATCCGAAAGAACTGCAGAAGCTGCTGCAAAAGATCGATGGAACGCCGGAGGAAGCACTGATCAGCCGGCTGACACTGCGTTCCATGAAGCAGGCAAAGTATACGACCATGAGTACCGGTCATTTTGGACTGGCAACACCTTATTACTGTCATTTTACATCACCGATCCGCAGATACCCGGATCTGCAGATCCATCGTATTATCAAGGACAATCTGCGCGGACGGATGAATGCAAAGAAAATAGAGCATTATGACAAGATCCTGCCGGAAGTTGCGAAACATTCGAGCGAGATGGAGCGCCGCGCGGATGAGGCTGAGCGTGAGACTGACAAGCTGAAAAAGGTGGAATATATGTCAGAGCGTATCGGTGAGGTGTTTGAGGGTGTGATCTCCGGCGTGACCGAATGGGGATTTTATGTGGAACTTCCGAATACGGTGGAGGGGCTCGTACATGTGACAACACTTGTAGATGATTATTTCCATTATAATGAAAGTACTTATGAGCTGGTTGGCGAGGTGACGAACATCCGCTATAAACTAGGACAGCGCGTACATGTCATGGTGACAGGAACTGACAAGATACTGCGTACAATCGACTTTCGTGTGGTGCGGGAGAATGAGGAAGAATAAAAAATCATCTTGCGTTCCCCGGCATTTCGGGGTATACTATACAGGCTGGATATTGGATAAGAAAGGAAGGGCATGATGGCAAAGACAGAAAAAAAACTGATTGCGAACAACAAAAAAGCCTACCATGACTTTTTCTTAGAGGAGCGTTATGAAGCTGGCATTGAGCTGCATGGCACGGAAGTAAAATCCATGCGCATGGGAAAATGCAGTATCAAGGAAGCGTTTATCCGTATCGAGAACGGAGAAGTCATTATTTATGGCATGCACGTCAGTCCCTATGAAAAGGGAAATATCTTCAACCGCGATCCGCTGCGTCCGAAGAAGCTTCTGATGCATAAGTCAGAGATCCGCAAGCTGATCGGAAAAATCGCAGAAAAGGGTTATACTTTAGTGCCGGTTGAGGTATACTTTAAAGGAAGTCTTGTAAAAGTTGATATTGCGCTTGCAAAAGGTAAGAAGCAGTATGATAAGCGTCAGGATATTGCAAAGAAGGATATGCGGCGTGAGGCGGAGCGGGATTTCAAAGTAAAGAATCTGTACTAAAGAAATTTATGGAAAAAGAATGGATGATGTGGTCTTTTTGATTCACAGGAAATGATATCTTGTGTGTGAAAGGGCTGCATCTGAAATATATATTTATGGGCTTGTAATGGTTTCGACAGGGATCATGAAGCTGGAGAAGCGAGTCGCACGGGATGCGTCAAATTCCACAATTAAAATTAAACGCTGAAGATAATTTAGCATACGCTGCCTAATTTGGCAGCAGTCTGACCCAGAGCACCTACACTTTGGGACCCAGGCTTCGACTATGTAGGAAACGACATCAGCAAAGCTTTGAGCTGTTGGGCGTATCATGAAGCTACTGAAAGCATTCGGTTGTTTGTTCCTGGATGCCGGAGGGAATGTCTAAGGATAAACTAAACTCGTAGAAGGACAGGGGATTGGTTTTTGGACACGGGTTCGACTCCCGTCAGGTCCACTCGTAAAGTGCCGTATTTACGGCACTTTTTAAATTTCGTGTTGCATTTCGTGTTGCATAAACAAGTCAAATTGCTTTTTCGATTCAGGACAATCTTGGTCGCATGTGATATGGGAGATAATGGGTTATCCTGGTTTACGGGATTGTCAATGATAGGAACGATCGCCGTTTACGGACTCAACATTGTCAATGCATTTCGGGGATTTGATAAGCAGGAAGGGGAGAAACTGGCATTTTATGACATGCTGATCAAGCTGATACATATTCCATTTTACATACTGGTATTTGTATTGGGAATGCTGCTGGCTGCCGTGATGGTAGTGCCGATATTTGTAATGCTCACACCGTTTTTGATCCTGATGCTGGCGATAGGAGATTTTTTCCTGATGATCACGTCTTCCATGTACGGAATCAGTGCTGCCCTGCGGCTGGGAAAAACAAGGGAGATATCTAAGACAGCTTCCGTGATCTATTTTATGTTGCATTTCTTTTTTGTGGCGGATGTGATCAGTGCGATTCTGCTCTACCGGAGTGCAAAAAAGGAAAGAAGCACATCGCTTAAAGATTCTCCGCTATTTTAATGCTTAGATCCATGTAAATGCAGCGGTTTTCCGGCAGTTTTCCGGTCAGCAGATAATCTACCAAAAGGGAGAGGGAGCGTGCACCCTGCTCATCCGGCTGTTGGCAGATTGTGGCAGAGATTACGCCGTTTCGTATCATTTCACAGGTCGATAGAACAGCATCAAATGTAATGATCTTAAGAGGACGCTGCAGGGATGCGTTTAAAACTGCACGGCATCCACCATAGACGCCGGCTGCTGTAAAATAAAGTGCAGACAGATCCGGGTGGCGGTCTAAGAGGTCAGAAACTACTTCGTAACTCTTATAATCATCATCGCCATTTTCCACGACATCCACAATGCGGATATTTGGATGCTTTGTATGAAGATGGGAGGTAAAACCGCTGATACGTTCTTCGTGGCAGAGAACATTGTGAGAGCCGGTCACGATACCGACACTTGCATAATCTCCGGAAAACAGATGCAATAACCCTGCGGCGGTCTGCCCGCATTTGTGGTAGTCGCTGCCAACATAGGCAATCCGTTTCGAATCAGGCATGTCGGTGTTGATTGTAATGCAGGGGATGCCGTTTTCCCAGAGCAAATCTATCTTTTCCTGTATGGCAGGATCATTGTAGGGAGAGAGGATCAGTCCATGGATCTCTTCTTTTAGCAGTTCATCGATCGTCTGAAGCTGACTTTGTAAATCAAAAGAAATACGGCGTTCAATCACGGTACATCCGTAAATGGACAGTTCTTCAAGTTTTTGGCGAAGACCGTCCATGACCTCATCAAAAAACGGATTTTCTGCGCCGAAAAGCAGGACACCGATTTTTAATTTTTTCTTTTGCGCCGCAAGCGCAATACCAGCCTTGTTTGGCTGATAGTCTAAAAGCTTTGCAATTTCTAAAACTTTCCGTTCTGTCTCGGCGTTGACAATGCCGCGGTGATTTAACACACGGTCCACAGTGCCGCGTGAAACACCGGAAAGCTCTGCAATTTCCTTCATGGTAGCCATAGAAAAACCCCTTTTTATTTCAATTGATTCATTTGATGCCAACATCATTCATACAAATAAAGATAACATAAAAAACAATACATTGTCAACTTGTGTGCATGTGCACATAGATGGGAACAGGAAAAAGAAGTGTTCTACGAATCGGATGGAAGTGCACATGGCTGAAATAATGTGAAAAATGAACGTATAAGTAAATGTAAACAAAAATAAATATGAAAAAATGTACAAAAAGTATATTGCAAAATGGTCATCCCGGATGTATGATAAATAAAACGTGCACGAGCACACAATGAAGTGATTTGTAAAAAGGAGAGCGGTATGTTGTACATAGGAATTGATCTTGGAACATCTTCCGTGAAGCTGCTTTTAATGGATGCAGCCGGAAATGTAAAAAATATTGTATCAAGAGAGTATCCTCTTTATTTCCCGAATCCGGGCTGGTCGGAACAGAAACCGGAAGACTGGTACAAAGAGACGATGCAGGGGTTAAAAGAACTTTTGGAAGGTTTTCCGAAAGAAGAAGTTGCCGGAATCAGTTTTGGCGGTCAGATGCATGGACTGGTAATTCTTGATGACAAGGATGAGGTGATAAGACCGGCGATACTGTGGAATGATGGCAGGACAACAGAGGAGTGCGATTACTTAAATAATGAGATCGGCAAAGAAACATTGTCAGAATATACGGCAAATATTTCATTTACCGGTTTTACCGCACCAAAGATTCTCTGGGTAAAAAACAAAGAGCCGGAGAATTTTGCAAGGATCAAAAAGATCATGCTGCCAAAAGATTATCTTGCATATAAGCTGACCGGAGAGCACTGTACGGATGTTTCGGATGCGTCCGGTATGCTGCTTTTGGATGTGAAGAACCGATGCTGGTCGAAAGAAATGTGTGAAATCTGCGGCATTACGACCGACATGCTGCCGAAGTTATATGAGAGCTATGAATGTGTCGGTACGGTCTTACCGGAGATTGCAAAAGAACTGGGCTTATCTGAGAATGTGAAGGTGGCAGCCGGTGCGGGAGATAATGCAGCAGCTGCAGTTGCAACCGGAACTGTCGGAGATGGAAAATGCAACATTTCACTTGGAACAAGTGGAACGATCTTTATTTCTTCTGCAAAATTTGGTGTGGATAAGCACAATGCACTACATGCATTCTGTGATGCAAATGGAGCTTATCATCTGATGGGATGTATGTTAAGTGCGGCATCATGTAATAAATGGTGGAATGAAGAAATTTTAAAGACTAAGGATTTTGCTGCAGAACAGGCCGGAATTACAAAGCTTGGCGAGAATCGTGTATTCTATCTCCCATATCTGATGGGGGAAAGATCACCACATAATAATCCGGATGCAAGAGCGATGTTTATCGGAATGTCAATGGATACAACCCGTGAAGATATGACTCAGGCGGTGCTGGAAGGTGTAGCGTTTGGACTTCGTGATTCTCTGGAAGTCGCAAGAAGTCTTGGAATCAAGATTGAACGCACAAAGATCTGCGGCGGTGGAGCTAAGAGCCCATTATGGAAGAAGATCATTGTAAATGTCATGAACTTAAAAGTAGATGTGATTGAAAGTGAAGAAGGACCGGCACTTGGCGGAGCAATGCTGGCAGCAGTTGGCTGTGGTGAATATCCGGATGTAGAGACGGCAGCAGCAAAGATTGTAAAAGTAGTAGATACAGTGGGGCCGGATGAGGAGCTGACAGCAAAATATG
>ENA-OPEC01001456-OPEC01001456.1-human-gut-metagenome-genome-assembly--contig:-NODE-1456-length-15885-cov-4.646304_pt1 | contig 15885 bp, 14 predicted proteins | sample MGYA00241622_ERZ501507 | MGnify/ENA primary metagenome ERZ501507 (study PRJEB25962, sample SAMEA2042582) | human gut metagenome | biome: human gut; feature: human-associated habitat; material: faeces... | reverse complement strand
GTTCCTGAAAGTGAACCGCAACGGGGAGCGCTTTGCCAACGAGAGCAGCCCCTACAATGATATCGTCTATGCTGCCGCTCACCAGCCGGGCCAGCGCTTCGCAGCACTCGGCCCCGGAAGGCAGCATGGCACCATACAGCACGTCCCGCACCGTGACCGTCTCGCCGGGCGCAAAACCCGCCATGGACGCATTTTCGGCCGTCAGTTCCGGGAACACATCCTCCGGCAGGGTCACAGGCTGGTCGAGGTCCGGCTGGGCTTCGATGGCCAGCAGCACGGTCATCATCTTGCTCAGGGACGCCGGGGCCACTTTTTCGTTGGCACGTTTCTGCGCCAGCACCTGCCCGGTCTGGGCGTCCATCAGAAGGGCATGGCGGCTGGTGATGTCCAGCAGAATGTTCTGCCGCAGGGCCAGCACCACAAACAGCAGCGCAAGGGCCAGTAGACACAGCAAAATACGCCTGCCGTGTGCGCGGCGGCGGTGGAATTTTTTCATCTTGATCGCATCCTTTTCAAAAACATAAAAGCGCTTTCACCTCTTATAACGAGACAAAAGCGCTTCTGGATGCAATCTCCGGGCAGATTTTCGGGGTTTGGGCCGAAACTTATTTCAGCTTCATGCCGTCACTGAAGGCCGTGCCGACCCGTTCGCCCAGCACATAATAGCCGTTGTGCACCGGCTCGTAGGAAATGGGGCGGAACTTTGTCATATCAATTTTGCCGTCCGCGCCCAGAATGCGCTCATCGGCGCTGATGTTCACGATCTCGCCGATGATGTTGCCTTCCTCGGTGCTGTGCACATACTTGCACTCCAGCGTCAGCGGCAGCTGGGTGAACAGCGGTGCATCCACCACGGCGCTCTTTTCAGCGGTCAGGCCGGACTTTTCCATCTTATCCGAGGTGTTGTTGCCGGAGACGATGCCCACATAATCGCAGGCGGCCACATTCTCGGCGTCGGCAAAGCTGACGGTAAAGGCCCTTTTCTGCAGGATGTTCTTGGTGGTCTTATGGCCGGCGCTCAGGCACAGCTCCACAAGGTTCGTGTCATACAGGCCGCCCCAGGCTGCATTCATGGCATCCGGCTTGCCATTTTCATCGTAGGTGCCGATGATGAGCACCGGCAGCGGGTAGAACCACGGATTGGAACCAAAATCTTTGCGCATACAAAACACTCCTTTTGCGTGAATTCCTAGTGTTTCACTGGTGATAATTTTATTGTACCACCTTTTTGTGAAGATTCAATCCCTTCGATGGGCAGGCCAGCGGGGAGCTTTCTCCGCGAACAGCCCGGAACCCACGGTTCCGCCCCGACGCTTTGCGCCGGGGCCCCACTTCCCGGTCATTCGCCAGAGAAACTCCCCGCCGTCCTGCCCGGGAAAGCTGCATCTATCCCCGTGCGACAGGTACCCGAATCTCCGTCACATACTGCGCCGGGTCATCCGAGATGCAGTTGTCGATCAGTGTGATCTCACGGGAGAAACCGGCGATCTGCAGGCCGTTTGCCGCAAGGAACTGCGCCAGCTGCTCGTAGTACTGCGGTGCCCGGCTGTGGTCGCCCCGGAACCGCACCGCAGCGCAGCGGCAGGGCGGCAGAGTCTCCACGCGGCCTTCGTAGACATCGTCTTCTTCCAGCACCAGAAACACAAGGTCGTAATGCCCGAACTCTGCGCTTTTCAGGTTTTCTCCCGAGATGCCCACGCCCACCTTCCCGATGTAGCTCAGCGGCAGTTTCTGATCCTGCTCGATCTTTCGGATGGAGCGCTCCAGCCAGAGGTAACTGTTGAACTTCACGCTGTCCCGCAGCAGCACCAGCCGCAGGGCGGGCTGCTCCACCAGACGGATGCAGTCCAGCTCCGAGCGGCGGGCGTCCTCCAGCACCTTGGCGTGCTCGCCCTTGCGTCCCCGCACCACCGGAGCCATCACCTGAATACGGGTACCCTCCGGCAGGGCCATGATCTGGTCGATGATCTGATCCACCGTCTGCTGGCGGATCTCCCTGCCGCACTTGGGGCAGTGCGGCACGCCCACCCGCGCCCACAACAGCCGCAGATAGTCATAGATCTCCGTCACCGTGCCTACGGTGGAGCGGGGATTCTTGCTGGTGGTCTTCTGGTCGATGGAGATGGCCGGGGAAAGGCCGTCGATATAGTCCACGTCCGGCTTGTCCATCTGCCCCAGAAACATACGGGCGTAGGAACTGAGGCTCTCCACATACCGGCGCTGTCCCTCGGCGTAGATGGTATCGAAGGCCAGCGAGCTTTTGCCGCTGCCGCTGAGTCCCGTCAGTACCACCAGCTTGTCCCGGGGGATGGTGACGTCGATATTCTTCAGGTTGTTCTCCCGTGCGCCCTTGATGAAAATTTCCTTCTGCATGGTATTCCTCTTTACACGATGATATCCGCTGTTTTTGCCCGCAGCAGGGCGATGAGGTCGCCGGGGCGGCACTCCACCTGCGCCCCGATCCTTCCCGCGCTGACGCAGACGGTGTCGTACTGCGCCGCCGTCTCGTGGAACACCGTGGGGAACTGCTTCTTCATCCCCACCGGGCTGCATCCGCCGTTGACGTACCCCGTCAGACCCAGCAGCTCCTTCTGGGGCAGCATGGTCACGGACTTCTCCCCCACGGCCTTGGCCGCCTTCTTCAAATCGAGGTTCTCCGCCACGGGGATGTCGAACACATAGTACCCGCCGGATGCGCCCTTCGTCACCAGCGTCTTAAACACCCGGGCCGGGTCCTGCCCCAGCACCGCCGCCACGGACACGCCGTCAATGGGGCCGTCCGGGTCGTAGGCATGGGCGGTGTAGGCGATCTTCTTCTGCTCCAGCGTCCGCATAACGTTGGTCTTTTCCTCTTTATGCTTTGCCATGAAAGGCACCTCCTCAGAATACGTACTGTGCCAGTACGCTCAAAATCAGAATATGAACAGGGTAGAAGGCGTAAAAGCCGTATTGCAGCGCCTTGCCGGAGAAGCCCCGCTCCCCGTTGTACAGGGCGATGGGGAGCATGGCCAGCAGCGCCAGCAGCTGTCCCCGCCACGGCGAGCACAGCCAGCAGAACACGCCCAGCCCCAACAGCTGGATGACCAGCTTGCCCTTGGCCTGCCGGGACATATAGAACAGCAGCACCAGCAGCACGCCCCAGCCGCCGTAGTCCGTGTTCAGCCATTGGGCCAGCAGGAATCCCACGGCGATGGCGGCCTCCGCCGGAAGCCGCTGCCACAGCGCTCCGCCGGCGCTGGCCCACTCCACGGCCCAGCACACCAGCGCGCCCAGCAGCAGCGTCCACAGCACGTTCTGGTAGTCCATGGTGAACCATACGCCGTGCATCAGGTCGAACGCCGGCTCCGACAGCACGGCAAACACCAGAAGCCGCGCCGCGTACCGCTTTTTATCGTGGGTGTGGGCGCAGCCCTCCGCGATGAGGAAGCAGAAGATGGGAAACGCCAGCCGTCCCACGCACCGCATCCACAGGGCGTAGGGGAACAGCGTGAAGCCCATGTGGTCGATGAGCATGGTGACCATGGCCAGCAGCTTCAGGTGCAGGCTATTGAGCGGCAGCGATTTTTCGTTCATGTTGTCCCTCCCGCGCCAGCAGCGCCACACAGCCGATGACACAGCCCACGCCCAGCACCGTCCAGACGGTCAGGGCCTCGTGGAACACAGTGATGCCCACCAGTGTCTCCACCACCGGCTCAATGTTGGTGATGATGGAGGCGCGTCCGCTCTCCACGCCCTCCAGTCCCTTGGTGTAAAAGATATAGGGCAGCACCGTGGCCACGACGACCACGCAGATGCCGCCGATCGCGCCCTTTGGCTGCTGAAATACCGGCAGCAGCGACGGGATGTCCGCAAAGAACGCCGAGCCAAGCCCCGCCACCAGAAACGTCCAGTAGATCATGGTGTAGCTCTCATAGTGAGCCAGACCGTAGTGGCTGAACACGGTGTAGCTGGCGTAGCACATACCGGATGCCACGCCCAGACCGATACCGGCCCACGAGGCGGTCATGTCTCCGCCCAGCATACCGCTGACCATGATGCACCCCAGCAGTGACACGCACAGCGCCGCGATCTTTCCCTTCGTCAGCGGCGTTTTCCACAGCACGGCGCTGGCCAGCACCACGAAGGACGGCGCCAGATACAGCAGCACCGCCGCCACCGACAGCGAGCACATGGTCTGGCACTGGAAATACACCACGCTCAGCAGCAGAATGCTGATGAGCCCCGACCCCAGAAAGATGGGCAGATGCTTCAGCCGGATGCAGAACACCTGCCGGTGGAACAGGGCGAACACCACCGTCAGCACCAGCAGCGTCCCGAAATTCCGGACGAACACCCGGTTGCCCAGTGTCATGCCTGCCTCCGTCAGCAGCCGGTTGGAAAACCCGATAAAGCCCCAGCACACCGCGCTGAGGATCACATAGACATATGAGATCGTCTTGTTCATAGTTCTTTTCTCTATTTCTGCCCCCGCAGCTCGATGATCTGATCCCGCAGCAGTGCGGCGTACTCAAACTCCAGCATACGGCTGGCCTCCTTCATCTCTTTCTCCAACCGGGCGATGGTCTCCGCCCGCTCCCGGTCGCTGAGCTTCTTCTTCGACAGCTTGGAGGCGTCCTCCGCGCTGTGGCTGATCTCCACCATCTCCCGCACGCTCTTGCGGATGGTGCGGGGTACGATGCCGTGGGCGCGGTTGAAGTCATCCTGCAATTTCCGGCGGCGCTCCGTCTCATCCATGGCCGAACGCATGGACGGCGTCACGGTGTCCGCGTAGAGGATCACCAGCCCCTCCGCATTGCGGGCGGCGCGGCCGATGGTCTGGATCAGGCTGGTCTCGCTGCGGAGGAAGCCCTCCTTGTCCGCGTCCAGTATGGCCACCAGCGATACCTCCGGCAGGTCCAGTCCCTCCCGGAGCAGGTTGATGCCCACCAGCACATCGAATTCGCCCAGCCGCAGGTCGCGGATGATCTCCATCCGCTCCAGTGCCGACACATCGGCGTGCATATACCGCACCTTGATGCCAAGGCCGCGGAAGTGGGCAGTGAGATCCTCCGCCATCCGCTTGGTCAGCGTGGTCACCAGCACCCGCTCGTTCTTTTTCTCCCGGATATGGATCTCCGACACCAGATCGTCGATCTGCCCGGTGATGGGGCGTACCTCCACCCGGGGATCCAGCAGCCCCGTGGGGCGGATGACCTGCTCCACCACCTGATCGGCGTGTTCCTTTTCAAACTCCCCCGGCGTGGCGGAGACATACACCGCCTGATGGAAGCGCTCCTCGAACTCCTCGAACTTCAGGGGGCGGTTATCAAAGGCGCAGGGCAGGCGGAAGCCGTACTCCACCAGACTCTGCTTGCGGGCATGGTCGCCGTTGTACATGGCCCGCACCTGCGGCAGCGTCACATGGCTCTCATCCACGAACAGTACAAAGTCATCAGGAAAGAAATCCAGCAGCGTCATGGGCGGCGACCCCGCCGGGCGCTGGGAGATGATCCGCGAATAGTTCTCGATGCCGGAGCAATACCCCAGCTCCCGCATCATCTCCACATCATAGCGGGTGCGCTGGTCGATGCGCTGGGCCTCGATAAGCTTGCCCTGCGCCTCGAACAGCGCCTTCTGCTGCGCCAGCTCCCGCTCGATCTCCTCCGCCGCACGCTCCAGCTTGTCCTTGGGTGTGACATAGTGGCTGGCGGGGTACACCGCGATATGCTGCAAGGTTCGGATGGCTGCGCCGGTGACAGGGTGAAACTCGGTGATGCGCTCGATCTCGTCTCCGAAGAACTCCACCCGGACGGCGCGATCCTTGTAATAAGCAGGGTACAGCTCCACCGTGTCGCCCCGCACCCGGAACATATTCCGCTGGAACGCCACGTCGTTCCGCTCGTACCGATCCTCCACCAGACGCCGCAGCAGCTCGTCCCTGTCCATGGTCATGCCCACGCGGAGGGAGATCATCATCCGGGCGAAGTCGTCCGGCTCGCCCAGACCGTAGATGCAGCTCACGGAGGACACCACGATCACGTCCCGCCGCTCCAGCAGCGCGCAGGTGGCGCTGAGCCGCAGGCGGTCGATCTCCTCGTTGGTGGAGGCGTCCTTCTCAATGTAGGTATCCGTGTGAGGGATATACGCCTCCGGCTGGTAGTAGTCGTAGTAGGACACGAAATACTCCACGGCGTTGTGGGGGAAGAACTCCCGGAACTCCTCGCACAGCTGGGCGGCCAGCGTCTTGTTGTGAGCCAGCACCAGCGTGGGGCGGTTGACCTTCTCGATGACCTTGGCCATGGTGTAGGTCTTGCCGGAACCGGTAACGCCCTTGAGCACCTGCTCCCGCAGGCCGTTTTCCAGCCCCTGCGCCAGCTTTTCGATGGCCTGCGGCTGGTCGCCGGCGGGGCTGTACTCCGAAACAACTTTGAAATCAGGCATAGCGCCCTCCCTTTATCTCTGCAAAAATCCGCTCTCCGCCATGGAGACGTAGTCGTCGTCCGCCACGATGATGTGGTCGGCCAGCCGGATACCCAGCGGCGCCAGCGCCTCCTGTATCCGATGGGTCACCAGCACGTCTGCGTCGGAGGGCAGCGCCACGCCGCTGGGGTGGTTGTGGGCCAGAATGATGGTGCTGGCCCCGGCGTACAGGGCGTTCTCCACCACCTGCCGCACATGGACGGCGGAGGCGGACACCGTCCCCTTGGCAATACACCGGCAGGTCAGCAGCTTGCCCTTGCCGTCCAGACACACCTGATACAAAAGCTCCCGCTTCTGCCCCGTCAGCAGCTCCATGAAGTAGGCGCCGGTGCGGTCCGGCGAGTTGAGGATCTTCTCCGGCAGGCTGGTGATCCGCGCACGCTGGCTGATATCCGCCATCAGGTGCAGCAGCAGGGCGGCGTTTTTGCCCACGCCCTCCACCTGCTCCAGCTCCTCCGGCGACGCCTGCAAGACGCCCTGCAGTGAGCGGAACCGCTTCAGCAGGCGGTGGGCTGTCTCGTTGGTGTCCTGCCGCGGAATGGCGTAAAACAGCGCCAGCTCCAGCAGCTCATGGTCGGCCAGCGCATCCGCGCCCACCTGACCGTAGCGTTCCTTTGCCCGCTGCCGATGCCCGTCGTGCAGTCCCATTGCGTCCACCTCCCGCCGCGCTTTTTTGAATAATATAGTATACCACGATATGCCGCCTGTCACAAGCGGTTTTTCCGCCGGATACCCCGCTCTTTCGCCTGTATCCCGCCTGTTTTTTCCTCCGGACAGGCGAAACGGCGCGGTCCCGCAGGGCCGCGCCGTCTTGTCTCGTATTCAAGCCTTGGGAAAGCTCCACCGGAAGGTGGCGGCGCAAATGCGTATCACCACCGTCACGCCGCACCCCGCCAGCATCGCAAGCCCCATGCCCAGCGGCCACAGGGCGCGGCACACCGCCGCCCCCGCCAGCGACGCGCAGGCGTATATGTGCTTGGTGAAGATGTAGGGCCGCTCCATGCAGCATACGTCCCGCAGCACGCCGCCGCCCACGCCGGTGACGGTACCCAGAAGCAGCACCAGAAACCAGTTGGCGCCGTATCCCGCCTGTATGGCAATGGCCGCGCCGTGGGCGGAAAAGATGCCCAGGCCGATGGAGTCTGCCACCAGCAGCACCGCGTCCGCATAGCGGTTGTGCAGCTCCGTTTTTCGCCAACGCCAAATGTAAAAGCAGAGCACCGAGACAGCGATGGCCACCAGCGCCTGCGCGGGATCCCGCAGCGCCGCCGGCGGCGTCTGCCCCAGCATCACGTCGCGCAGAATACCGCCGCCCACCGCCGTGGTCATGCCCACCATGGCCACGCCGAACAGATCCATCCCCTTGCGGATACCCAGCGCCGCGCCGGAGATGGCAAAGGCCACCGCGCCTATCAATTCAAAATACAGCTGAAACGTCTCCATATTACCCCTCCCGATCTGCTCACTATACACTGTACGGCCCGTTTCGACAAGGGGGTATTCGCTCCGCCGCCCCAGCGCGGCATAACCGCGCCCGCCTGCCGTTGCCATCTCTGCGCGAAAAAAGGCAGGGCTGAAGCCCTGCCTTTTTCCTTGGGAGATTTTGGGATTTGGGAGAGAAAAAGAAAGAACCGAAGAAAAATAGCATCTTGCTTTGCATCGGGTGGGATGCGGCGGCATTCCCGCCCTTTGTGATTTTTACTATAACACGAAAACTTCCGCTTGTAAAATTGAAGTTATTATCATAAAATATAAGCAAATATTTATATATTTTAGGAGGAGCGCCATGACAAATCTGGACATTGAGACGTTCTGGGCGGTGGTGCAGCACGGCACCATGACGGCGGCGGCCGAGGCGCTGTACATCACCCAGCCCACCCTGTCCATGCGCGTCCGTGCGTTGGAGGAGCGGGTGGGTACGCCGCTTTTCATCCGGAGCAAGGGGCAGCGCCGCATCCAGCTCACCGACGCCGGGCAGAAGTTCCTGACGCTGGCGCGCCGGTGGCAGCGCCTCCTGGCGGAGACGGATGCCCTGTCGGAGCTGGAGCAGCGGGTCTACCTCCGCATCGCCGCCACCTATACCACCAACCAGTATATCCTCCCGGCGGTGTACCAGCGGTTTCTGTCCCTGCACCTGCCGGTATCCCTGTGGATCCACACCCTGCGGGATGTGGACTCGGCACAGGCGCTTTTGAACCACGAGCTGGACTTCGCCCTCATCGACAGCAACACCGTTTTCAACAACCAACTGGAGGTGCGCCCCATCTTCCGGGAGCGGTTTTTGCTGCTCTCCTCGCCGGACAGCCTCTACCCGGCGGAGACAGATCCCGCCGCGCTGGACCCCGCCAACGAGATCCTGGTCACATGGGATCCGGACTTCATGCACTGGCACGACAGCTCCTTCGGCCCCGGCGCCCGCCCCCTGCTGTACGCCGACACCCTGCAGGCCGCGGATTTCTTTCCCCGCACGGAGAATCTGTGGGTGGCCGCGCCGGCCATCGCCGCCGCCTCGCTGGGTCCCGAGCAGGCGCGGGTCTGCCGCTTTACCCAAGCGCCGCCGGATCGGATCAACTATCTGGTGACGCGGCGGGGCGAGGAATTGCCGAAGCCGGCGCTTATTTTTCTGGACGCTCTGCGGGAGCATCTGCTGGGGCGGGACAATGTGCAGGTATATTTGTAAAAAAGACGGAAAAGCGGGTTGACACGCCCTGTTTTTTGGCATAGGATAGGCGTGTACAATATAATCTGTCCGGTAGGTAAGGCTACCGCGAGGGATATGGGCTGCTGCCGCGAAATGGTGGAGACACCATAAGATGGTTTGAGCAGGTGCTATCGAAACCAAGGTAGCGTCTAACGCAGCTTCACCGCCCCGCGATGCTAAAGCTTGTTACGGTGCGCAGGTCACGCTTCCCGTGGCCGTCTTATGATACGCATGATACGCAGCAGGCGCTTACCGCCCGCTGCGTTTTACTTTTTCCGAAGGGAGGAACGAGGTCATGATCGACTATCAGGAGGAGCTGGATCGCTATTTAGAGCAGATCGAGACGCTGGCACATGACAAGGAGTATGCCAAGCTCCGGGACCTGTTCCTGCCCATGGAGCCTGCCGACATCGCCCTGCTGCTGGAGGAGTCCGGCCCCGAGCTGATGCCCCTGCTGTACCGTCTGCTGCCCAAGGAGACGGCGGCGGAGGTGTTCGTGGAGCTGGAGTCCGAGAGTCAGGAGATGCTCATCAACGGCTTTTCCAACACCGAGCTGAAGGAGGTGCTGGACGAGCTGTATCTGGACGACGCCGTAGACATCGTGGAGGAGATGCCCGCCAGCGTGGTCATCCGCATTCTGGATAAGGCCACGCCGGAGATGCGCAAGTCCATCAACGAGATCCTGAAATACCCGGAGGATTCCGCCGGCTCCATCATGAACATGGAGTTCCTGTCCCTGAAAAAGGACATGACGGTGGAGGACGCCTTCAAGCGCATCCGCCGCATCGGCGGCGAGCTGGAGACCATCAACATCCTGTACGTCACCGACCCCACCCGCCGTCTGCTGGGCGTGCTGTCCGTCCGCGACCTGCTGCTGGCCAACGAGGACGACATCATCGAGGACATCATGGACCCCGACGTGGTGTGGGCGCGCACCATGGACGACAAGGAGGACGTGGCGCAGGCCCTGAATAAATACAGCTTCCTGGCGCTGCCCATCGTGGACATGGAGAACCGTCTGGTGGGTATCGTCACCGTGGACGACGCCATGGACGTCATCGAGGAGGAGACCACGGAGGACTTCGAGAAGATGGCCGCCATGCTGCCCTCGGACAAGCCCTACCTCCGCACCGGCGTGCTCGCCACATGGAAGTCCCGCCTGCCGTGGCTGATGATCCTGATGTTGTCCGCCACGTTCACCGGCATGATCCTGAACCACTACGAAAGCGCGCTGGCCGCCTGTCTGGTGCTGAACGCCTATATCCCCATGCTGTCCGGTACCGGCGGTAACTCCGGCACCCAGGCCTCCGTCGCTGTGATCCGCGCCCTCAGTCTGGACGAGGTGGATTTCTCCGACGTGCTGAAGGTCCTGTGGAAGGAGCTGCGTGTCTCCCTGCTGTGCGGCCTGTGTCTGGCCGGCGCCAACTTTGTCAAAATGCTGGTGGTAGACCGCCTGCTGCTGGGCAACGCGGAGGTCACGCCCATGGTGTGCCTCGTGGTATGCATCACCATCCTGTTCGTGGTGATCTTCGCCAAGTGCGTGGGCTGCTCCCTGCCGCTGCTGGCGGAAAAGATAGGGCTGGACCCCGCTGTGATGGCAAGTCCCTTTATCTCCACCATCGTGGACGCCACCAGCCTGCTGATCTACTTCCGCTTCGCGTCGTGGCTGCTGGGCATTTGAAAAATTTGTGCGTTTGCGCGGCATAGCGCCGCTGTTTCCGGGCAAGATAGAGTCGGGTCGTTTGGCCTGACTCTATTTTTCTTTTACAGGAGGAAACGCCATGAATCGCGCTTGTACCAACGACGGGTGCAGCTGCACCCCCAACTCTTCCATCAAGTGTACCGTTACCAACTGCGCCCACCACTGCAAGGACGTGGATCACTGCGGCCTGAACGCCATTCAGGTGGGTACCCACGAGTCCAATCCCTCCATGGATCAGTGTACCGACTGCCAGAGCTACCAGAAGTGCCGGTAACGCGCCCCGCGTACTGACAGGCCGCCTCCGCTTTCCCGGAGTCTGTCTGTCCCTCCGTGTGCCGACCCACACGGAGTACATACCACGCAGGGAGGTGACGCCGGATGTCCGCATCCGCAAAATACGCCGTGGCCGGTATACTGGCCGGCGCCGCCAACGGCTGCTTCGGCGGTGGCGGCGGCATGGTGCTGCTGCCCCTTCTCACCCGCTGGTGCCATGTAGAGGAGAAGAAAGCCTTCGCCACCTGCGTGGCGGTGATCCTGCCCTTCTGCGTGGTATCCGCCGCCGTTTATCTGCTGCGCACGCCCTTTAATCTCACGCAGGCCCTGCCCTATCTGCTGGGCGGACTGGCAGGCGGCTTTGTGGGCGGCAGGCTGTTTCCCCGGGTACCCGCCCCGTGGCTGCGGTATCTCTTCGCCGCCTTTCTGGTGTACGGCGGCGTCCGGTACCTCCTGTGACGGCGTGGCTCCTGCCGGTGCTGGCGGGCTTCTGCACCGGTATCCTGTCGGCATGGGGCGTGGGCGGCGGCACGCTGCTGTTGCTGCTGATGACGCTGTTCCTCGGCGTGGAACAGGCCGACGCCATGGCCATCAACCTGCTGTACTTTCTGCCCACCGCCGCCATGGGCCTGCTGTACCACCGGAAGAACGGCCTCTTGGAGCGCGCCGTCCTACGCACCGCCGCCCCGTGGGGTACGGCGGTGCGCTGGCCGCCACCGCCGTGGACGTGTCCCTGCTGCGCCGCCCCTTCGGCGTCTATCTGCTGCTGGCTGCCGCCAGCCTGCTGCTGCAAGCAAAAAAGGGAGGAAAGGCGTAAGCCTTTCCTCCCTTTTTGTTGTGTTAACCCTTGTTGGCGTACAGAGGGACCTCCACGTCGAATACCTGCCCGTCCCGCAGAACGGTCAGTGTCATGGTGTCGTCTACCAGATGGGTGCGGCGCACCGCCATCAGGTCGTTGATCTGGTGCAGCGGCTGGCCGTCCGCCTCCAGCAGCACGTCGCCGGGCTGAATGCCCGCCTCCGCAGCGCCGTAGCCGTCCTCCACGGTGTAGACCACCACCTGTCCGCCGTTGTCCGGGCTGTTGGTCACCGTCACGCCCAGCGTGGGGATGCCCCGGAACCGGCCGGTGGCGATGAGGTCGTTGACCACGAAGCACACATCGCTGCTGGGCAGGGCAAAGCCCAGTCCCTCCACCGTGGCCTCCTCCTCGCTGCCGGTGCCGCTCATCTTCAGGGTATTGATCCCGATGACCTGCCCGTACTCGTTGATGAGGGGGCCGCCGGAGTTGCCGTTGTTCAGCGCCGCCGTGGTCTGGAGCAGCGTCATCACGCGCCCCTCCACCTGCACGTCCCGGTTGATGGCGGAGATGATGCCGTTGGTCAGCGTACCCCGCAGCTCCACGCCCAGCGGGTTGCCGATGGCATACGCCGTATCGCCCACCTGGCACTGTCCGCTGTCGCCGAATTCCGCCACCGGCAGATCCTCGGCGTCTACCGCCTTCAGCACCGCCAGATCCTGCTCCTCGTCGTAGCCCACCAGCCTCGCATCATAGGGGTAGCCGGTGTCCAGTGCGATCCAGCAGCTCTTGCCGCCGGAGATCACATGGGCATTGGTGATGATATAGCCGTCGGACGTCATGATGACGCCGGTGCCGATGCTGGCCTTGTCGCCGCTTTCCGCCACCACCAGCACGGTGGAGGGATTCACCTTTGCGTATACATCCTGAATGCTCAGCTTTTCGCCGGAGGGCGCTGTGCAGGTCATGGACACGCCCGCCTCCCCCTGCATCCGGGGGATGGTGGTCTTTTCCGTCCGGAAAATGTCCACGATGCTGCTGGCATCGCCGCCCTCGCCGTCTGTGCTGCCGTCACCGCGGATGGACGGCGTTTCTCCGTCTGTCAGACTGCTGACAACTATTGCCGCCACGATGACCGCCAGCAGCACGCCTACGGCGATCAGGAATATCCGCAGCCCCTTTTTCCCCGCTTTTTTCGGTGCGGCAGGCGGCTGCACAGGCGCAGCGCCCACCGGCATGGGGCGGGGCTGCACATAGCAGTCCACCACCTCGCGGTCATTCGGGCGCACATACCAGTTGACGACCTCCTGCGGCTCCTCTATCCGTTTTTCTCTGTTTTCTTCCTGCATACGGTATATCCTCCGGCCTCAGCGGGCCATCTGCATGGTAAAGGTAAAGGCGGTCACGCCGTTTTCGCTGGTGACGGTGATTTTCTCCTTGTGCTGGGCCAGAATGGTCTTGACCACATACAGCCCCAGCCCGTAGCCGTCCTTATCCTCACTGCGGGACTTGTCCGACTTATGGAACCGCTCGAACAGCAGCGGGATCTCCTCGGCGGGGATGGTCTGCCCCTGATTCCGCACGGTGACATACGCCTTCTCCCCGTTGACGGTCAGCCCCAGATACAGGGTGGACGACGGGGCGGCGAATTTGGCGGCGTTTTCCAGCAGGTTATACATCACCTGCGTGATGAGGTCGCGGTCGCCCTGCACCATCACGGAGTCCTCCGGGATCTCCGCGTCCACATCCAGTCCACGGCTCATGATCTTCTGCTCCATGGACAGCAGGGCGATACGGGCGGATTCGCACAGGTCGAACTCCTCCTTCCTCATCTCCTGATTCTGGATCTGGGAGATGTCCAGCATCCGCCGGACAAGGCGGCTGAGCCGCCGGCTCTCGTCGGAGATGATCTGCAAATACTGACGCTCCTTCTCCGGCGGGATGGTGCCGTCCAGAATGCCGTCGGTATAGCCTGCAATGGTGGTCATGGGCGTCTTCAGCTCATGGGACACGTTGGCGATGAAGTCACGCCGCTGCCGCTCCGTCTCCTGCAAGGAGTCCGCCATGGCGTTAAACGCCGTGGCAAGCTCGCCGATCTCGCCGCTGCCGGTCTCCTGCATCCGCACGTCAAAGTTGCCGTCGGCGTAGGCGCGGGTGGCCTGCACCATCTCCGCGATGGGACGGATCTGCTTCGCGGAGGTGACGGAGCTGGCCACGAACGCCACCAGCAGGATGATGGCGCTGAGCATGAAGAACAGGCCGATGAACGACCGCCACATCTCCATCAGCGATGAGCTGTCCATGACGGCCAGCACGAGTCCCAGCACCTTCCCGGTATCGTCGGTCATGGGGACGCTCACCGCGAACTTCTTCTGCTCGTAGACGCCCACGGTGCTGCGGCCCTCGTAGCCGCCGTCGGAGAGGGTCTTGTCCACGATCTCCTCCGGCACCCGGAGGGACATACCCACCAGTCCCGCGTCGGAGGTCAGCAGCACGTCGCCGGCCTTATTGCAGATGAGGAAGTCCACATCTGTCATCCGGGACGCCACGCCGGCCAGCGCCCGCAGCGCATCCTCCTGGGTGGTCTCCGTCTCGCCGCCGGCCACCAGATACGTCACCGAAAGCTGGGCGATCAGGTTGGCCCGGTCCCGCATCTCGCCGCGCTTTTCGGACACGGTGTAGTTGTAGCTCAGGGCATAGAACGACACGCCCAGCAGCACCATGGTCAGCAGCACCATACCGGCACTGAGCATGAACTGCCGCCAGTACAGGCTGCCCATGGCACGTTTCATCTTCTCCCGCATGGCGTTACTTTACTTCAAACTTATAGCCCACGCCCCACACGGTCTTCAGCTCCCACTGGTCGGAGACGTTCTCGATCTTCTCCCGCAGGCGCTTGATGTGGACGTCCACGGTGCGGCTGTCGCCGAAGTAGTCGAAGCCCCACACCTCGTCCAGCAGCTGGTTGCGGGTGTAGACCCGGTTGGGAGAGGAAGCCAGGTAATAAAGCAGCTCCATCTCCTTGGGGGGCGTATCCACCTTCTTGCCGTCTACGGTCAGCTCGAAAGCGTCCATGTCGATGATCAGCTTGTCGAACACAAGCCGCCGCGCCTTTTTCTCCGCGGCCACGCCGGAGGTGCGCCGCAGCACTGCCTCGATGCGGGCAAGCACTTCCTTCATTTCAAAAGGCTTGGTGATATAGTCGTCAGCGCCGGTTTTCAGGCCCATGACCTTGGAATCGGTGTCGCCCTTGGCGGTGAGCATGATGATGGGGGTCTGCGCCTCGGCGCGGATGGCCTTGCACACCGACCAGCCGTCCATCACGGGCATCATCACGTCCAGCAGCACCAGATCGGGCTTGATGGCCCGGAATTTGGCAAGACCCTGCCCGCCGTCCGCCGCAACGGTGACGGCGTAGCCCTCCTTCTCCAGATACATTTGCAGCAGCTCCGCAATATTGCGGTCATCCTCTACGATCAAAACGGAAACAGCCATGATTATTTTCCTCCCAATCCAATTTCTCTATAATTTCCCTTTCCCACTATTATAGCGAGAATTTCCGTTTTCTAGTGAACAAATTGTAAAGACTTCCACCCCAATTTATGAACGGACAAGTTGCACTTGAAAATCCGGTGCTTTGCGGGTATGATAGGGGCGGAAAACCGGGGGACTGCCAACGTTTCCCCCAAGCTGAAAGAAGGAGACTGATTTGATGGAACTGTTAAAAGCCGTGCTTTTCGGCATTGTGGAGGGTGTCACGGAGTGGCTGCCAATTTCCTCCACGGGACATCTGATTTTACTGAACGAATTCATTACCCTGAACGTTTCCGACGAATTCCGGAGCATGTTCGACGTGGTCATCCAGCTGGGCGCGATTCTGGAAGAGATCCTTGCCCCGGAGCAGTACGACACCAACGTGGCCACCATCCCTGGCAGCACCCAGCGGGTGGAGTA
>ENA-OPEC01001455-OPEC01001455.1-human-gut-metagenome-genome-assembly--contig:-NODE-1455-length-15885-cov-5.609539_pt1 | contig 15885 bp, 16 predicted proteins | sample MGYA00241622_ERZ501507 | MGnify/ENA primary metagenome ERZ501507 (study PRJEB25962, sample SAMEA2042582) | human gut metagenome | biome: human gut; feature: human-associated habitat; material: faeces... | reverse complement strand
TGCCCGGTGCAGAATAAGGATTTTGCGGCAGAAGAGCAGGAGGTGGAGTAACATGACAATGGCAGAGGTACGGATTGACATGGAGACCACCCTGTACGAGCAGATGGCCGCGCTGTGCGCCAAATTTGGCACCACTGTTGAGGCGATGGCGGTACGGTTCTGCGAAGAGTTCGTGCGGATGGGAACGCCTCCCGTGCCTGAGTCCTACGCCTCTATGAGCGTGGAGGACAGAATCGACTTTATTGCTCAGAATATTCTGAGGGAGTACAATTCCAAATGATGCAAAAAAAGATGCCCCTGTGAGGATTGACCTCACAGGGGCATCTTTCTATAATTCGCTGTTGTTGAATTGCCTTCGAGTTTGTCGAAAAGAATTTGCAAAACCTACTTAACTACACGAAAAACGCAATGTAAAAAGTAAATTGCTTTACTTTGCGCTGTTTTTCTTACATAATAGTAGACAAGAAGCAAGGTCGTAGTAAATTCTTTTCAGAGAGGGAGTTGGTGCTGACCATGAGCATAGGAAATCAAATATCAGCAATTCGTAATGAGCAGCAATTAACGCAAGAACAGTTTGGTGAGTTATTCCATGTTACAAGACAGACGGTTTCGAATTGGGAAAATGAAAAGAGTTATCCGGATTTACAGATTCTCATAGCAATGAGCAACCAATTTGATGTATCGCTTGATACATTACTGAAGGGGGATTCCAAGATGGTAGAAGCTATTGACAAGGAGCGCGTATTGGGAAAAATAAAGCATGAGAAATCACTCGTAGACTTCTTTACGGGTGCTGGTACAGGACTTGTTGCCTCTTGCTTTCTCTCGTCAGCGTCAACAATTAGGACTGTAGTAATGATTGTTGGCTTTGCCATGATAGGCATTGGTTGGTATAAAAGGGCTAAATCCGATAAAGAAGTGTTTAAGTATATGGAGGAGCACGGACAGGAGTGACTTTATATAAGCATTTCTCTACTGTGCCATTAAAAAGATACCCCTGTGAGGATTGACCTCACAGGGGTTCTCTTTGTTCTTCAGGCACCGAGCGTACCGCTGCGTAGTGCCTCCACCAGCGGCAGCACCTGCCACTTGGGGATGGTGTACTCGTTGCCATCCAGCAGCAACAGCCAGTATACCTGCCGCTCCAGCAGCAGGGTCTTGTCCGCGTTCCATCGCTTGATGCCGACCTCATAGACGCCATCTCCCGGCAGCTCCACATCGAACCGCCGGCCTTTCGGTGTCTTTGGCGGCCACTGATATTGCAGGAACTTGCGGGCAAAGCGGTACTTGGGGTCTGGACCCATGATGCGGGACACATAGGGATACGCCCGCGTGTTGGGAATATGCGGCACGAATATGGAGTAGCCCCAGTACCAAATGTCATCGTCGTCCTTGCACGGAGGAACATTGTTTCTGCGGTTCGTGTCCATCGGGGTTGCCCTCTGCCGCCTACGACTCAAACCCCGGCGGCGTCAGCTTCCGAAGGATTTCCGCTGCTTCCTCGGCGGTGTAGTGCTTGTAGTAGGCATCCAGTGGATGCAGCATCTCCTCGTAACGCAGGGTCGCTATCTCGTAGCCCTCCATATCGCCGAGGTGTTTTGCCTTCTGCTTCAGCAGGCTCAGTTCGTTGGGGCGGATGTCCTCCAAGGGCAATTCGCCCGACAGGATTTTCTCCTGACGCGGCGTGTACGCCGTCCCATACTGCGGTTTGTACTCTGCGCTGTCCCTGTCTTTGAAGGAAAAATACGGGTCTTTTCTGCTCATAAAAATCACCTCCTGTTACAGAAAATTCTATAACAGGAGGTCTTAAATTGGTAGCACACGAGAAAAGAAACTCAGCACAACTTTTTTGCGCCGTTCCCACACGAAACGATTTAGCTCTCAGCTCCCTGCTTTTTCCCGCCCAACCCACACAAAAGTTGGGATACCCAAATCACAGCGCCCCTCCGTACAAACGGAGGGGCGCTGCCGGTCATTTATCGCTCTTGTCGCCCTTTGCGAAGCCGGTGATGGCGTGCTTCATGTCGGCCAGACTCTTTTCCGCTGTCTTCAGGCTCTGTCCGGCGGCCTTCTTCAGCTCCGCCTTCACGTCCACCGCCAGACGGCGGAATATCTCGGAGATGATCTTCTTGTCCTCCTCATTCGCGCCGTTGTACTGCTTCAGCAGCGCCGCGCCGCCCGCCAGTCCGCCGGCGCGCAGGTCGTCCAGCGTCCGGGCCTTACCGGACAGGCTCAGCACATCGAACAGGGCGTCGGAGAACTGCTCCCGCTCCTGCGGGGTCATGGAACCGATCCACTGGCGCAGCACGTCATCGCTGAGCTTACCCATCTGAGAGCGCTCTCCCAAGCGGATGAACCGCGCTCCCAGCACGTTCCATGACAGCGGCTCATGCTGCATGATGGAGCGGTTGCTGCTGTCGATAACGGCGTAATCCTCCGCGTGCTCCAGCAGGACGCCCACGATGGAGGATTCCGGCACATAGGTGTGGAGCTTATCCGCCACCCGGCGGTACGCCTCGGAGTCCACCATATCATGGGAGAAGCCGGGGCCATCGTTGTTGTAGGCGGCCAGCAGCCGTCTCTTTTGCAGGTTTTCCGGGATATGGATGGCGGCCCACGCCGCCAGATTGCCGCCCTTGCTGTGACCGCCGATCCGCAGCTTGCATCTCCGGCAGGCGGCGGCCATCTCCACGGTGTAGGCGGCGGCGCGCTCCTGCGCCGGCACAGCGGAGAGGAAGCTCATGTTGAAGTCCTCCTTCCACCCCACCAGCGAGGTGTCAGTACCCATGAAAGCCACGAACAGCGTATCGTCCGGCAGCAGGTAGGATACGGCGTCGAACTGCATCTCCTTCTCCTCGTCCCACTCGTGGGTGAAGCCAAACATCCGCACATCGCGGAAGCGCTCCGTCTCCGCCGCCAGACGTATCAGCGGGATATACGCCAGCTCCGACAGGCCACGCTGCTCGTCCTCCTCCGTCAGGCGGGCGGCTACCTCCGGCAGCGCCACGGCCTTGGCGGGGTCGGTGGTCTTCAGATCGTCAAACCTGTGGAAATTGATATAGGAAATGATGCACAGCACCAGATTGTCCACCTCGTTGAAGCCGTCCCGGCAGAAGGGCAGATCGCCCCGCCAGCGCAGATAGTCCATGACCGTTCCATTTTTCTCCATATGTACCTCCTGCTATAGATCCAGTGGGTCGGAATACCGGTATTGTAGCATAGTTTCCCCGGAGAGACAAGCAAAAAGGGACGGCTTCAGCCGTCCCTTTTCTGGTTATCTCAGCCCGGAGGCCACGTCATGTCGCGGCCGGCCAGCACATGGAAGTGCAGGTGCTTGACGGTCTGCCCCGCTTGATCGCCGCAGTTGTTGACGATGCGGTAGCTCTCCACGCCCAGCTCCTTGCAGATCTTCACGATGACCTCAAAGCAGTGAGCCACCACGGCGCTGTTGTCCGCCGTAATGGCGTTGGCGCAGCAGATATGCTCCTTGGGTACCACCAGAAAATGGGTGGGCGCCTGGGGGTCGATGTCGTAGAAGGCGTAGCACTGCTCGTCCTCGTAGACCTTGTTGCTGGGGATCTCGCCGTCGATAATGGCGCAGAACAGGCAATCGTTCTTCATGGTCTGTCTCCTTTCGATGGTTTTTTCACGCCGCCCCGGCGGAGCGGGACGGCAGTGTTTTTGTTTTCTCAGCCCAGCTTGGAGGACACAAAATCGTCCACCGTGGCCAGCGCATCGTCCACCTTCAGCAGATCGGTGCCGCCGCCCATGGCGCTGTCGGGCTTGCCGCCGCCCTTACCGCCGCACACAGCGGATACGGACTTCACCAGCTCGCCGGCCTTGATGCCCTTTGCCACGGCCTCCTTGCCGCAGACCGCCAGGAAGCTGACCTTCTCGCCGACGATGCTGGCCAGCACCGCCACCACGACGGGGTCCTTGTCCCGCAGGAAGTCGCCCATGGTACGCAGGGCGTTGGCGTCCAGACCCTGACGGGTGCTGGTGATGATGTGCAGGCCGCCCACGGTCTTGGCGGACGCCATGACCTGCTTGGCCTCGCCCAGAGACGCCTCGGCCTTGAACTTCTCCACGGCCTGGCGCAGCTCCTTCATCTCGTTGGCCTGCTGCTCCATGCGCTCCAGAATGCTGCCGGGAGCGGTCTTGAAGAACTGGGCGGCCTTCAGCAGCGTGGTGCGGCCGTGGCGGGTCTCCTCCAGAGACACCTTGCCGGTGGTGGCCTCGATGCGGCGGACGCCGGAGGCCACGCTGCTCTCGGACTTGATGCGGAACATACCGGCCTTGGCGGTGTTGTCCAGATGGGTACCGCCGCACAGCTCCATGGAGAACTCGCCCATGGTCACCACGCGCACCGTCTCGCCGTACTTCTCGCCGAAGGTGGCCACGGCGCCACGGGCCTTGGCCTCTGCCAGCGGCAGCTCCTCGGTGATGACGGACAGGCCGTCCAGCACCGCGTCGTTCACCAGATCCTCCACCTGCAGGAGCTGCTCGGGGGTGATGGCCTCAAAGTGGGTAAAGTCGAAGCGCAGACGATCCGGCTCCACCAGAGAGCCGGCCTGATGGACGTGGTCGCCCAGCACCTTCTTCAGCGCGGCATCCAGCAGGTGGGTGGCGGTATGGGCGCGGCGAACGGCGCTGCGGCGCTCCGTATCGATGGCGGGGGAAACGCTGTCGCCCACATGGAGGGCGCCCCGCAGCAGCTTGCCGTAGTGCATATACTTGCCGCCCTTGTTCTTCTGGACGTCGGTCACCACAAACTCCGCGCCGTCGGCGGTGATGACGCCGTGGTCGGCCACCTGACCGCCCATTTCGGCGTAGAACGGGGTCTGATCCAGCACCACGATGGCGTCCATGCCGCTGACGATCTCCTCCACCAGCTGCCCATCGGTCACGATGGCCAGCACATTGGCGTCGTCCAGCTTGTCGTACTCGTAGCCGGCAAACACGGTGGCGGGCATATCCTTGCCGAACTCCACGCCGGCCCAGCCCAGATCGCCCAGCGCCTTGCGGGCCTCGCGGGCGCGCTCCTTCTGCTCGGTCATCAGGGTCTGGAAGGCCGTCTCGTCCACGGTCATGCCCTCCTCGGCCGCCATCTCCGCCGTCAGGTCGATGGGGAAGCCGAAGGTATCGTACAGCTTGAAGGCGTCGCGGCCGGAGAACACCGTCTCGCCCTTTTCCTTGTGAGCCGCCAGCATCTCGCCGTAGATGCGCATACCGCCGTCGATGGTGCGGGCGAAATTCTCCTCCTCGGTGCGGATGACCTTGGTGATATAGCTCTGCTTCTCCCGTAGGTCGGGGTACTGGCACTCGTTCTCATGCACCACGGTGTCCACCACCTGATAGAGGAACGGCTCGTTGACGCCCAGCAGCTTGCCGTGGCGGGCGGCGCGGCGCAGCAGACGGCGCAGCACATAGCCGCGGCCCTCGTTGCTGGGCAGGATGCCGTCGCAGATCATGAACGTGGCGGAGCGGATGTGGTCGGTGATGACGCGCAGGCTCACATCCCGCTTCTCCGTCTCGCCGTAGTGGGCGCCGGTCAGCTCGCTGACCTTGTGGGTGATGTTCATAACGGTATCCACATCGAACAGGCTGTCCACGTTCTGGCACACGCAGGCCAGACGCTCCAGACCCATACCGGTGTCGATGTTCTTCTGCTTCAGCTCGGTGTAGTTGTTGTGGCCGTCGTTGTCGAACTGGCTGAACACGTTGTTCCAGATCTCGATATAGCGGTCGCACTCGCAGCCCACGGTGCAGCCGGGCTTGCCGCAGCCGTACTCCGGGCCGCGGTCGTAGTAGATCTCAGAGCAGGGGCCGCAGGGGCCGGAGCCGTGCTCCCAGAAGTTATCCTCCTTGCCGAAGCGGAAGATCTTCTCGGCGGGGATGCCGATCTCGTCGTGCCAGATGTTCCACGCCTCGTCGTCCTCCAGATAGACGGAGGGATACAGCCGGTCGGCCTCCAGACCCACCCACTCCGGGCTGGTCAGGAACTCCCAGCTCCATGCGATGGCCTCGTGCTTGAAGTAGTCGCCGAAGGAGAAGTTGCCCAGCATCTCAAAATAGGTGCCGTGGCGGGCGGTCTTGCCCACGTTCTCGATATCGCCGGTGCGGATGCACTTCTGGCAGGTGCAGACGCGGCGGCGGGGCGGCTCCTCCTCCCCCTTGAACCAGGGCTTCATGGGGGTCATGCCCGCGTTGATGAGCAGGATGGACTTGTCGTTCTGGGGTACCAGCGAAAAGCTGGGCAGGCGCAGGTGGCCCTTTGTCTCGAAGAATTGCAGGAACAGCTCCCGCAGCTCATTCAGGCCGTGATAGGGATGGCTCATAGTATTCGTCTCCTTTATATAGTAAATTTGTTTCACCAGCGATGGGTGGCCGGAAAAAATAAATGCGCCCCGCGCCCTGCGTACACACAGGGGCGAAGCGCTGCTTCACGGTACCACCCTGATTCGGCGGAAGAACCGCCCTCTCAGCCGTCCGGTAACGGGGACGAAGCGTGCCGCTCATCGCGGCCGGCTCGGAAGCGGCCCACGCTGCGCCGGTCCCGACAGGCTCACACCCTCCCTGTCTCGCTTGGCGGCGGCCGCGGCGTTTCTTCTTCGTCATCGCCTTTTCAAAGATGCTGTTATTGTACCACGAACTCCGCGGTTGTCAACAGAAAATCCGCCTGTTTTTCCGATTTGTGCGATTTTACCCTTGCCTTTCCCGCGCCGTCTGCTATACTGAATAGCCGGTGAATTTGCGAGAAAGGCGGCGTTTCCATGAAAAAGCTGTCGGAAAACGATCATATCGACTTTTACCGCCATCTGGCGTTCTGCGCGGTGGGCGGTTTTTTCGGGTGCTATGCCGTGCTGGTACACAGCGGCGTCATGGGCAACGCCCAGACCATGAACCTGCTGGAGCTGGTCATTGACCTGCTGCGGTGGCAGCTGCCGGATATGCTGCTGCATCTGGGCGCGCTGGCGCTGTATGTGCTGGGTACCATGCTGACGGTGCTGCTGCCCCACCGGTGGGGCGTGGATATGCACCGCGCCTCCCCCCTCATCACGGCGGCCATGGCGGTAGTGCTGTTCCTCCTGCCGCCGGAGCTGGACCCTGTGGTGGCGCTGTACCCCATTTTCTTCGCCATGAGCATCCAGTGGAGCAGCTTCGCCGGCGCACGGGGCTTTTACAGCTCCACCATCTTCTCCACCAACAACACCAAGCAGTCCTCGCTGGCGCTGGCGGAGTACCTGTGCGACCACGACCGGGCGCACCTGCGGAAAATGTGGTTCTATCTGGCCACGCTGGGCTGCTTCCACGTTGGCGCGTCGTGGGCGTTCTGCGCGGTGAAGTGGTGGTTCACCAGAGGCTCGCTGGCGGTGCTGCCGCTGGTGGCGTGGGGGTATTTTCTGGCGGTATGCGAGCGGCGGCACGAGGAGGCCGCCTCCGTACCGGAGGACGAGGACGCGGACAGCGATGCCCAGCCCACCTCCCATATGTAAATACGCAGAAAGGACGTCTGCCCGTGGGCAGACGTCCTTTTTTATGTACGTTATTTCCCGCTCAGCTCCACCGCGTGGCGGACGAAGCTCATGGGCGGCACCGGCCGGGGCAGCTCCATGGTAAAGGTCATCTGGGGCGTTTTCGGCTCCAGCAGCACCTCCCCGTCCGCACCGCGCATGGCGGGGACGGTGATGGTGAAGGGCTTGGTGTCCGGCCCGACGATCTCCACCGTGTTGCCGGCGGCAAACTTGTTGCGCAGGCTCATGGTGGCCACACCGTCGGGGGTGCATTCCGTCACCACGGCGCAGATCTGCCAGTCCCGCAGGTAGCGGGCGTTCTCGTAATACTGCCCGGGCCGGCCGTAGAAGAAGCCGGTGGCATAGTGGCGGTGGCTGATATGCTCCACCTCGTCCCGCCACACGGGATCCAGCGGCTCCCCGGCCGCTACGGCATCCAGACAGTGGCGGTAGGCGCCGGTGACGATGGCGGCGTAATACGCCGACTTGGCACGGCCCTCGATCTTCAGACAGTCCACACCGGCGGCCATCAGGTCGTCCAGATGGTCGATCATGCACATATCCCGGCTGTTCATGATGTAGGTACCCTTCTCGTCCTCGAATACCGGGAAGTACTCGCCGGGGCGCTTTTCCTCCATCAGCGCATACTGATAGCGGCAGGGCTGGGCGCACGCGCCCCGGTTGGAGTCCCGCCCCGTCATATAGTTGCTCAGCAGGCAGCGTCCCGAATAGCTGACGCACATGGCGCCGTGGCAGAACGCCTCCAGCTCCAGCTCCGGCGACACGCGCTGCCGGATGGCGGCGATCTCCGCCAGACTGACCTCCCGCGCCAGCACCACCCGCGTGGCGCCCAGATCGTACCACGCCTGGGCGCAGACGTGGTTTGCCACGGACTGCTGGGTGCTGATGTGGCGCTGACAGTGGGGCGCGTACCGCCCCGCCAGCGTGAACGCCCCCAGATCCGCCAAGATCAGGGCGTCCACCCCCGCCGCATCCAGCTTTTCCAGATGGGCGGGCAGCGCCTCCGCCTCGTCCCAGCGCGGCATGGTGTTCACCGTGGCGTGTACCTTCACGCCGTGGTCGTGGGCAAAGCGCACCGCCCGGGGCAGCTCCTCATCGGAGAAGTTGCCCGCGAAGGAGCGCATACCGAAGGACGTACCCGCCAGATAGACGGCGTCCGCGCCGTACAAAACTGCCATTTGCAGCTTTTCCCAGTCCCCCGCCGGGGACAACAGCTCCGGCTTCCGCATCAGGAGTAGATGGGCTGGTACTCCGCGCTGTTGACAAAGCGGAGATGCTCGTTGTAGTCGGTGAAGAAGTGGCTCTTCTTATCGGTACCCAGCGCGAAGAAGTAGTAGTCCGTGTCCGCCGGGTAGATGGCAGCCTTGATGGCGCTGAGTCCCGGATTGCAGATGGGGCCGGGGGTCAGGCCCTCGTGGATATAGGTGTTGTAGACGTTGTCGATGGTGGTGTCGAAGGTCTTTACGCCGTCATGCACCATGATATAGTTGATGGTAGAGCACAGCTGCAGCGTCCGGCCGCCCTTCTCGCTGTTGGGGTTCTCCAGACGGTTGTGGATGACGGAGCTGATGTTCTTGCGCTCGGTGTCGTCGCCGATGGACTCCTTCTCGATGAGGGACGCCATGGTGATGATCTGCTTCAGGTCGTAGGGGGACTTCTTGATATCCTCCAGCATCTGCTGGCTGATCTGGTTTTTGAACATGGTCAGCATGGTATCCACCGCGAACACCGCCGTCTTGTTCTTGTCGAAGGTATAGGTGGTGGGGAACAGGAAGCCCTCCATACGGTCAATGCTGCCCAGCGTGTCGGAGGACAGGAAGGAGTAGTTCTCGAAGTCGAAGTTGGCGCAGGCGTCCTCCAGTTCCTCCTTGGTAGCCACGCCCTTCTCCGCCAGCAGGTCGATGATCTGCCGGACGGTATAGCCCTCCGGAATGGTGACCTGCACCAGACCCTGGGCCTCCATATCGTCGCGCTCCCAGTCGTGCATATTCACGATGAGGGCGCGGAAGTCCATGTCGCTGTTGAGCTTATAGGTACCCGGCTCCACATAGCGGCTGTAATGCAGGAAGCCGCTGGCCAGCTTGAAAAAGCCCTTGGAATTCACCAGTCCCGCGTCCTTCAGCTTCGTGGCCACGTCGGACAGGGAGTCCCCCTCCTCCACGGTGATCTCCACCTCCACGGGGGCCTTGTTCAGAGAGCAGAGGTCGTTGACCAGCAGCCAGCCGATACCTGCCAGCAGGCAGGAGCCCAGCACCACACACACCAGATAGATGACCATACCCGTCCGGCTGTTTCTGCGCTTTCTGCCGCCGCTGCGGCGGTGGTTCTGCTGCGCGGACTCCTGACGGCGCACCTCCTCGGCGTCCCACATGGCCGTCTCGTCCTGTCTGTCGCGTCTGTCGTAATTGGACATAGAAATAACTCCTTTCAGGCGGTCAGCCGATGAGATCGGCCACACACGCCATCACTTCGTTGTGGATATCATTGATTAAACGGGGCGCGCCGTCCTTGGCGCAGTCGATCCGCGTCCAGCCGCAGCGCGCCACCACATAGGCGGCGTTTTCCCGGCAGCGGCGGAGGTACGCCTCGTCCTGCTCGTGGATATCGGCCTTGGTATGGGTGGCAGCCTCCCGCCGCCGCATCATCTGCTCCGTGGCCTCCGTGGGCATATCCAGATACAGCACCCGTGTCGGCTCCGGCAGTCCCAGCAGCCGGTACTCAAAGTCGAACAGCCAGTCCAGAAAGGTGTCCCGCTCCTCCGGCGGCAGCTTGGCGGTCTGGTGGACGGCGTTGCTGGTGGTATACCGGTCGGCGACCAGCAGGCCGCCGGACTCGTAGAACGCGCCCCAGTCCTGCTTGTAGGAGGCGTAGCGATCCACGGAGTAAAACGTGGACGCGGCGTAGGCATTGACATCGTTGGGGTCGCTGCCAAAGGCGCCGTTCAGATACAGGCGGATCAGCGCCGAGGACGCCTCCTGATAGCGGGGAAACTCCAGCTTGCGGAAGGGGATGCCCCGCCGCTCCAGCTCCTGGCACAGCAGCGCCGACTGGGTGGCCTTTCCGGAACCGTCCGTTCCCTCGAATACGATGAGTCTCCCCTGCATACCGTTCTCCTCCTCAGGACACAATGCCCCATGATGTAGGGCATTGTACCACAGTTTTCCCCGTTTGTCCATATCATAGACAGAACGATGGCCGTCCGGCATGCCGGACGGCCATCGCACCCTTATTGCACAGCGGCTTTTTTCCGCTTCTCCTCGTAAACAGTGTTCAGCACATACAGGATGACGCCGGCCCAGATGAACAGGAAGCTCACCAGCTTCTCGTGGGTCAGGGACTCCCCCATGATGGCGCCGCAGACAATGGACAGCGACGGGCTGATATACTGGCAGATGCCGGTGGTCATCAGCGGCAGATACCGCACGCCGATGGCGTAGAACACCATGGGCAGGCCGGTGACGATGCCGCCGCCGATCATCAGGAGCTGCTTCAGGACGGTCATACTGCCCATACCGTCGTCTCCCATGCGGAACAGCAGGATAAACAGCAGTGCCACCGGCACCATCATCAATATCTCCGCCGAGGTGGAAACAATGGAGTCGATGGTCAGGCTCTTCTTGATGGCGGCATACACCGCGAACATCAGCGCCAGCGCAATGGTGACGTAGGGCACGCCGCCGAAGCCGGAGGTACTGAGGACGATGCCCACCACCACGATGGCAATAATGATGAAGTGCCGCCAGCTCATTTTCTCCTTGAAAATGACGGCGCCCAGAGCAAACACCACCAGCGGCTGGATGTAGTAGCCCAGGCTGCACTCCAGCACCCGGCCATTCTGGACGGCCCACAGGTACACCAGCCAGTCACCGAACAGCAGCACGGAGGCGGGTATCTCCCGCTTGAGCACCTGCCTGTCCCGGAACACGGCCCACAGCTGGGGCAGCTTGCCCTGCACCTTCAGGATGCACAGGCAGCACACCGCCGCCCAGATAATGCGGCAGGCCATGAGGAAAAAAGTGTCGATCTGGCCGCAGAGATTGGTGCACATAAACCAGTACAGCGGCTGAAAGCCCCAGAACAGAAAGCACACGCCCATGGCCGGAAGGCCCTTGCGGTAATCAACGGTCTGCATACATATCCCTCACTTTTCTGCCGGAGACTGGGCGTTCCGCCCATTTACAGCGTATCAGAATTATGCTATGATAGCACCTGAAAATCCGGTTTGCAAGACATTTTCCGGCAAAAGGAGACAGCTATGCAGATATTCGACATGGACGGCACCCTCATCGACTCCAACGGCATCTGGAAGGACGTGGACACCGCGTTTCTGGCTAAACGGGGCCTGTCCTACACAAAGGAATTTTACGAAGGGGTGGCGCACACCATTTTCCCGCTGGCGGCCAAATTCACCAAGGAATTCTGCCGCCTTCCGGAGTCGGAGGAGGCCATCATGGCGGAGTGGATGGACATGGCCGGCGACCTGTACGGCACCTCCGTGCCGGTGAAGCCGGGCGTCCGCGCCTATCTGGACAAGCTTCGCGCCGCCGGTGAGCGGCTGATCGTGGTGACCAGCGCCGTGCCGGTACACTGCCGCACCGCGCTGACCCATCTGGGGCTGATGCCGTACTTTGAGCAGATCATCTTCGCCCACGACCTGCAGCTGGAGAAAAAGGACCCCCAGCTCTGGCGTCTGACCGCGGAGATGATGGGCGTCGCGCCGGAGGACTGCACGCTGTACGACGACTCGGTGGAGGCCTGCCGGGGCGCCAAGGCCGCCGGGATGCACGCCGTAGGGGTCTACGACCCCTACTTCGCCGGCACGGAGCCGGAGATGCAGACGGTATGCGACCGGTATATCCGCTCGTTTGAGGAACTGATATAAAAGAGACGGGACGCGCTGCGTCCCGTCTCTTTTATATCAGAAGCTGCCGATGGGGATGGAGCCGTCGTCCTTCCCCTTTTCGATGGCATCGATGCGGACATAGTAGCCCTTACCGCCGCCCATGTCCACATGGACGCGGTCGCCCACTCTGGCGCCTATCACAGCACGCCCCACCGGGGATTCCTTACTGATAAAGCCCTTCAGCGCGTCCTGCCGCAGGGTGGTGACAAGCTGGATCCTCCGGCTCTTGCCCAGATTCTCCATGTAGATCTCCACCGTGTCGTACAGCCCCGCCGTGTCGGCGGAGGAGCGGTCCTCGATGACCTCCGCCGTCTTGATCATCCGCTGCAAATAGCGGATGCGGGCGTCGTTGCGGTTTTTGTCCTGCTTGGCGCATTTGTACTCAAAATTCTCGCTGAGGTCGCCGAAGGCGCGGGCGGTCTGCACGTCCTCAATAAGCTTGGGACGCAGTACCTGCACCCGGTAGTCGATCTCCTCCTGCATTTTTTGCAGGTCGCTGCGGGTCAATTCGTCATGCATAATCTTGTTCCTCCCCTATCTCCGCCAGACGCGCCAGCGCCCGGGGCAGTTTTTCAATGTCGATGCCGGAATAATTCACCACCAGCACATGGGGCGGTGCGTCATCCGGGTCGTTGTAGTATTCGGACAGCATGGCCAGCCGTACGCCGCGCTGTGCCGCCCGGCGGCGCAGCACCCCGTCGGGCAGAGTCGTGTCCAGCGTCATCAGAAAGTGCAGTCCCGCGTCCTCCTCGGTGATGCGGGCGCGCTCCGCCAGCGGGCCGCCGCGGATGCAGGCGATCACCGCGTCCCGTTTCTGGTGATAGCGCTTGCGCATCCGGTTCAGGTGCTTTTCGTAATACCCCTCCGCCATGAACCGCGCCAGCGTGTACTGCTCGAAGCCGGAGACGGTGCTGGCGTAGAATCCCAGCTTCTCCCGGAACGCGGCGAGCAGCCGGGGGGGCAGCACCATATAGCTGATACGGATGGAGGGCGCAATGGTCTTGGAAAACGTGTTCAGGTAGATGACCCGCCCCGCCTCGTCCACGGAGAACAACGTGGGGATGGGACGCCCCACAAAGCGGAACTCGCTGTCATAATCGTCCTCCAGAATAAAGCGGTCGTTCCCCTGCGCCGCCCAGCGCAGCAGCTCCTGCCGCCGGGCGATGGGCATGACGATACCGGTGGGATAGTGGTGGCTGGGCGAGATGTGTACCACGTCGGCGCCGGCCTCGTCCAGCGCCGATACGGACAGCCCCGCGCCGTCCAGCGGCACGGACACCACCTCCGCCTGATTGCTCCGGTAGATGCGGGCGATCTTGCCGTAGCCCGGATCCTCCACGGCGTAGCGCTTGTCCCGTCCCAGAAGCTGCACCAGCATATTGTACAGCTGCTCCGTGCCGGCGCCGATGATGATCTGCTCCTCATCCACCGTCATGCCCCGGAACTGCCGGAGATAGGCGGCGATGGCGCGGCGCAGCTCCGGCGCGCCCTGCGGCGGCATGGGACGCAGCAGGCCGGTCCCCTGCTCCAAGATGGTCTGGCGCATCAGGCGCGCCCAGACGGTGAAGGGGAAATCCTCCGCCGCAATGGAGTTGGTGACCAGATCCATTTCCCAGACGTGCTCGGCAGGCGGCGCGGCCTCCTGCCGGTGGGCAGGGGCGGTCAGCGGACGCTGGACGGGGCTGACGTAGTAGCCCTTCTTCTCCATGCCGTAGATATACCCCTCCGCCATCAGCTGCTCGTAGGCGTTCTTCACCGTGATGACGCTGACCTCCAGATGGGCGGCCAGCGCCCGCTTGGAGGGCAGCTTCTCCCCTGTCGCCAGCCGCCCGGTGAGGATATCGTCCTTGACCCGGCGGTATAGCTGCTCGTACAGGCTGACGCCGCCGGTTTTTGTCAGTGCATAGGTCAGCATATCGGCCTCCATCTGGTATTAACAACTAAAATCAATATGGATATTTTAATAATACCAGTTACGACTATAATACAACTTGACCGCGATTGCAAGGACTTTTTGGTCCGGCGCGGAACATATTTGTGAGGTGCAAGACCATGTCCGACAAGAAAATCAGAACGATGGTGCTGGCGGCTGTGCTGGCAGCGCTGGCCTGTGTGGCCACGATGGTGGTACAGATCCCCTCCCCCATGAACGGCTTTGTAAATCTGGGCGACTGCTTTGTGCTGCTGAGCGGCTGGCTGCTGGGCCCGTGGTGGGGCGCCGCCGCCGGCGGTATCGGCTCCATGCTGGCGGACCTGCTGCTGGGCTACGGCCACTATGCCCCCGGCACGCTGGTCATCAAGGGTCTGATGGCGCTGGTGGGCGCACTGGTCTTTAAGGCCTTCGGCAAGAGCAGCGTGGGCGCTCTGGTCAGCGGTGTGATCAGCGAGATCATCATGGTGGCCGGTTACTTCGGCTACGCAGGGCTGCTGCTGGGCAAGGGTATCGGCGCCGCAGCCAGCGTTCCCGGCAATCTGGTGCAGGGTGCTGTGGGTCTGGTGGCCGGCTTCCTGCTGCTGCAGGTGGTACGCCGCACACATCTTGAAGAAAAGGTCTGCGCGTGATATACTATATGGCGAGCCGGAGAACGGCTCGCCATATCTTTTGAATCTACTTTGAGCGAGGTGTTTTTTATGGCAGGTATCGTGCATGAGCTGGAGCAAAAGGGTCTGCATGAACAGGTGCGGCAGGAGGCGGCCAACGCGGCGGCCCAGCTGGCGGAGGCGGCGCACCTCCACAAGGGCCAGATCGTGGTGGTGGGATGCAGCACCAGTGAGGTCGTGGGCAAAAAGGTGGGCAGCTGGTCTACGCCGGAGATCGCCAACGCCATCTTCGAGGGGCTGCACAGCGTGTTCGGGCCCATGGGCGTCTACATCGCCGCCCAGTGCTGCGAGCATCTGAATCGCGCCATCATCGTGGAGCATGACGCCGTACCCAACGGTGAGATCGTCAACGTGGTGCCTCAGCCCAAGGCGGGCAGCTCCTTCGCCACCGCCGCCTATCAGGCCTTCAAGCATCCGGTGGCGCTGGAGGAGATCCGCGCCGACGCCGGTCTGGACATCGGCGGCACGCTGATCGGTATGCACCTGAAAAAGGTGGCGGTGCCGGTGCGTCTGGCGCAGGATCATATTGGTGATGCCATCCTGCTGGCGGCGCGGGTGCGTCCCAAGTTCATCGGCGGCGACCGCGCCGTGTACGACGAGACGCTGAAGGACGGCTACCCCGCGTTCTGACCGCTGCCGGAGCGTCCCCCGCTCCCGGCGGAAAGCACTGTCGGGCGGCACACGGAAAAACGGTATGCAAAAACCCCGTAACCTCTCGGTTACGGGGTTTTGCTGGCGCGGAAGGAGGGATTTGAACCCTCGCGCCGCTTTTGACGGCCTACTCCCTTAGCAGGGGAGCCCCTTCGGCCACTTGGGTACTTCCGCAGATGTAATTGTACTGGCGGA
>ENA-OPEC01001440-OPEC01001440.1-human-gut-metagenome-genome-assembly--contig:-NODE-1440-length-15974-cov-4.810604_pt1 | contig 15974 bp, 10 predicted proteins | sample MGYA00241622_ERZ501507 | MGnify/ENA primary metagenome ERZ501507 (study PRJEB25962, sample SAMEA2042582) | human gut metagenome | biome: human gut; feature: human-associated habitat; material: faeces... | reverse complement strand
TAACTTTTACACTTATCCAAGATAGCGGGTATGGAATCTTGGATTACAATTGAGGTAATAAATACAAGCTAAATACAATAGTAAATAAAATGTGAATAATAAAAAATATAAGTCAGAGGTAAAAGTATGACCGTTAGTTATAAGAAGTTATGGAAATTATTGATTGATAAGGACATGATGAAGAAAGATCTGCGTGCGATGACAGGTGTTAGTACTACAACAATGTCCAGATTATCAAAGGACGAAAATGTAAGTACAGAAATTTTGTCAAAAATTTGTTCCGCTTTAAATTGTGATGTTGGAGACATCATGGAATTTGTTCCTGATAAAAAAGAGGAACAGTAGGAGGTACGGTAGCATGGATCATTCTTATCCTTATATTGCGTCTTTGACCAGAGAGCCGTTCCTTTTCTATGAGATGCGTTCTACTGCAAAACTGATGACAGAAGGAATTTCTGATGATGCGATTGTAAAAGAAATCGTAGAGCAGAATCTTTTCCAGTACCCAACGGAAAAATCTATTACACGCATGGCGAAAGCCTGTATCAAACGGCTTCATGCACTGGAAGATGATTCTCTGGTTTCTGAGATTGCGTCACAGCAGACGGATGTAGCAAAACAGATTTGTCTGTATGCGTTGATGAAGCAGAGCCGACTGGTCTGGGAATTTATGCTGACAGTCATTGGCGAAAAGTACCGTTTAAGGGACACATCTTTTGGTAAGATAGATTTGAATACATTTTTTATGCGTTTGCAGGAACAGAATGATACGGTAGCTTCCTGGAGCGATACCACAATAACAAAGTTAAAACAGATCATTGCCAGAGTGCTTGTCGAAACAGAATATCTCGACAATCTCAAGGCAGATCATTTGAATCCAGTATGGCTGCATCCTGTTTTGGAAAATGCCATCAGAAGCAATGGCGATACGGCAATACTACCGGCGTTTAATTGCTTTTCATAGGAGGTAGTGTAGTCGAATGAGTGATATAAAAGAACGCCTGGACAAAGTTCGGGCATTGATTCAGGAACCGGAGTTTCTGGAAGGCAAGGGACTCAGTAATGAGGTGAATATCAGAATTTTCTGTTATGAACCGGAAAATGAAATGGTTGTCCGTCATTTTGTGAACCAGCTGGAAACCGATCAGTCCTTAGAATGTCATTTGATCGTTTGTAATTTATATAAAACATTTCTTTCCATTTGCGATGATATGGACATCACAGAGGCAATTTCTGATATGGAAGAGGCTGACGGAAGTGCTTATCTTCTGGAGCAGCTTAACTCCGCAATCGGCAATGGAGAGTTCATTGATAAAATTCAGTATGAGCCCCATGAACTGGGGGATGTACTGATGTTGACGGGAGTAGGTGAGGTATTTCCATTTATGAGAATCCATACTTTATTGGAAGCTTTACAACCGTATTTTTCAGATGTTCCGATTTTAGTTATGTACCCAGGTGAGTTTGATGGTCGTCATGTAAAACTGTTCAACAGGCTTACCCCTAACGATTATTACCGGGCATTTAATGTGATTGATTAAGGGGGAATAAACCATGATAATTCGAGATATGTTTGCGGATGATATCAACCGCAAAATCAATGGTGTAATTAAAGTAGATCAGGCTGCTGACGATGTGATCGAGCAGGAGTTAAATGAATATGTCATTACCAGAGAATTGAAGAAACATTTCATTACTTTCTTCAACTATTATGGAGATGCCTTTGACCAGCCTACCGCTGATATGGGTGTTTGGATTTCTGGTTTCTTTGGAAGTGGTAAATCTCACTTCCTGAAAATGCTTTCCTACCTTCTGGAAAATAAAGAGGTAAAAGGCATCCGCAGTGTAGAACGTTTCCGTAAAAAGTTTGAGGATGATCCGGCAACCTTTATGCTGATCGACCGTGCCACAAAGGGACCGACGGAGACAATTCTGTTCAATATTGATATTGAAGGATTCAGTAATAAAGACAAGACGGCTGTTCTTCGTGTCTTTGCAAAGATGTTTTATAACCATCTGGGATTTTACGGAGAAAATCTGAAAGTTGCCATGATGGAGCGTTATATTGACCAGCAGGGTAAGACAGAGGAGTTCCGTAGAGTTTTTGAAGAAAAGAAAGGCAAGTCCTGGCTGGAAATGCGCCGTGCCTTTGCTTTTAATGGTAAGTTCATTATCCCGACACTGATGGAAGTTTTGGATATGAGTGAAGACGATGCTAAGGCATGGTTCAATGATAAAACCGCGACAGAAATTTCCATCGCACAGCTTGTGGAAGATATGAAAGTCTATGTAAATACAAAGCCTGCAAACTTTCGTCTGCTGTTTATGATTGACGAGGTTGGTCAGTATGTCGGTACAGATACTGATATGCTTTTGAACCTCCAGTCTCTGACCGAAAAAATCGGAAGTGAGTGTGAGGGTAAGATCTGGGTGATCTGCACTGGACAGGAAGCCATTGATGAAATCATCAAAGTTCGTGCTGATGAGTTCTCCCGTATCCAGGCTCGTTTCAAGACAAGATTGAGTTTATCTTCTTCCTCTGTGGATGAAGTTATCCAGAAGCGTATTCTGAAAAAGAAACCAGAAGCAGCCAAAGATCTGGAAGGTATTTATGAGCAGAATGATTCGGTTCTGCGTAACCTGTTCAGCTTCAGCGGCTCTATTCTGGACATTAAAGGCTACTCCGGTCCGAGAGAATTTACAGAGAACTTCCCATTTGTGCCGTATCAGTTCATTATCATGCAGAAGGTATTTGCTGAAATCCGGAAACACGGAAATTCCGGCAAGCACCTGTCCGGTGGTGAGCGTTCCATGCTCTCCGGGTTCCAGGAAGCTGCACAGAAAATTCAGGAGAAGGACGAATATGCACTTGTACCGTTCTTCCGTTTTTATGATACCGTACATACTTTCCTGGACGGTTCTATCCGCCGGGTGATCGAGCGTTGCCAGAAAGCCGTCGACAACGGTGATGGCATTGAACAGCAGGATGTAGATGTACTAAAACTTCTGTACTTGATTCGATATATTGATGATATTCCTTCCAATCTGGACAATATCGTGATCCTTATGGCAGACGATATTCGTGTAGATAAGATTGTTATGCGTGAAGCTGTACGCGGATGCCTTGATCGTCTGATGAGCCAGAACTATATCGGCAGAACCGGAGACACTTATAACTTTCTGACTGATGAAGAACAGGACATTCAGCGTGAAATCCGGGATACCAACGTGGATACCGCTTCTATTGTGGAGCGTATCGCTCAGATGATTTACGGTGACATTTTTACAACTAAGAAGTTTCGCTATGAAAAATATGACTTTGCTTTCGATCAGATGGTGGATGGCATTACGGTTGGCGTAGCAACAGGTGGTATGCGTCTGCGCTTTCTGACCGTTGCTGCCGATGCTATTGAAAAAACAGATTACCGTCTGATGACAGAATCCAAAGGAAATGAAGCAATCGTTGTTCTGGCTGATACGCCTTACTATGAATCTCTGGAATCTGCCATGAAAATTCGCAAGTATGTAAAGCAGAGAAATGTAAGTCAGCTTCCGAAAAGTGTGCAGAAAATCATCAGCGATCAGCAGGATGAAGCCACAAAATATGAAGAGAGTGCTATGGTCGAATTACAAAATGCCATTGAAGGAGCGCAGTTCTATGTAGATGGGGAACATCTGGAAATCAAAGCCGGAAATGCCAAGAGTAAGATTGATCAGTCTTTGGAATATCTGGTTTCTCATGTCTATAGCAAGCTCGACCTGATTAGGGAAAATGCTGGTAGTGATGCAGATATTATTGCGATTCTGACAGGTACAGAAACGCAGCTTTCTGGTATGGAATCAAACCGAGATGCTATGTCTGCTATAGAAGAATATCTGGAAATGCAAGATGCAAAAAAACTGCCGACTTCTATGGCAGATGTGCAGAGTAAATACAGTGCGATTCCGTATGGCTGGAAAGAAATCGACATTGCTGCGGTTGTGGCACAGCTGATTTATTCCCAGAAAGTGACCATCAAGTATGCTGGCAATACCATTCAGCCGGATGATCCGAAACTACCGGATATGCTCCGTAAAAAGAGTGAAATCGGTAAGACGTCTATCAGCAAACGTAAAAATATTTCTGCTACGATGCTACGTGATGTTAAAGAAATGCTACGGGAGTATTTTGATGTCATGGATGTACCGGATGATGAAGATGGCTTAATTCACTTTGTGACTGAGAAATTCAGCGAACAGCGTGATTACTATGATTCTTTAGATGCACGTTATGAGGGACATAAATATCCAGATCGCGTTTTGGTACAGGAAGCTATTCAATTGATGGACGATGTCCTTTCTCAGAAGAAAGACAATATTGCGTTGATTGAACGTGTGCTGAAAAAAGAGGATGCATTGTTTGATAACAAAGAAGCCATGAGCAACGGCATTGAAAATTTCTTCAAGACTCAGGTGACGGTATTTGACCAGGCAGTACAGTTTGAAAAATCTCTGCATGATGACCTTGACCGAATTGCAGAAAATGAAGAAGCACATAAGGCACTGAATACTATTCGCCTGATTACCATGGTTGAAACCGGAGGTAAGTTCAATTATAACCGGATTCGTGAACTGAATCCGTTGATGGATACGGTGCGTACCGCCCATGATAAGATGCTGGAAGAAAAACGTGCCGAGGTTCTGGAAACGGTTCGTCAGTGTATGGAAGCAACCCACACTGCCGCAAACGGCGATTCCAAGGCATCCCATCTGATTGAAAAATCAGACCGGTATTTCAGTCAGTGTAAGGAAAAAATTGCAGAATTAAAGAGCCTTGCTCTTTTGGATGCTATGTTCCTGCCAATGTGCCAGTACAAGGATGATACGGTCAGCAATATCGAGTCTATTCTGGCTCCGCCTGCACCGAAGCCGCCAGTACAGCCGACGCAGCCGGGAAAAGAAGCAGCTCCAGCAAAGAAGAAAGTGGTTCGTGCCTATAACCGTCAGGTTGTATTCCAGGCAAAGACCTTACAGACGGATGCGGATATTGATGATTATGTAGAGAAGATTCGTTCTCAGTTGAAACAGTTATTGAAGAATTGTGATGAGATTAAGTTGAATTAAGTATTATGATTAAGGAAGAATAATGAATAATTATGAAAAGAAAGAGAAAATAATAGATGAAGCTAAGAAAGAAACGGACACAAAATTAACGGATTCAATAGCAAATGAATCAATAAAACAAATACAAATGAGAATTTCGTCGTCATTGAGAAATACAGATTCAATAAAACAAATACAGAAAAATCAAAAAAAAATTCTTGAGTCATTTCAACCAATATTAGAAAAGCAGACTAATATGAAAGTGGGGCTAGAAAATTTTAAGAAATCGTTGGGTATGTCTGTTTCAAAATGGAATCAAATGCAAGAGGTTATAAAAATCTTAAAAAAATCATTTAAATTTTCTCATAATATTGAAGTTGGTGAATTTTCAAAAGCTATCTATAGAATGACAGCAGAATTTTCAGAAGTAATTCGAAAAATTAAAATTCCATCAATTTCTGAGAAAAAGAAGCAAGAACTTCTTGAAATACATAGGTTGTGGGGACATTATGGATGGACAATAAATCCTTGTGCAGATGAAGAAACGCTATTTAGTAGTATGCCAGCTAATAAAAAAGATGCTGACATTATGGCATTAAAACAATGTCCTAATAAAATAATGGAACAAATATTTGAAGTTTTATTAGAAAACAAACGAACGAAAAAGACAGATTTTAGAGAAGCAGTATTTGATTATAGACATAAGCAGTATAAATCATGTGCGTTTATTTTGTTTGCTTTAATTGATGCGATATTGATTAGATTGCAGAAAAAATCGACTTTAGATGGAAAAAGGCGTAATGTTGGGTTAAGTGCTGTGCGAGATGCAAAGAAACGAACGGAAATAGATGTGAATACAGAAGTGCTTTATACAGCATTGTTTTGTACAAATCTTTTTGCTTGTCTTCAAAAAGTGTTTGAAAGTGGAAACGATTTTAGAAAACAACCGGAGGTTATAAATAGAAATTTTCTTGACCATGGAATGCTTACAAGAAAGGTTACGAAGAAAGACTGTATGCAATTGTTTTTGCTGTATTACAATATGCTCAAGCTGTTAGAGTTGATTTATTAAGAGGATGAATATAATGGATAAGAATGCGATTAAAAAATTTGCTGTCTGGGCAAGAACAGAGCTGATCGCCCGTGTTTCTCTAAAAGGTGTGGAATACGGTATCACAGAGGACAACATTGAGGATGCCAATGCGGACAGCGTTGGAGGAAAAGTCCTTACTGCTGATGAAAAGAAACAGCGTCAGGCTCTGATTGCCGAGATTAACGATAAAGGCTATAAGCAGGTCATGGAAGAGGTTGCCTATACTTGGTTCAACCGCTTCTCTGCTCTGCGATTCATGGAAGTCAATGGGTATCTTCCTTCCCATGTGCGTGTGTTCACGGATGAGGAAAACAACTTTAAGCCGCAGATTATAACCGAAGCCATTCATCTGGATTTGGATGGATTGGATATGGAAAAGGTTTATGAGCTGAAAGATGCAGAAAAGACAGAAGAACTGTATAAATATCTGCTGATTGTGCAGTGTAACGCTCTGAATAAGATTCTGCCGGGAATGTTTCAGAAGATTGCGGATTACACCGAGCTTCTTCTGCCGGACAATCTACTCCGTGAAGGCAGTGTCATTCAGCAGATGATTGAGCTGATACCGGAGGACGACTGGAAGGATGCTGTCCAGATCATCGGCTGGCTGTATCAGTATTATAACAGTGAGAAAAAAGACGATGTTTTTGCAGCACTGAAAAAGAATGTGAAAATCACGAAAGAAAACATCCCTGCAGCAACCCAGCTTTTCACACCGGACTGGATTGTTCGCTACATGGTAGAGAACAGCCTTGGTCGTTTATGGCTGGAGGGACACCCGGATGTCAAAGAACAGCTTTTGCCGACAGAGGAAGAACAGTCTGCTTATGCTGCCGGAAATCGTGACCCGGAAGACACCAAATGGCACTATTATCTGGAAGAAGCCGAGCAGGAGCCGGAAGTTCAGGCTCAGCTGTCTGAGATTCGTAAGGAATACGCCGCACTGACACCGGATCAGCTGAAAGTCATTGATCCTTGCTCCGGTTCTGGTCATATTCTTGCGTATATGTTTGATGTGCTGATGAAGATTTATGAATCCTACGGTTATACTACCCGTGAAGCAGTGGCAAGCATTGTAGAGAACAATCTTTACGGTCTGGATATTGATGACCGTGCTGCACAGCTGGCTTACTTTGCGGTAATGATGAAAGCCCGCCAGTATGACCGCCGATTCTTTAGCCGTGGCATTCAGCCCCATGTATATGCTATTGTGGAGAGCAACCATGTAGACAAATTTGCAGTAGATTATTTCTGTAATGGCGATATGAAGCTCACAGCCGCTATGGATACCATCATCAAAGAATTACATGATGCAAAGGAATACGGTTCGATTCTGACCGTAACACCGCAGGATTGGTCTGTCCTGTATGACCGTTTCGCAGAGATTACGAAAGATATAAATATGTCCCGTGATACGGTATTGAGAGAATTACTGCCGTTGGTACAGGTGGCAGAAGCACTGGCACAGAAGTATGAAACGGTTGTGACGAATCCGCCATATATGGGTATGCGGAATATGAATGATAAATTAAATGATTTTATAAAAGAAAAGTATGCAGACTATAAAGCTGATTTCTTTTCATCATTTGTAATTCATAGTTCTGAAATGACTAAGAAAAACGGATTTTGTGGATTTTTTACTCCTTATGTGTGGATGTTCATACAGAGCTATGAAAATATGCGAAATTATCTTTATAATCAAGCTACCATAGAAACATTGATTCAGTTTGAGTATTCGGCTTTTGAGGAAGCAACGGTTCCGGTATGTACTTTCGCATTTCGGAATGATTATGTGAAGAGAAAAGGTTGTTATCTGCGCTTAGTAGATTTCCGTGGCGGAATGGAAGTTCAACGGCAGAAATCATTGGAAGCAATATTAAACCATAAATGTGGATTTTATTACGAGCAGAGTACAGATGATTTTTCTAAAATTCCAGGGAGTCCAGTTGCATATTGGGTAAATGAGAATGTTGCTAAGGCGTTTGATACTGGTAAAACATTGTCTTCTGTCGCAAGAACTCGACAAGGATTAGCATCCAGTGATAATAACAGATTTCTGAAATTATGGTGGGAACCGTCATTTGTAAAAATCGGATTTGGGATGAAAAATGCAGAAATTGCAAAGCAAAGTAGACGAAAATGGTTTCCATGCAATAAAGGTGGAGAGTTCCGTAAATGGTATGGAAATAATGTATATGTAGTGAATTGGGAGAATGATGGAAAGGAGATGCTTGAATATGCAGCTAAACTGTACGGATCTCCAACAAGAACAATAAAAAATATTGCTTACTATTTTCAGGGCGGTATGACTTGGGGAACTATAACAAGTGGAAAACTTTCGATGAGGCATAGTCCAGTAGGGTTTATACCAGAACATGCTGGCGGTATGATTCCTTTGTTGCATTGGGGAGAAAAAGAAGAATACTTGCTTGGAATGATGAATTCTAATACAGCTATGCTGTTTTTATCATTTCTTTCTCCAACGTTACGATTTACAGAGGGACCGGTTGGGCTTGTTCCAATATTATACGATAAAAGATACTGTGGCAATATAGCTCATATAGTCAAAAATTGTGAATCTGACTCTATCTTAGATTGGGATTCTTTTGAAACCTCATGGGACTTCCGGCACCATCCACTGCTCCGAAAAGTTCCGACTATTGCCGAAGCCTTTGAGCAGTGGCAGGCTGAATGCGATAACCGATTTAACCAGCTGAAAGCCAATGAGGAAGAACTGAACCGTATTTTCATTGACATTTACGGTTTGCAGGATGAGCTAACACCGGAGGTTGAGGATAAGGATGTCACAGTCCGTAAGGCTGATCTTGGCAGAGATATTCGTTCCTTCATTTCTTATGCGGTTGGCTGTATGTTCGGTCGCTACTCGCTGGATGTGGATGGTCTTACCTATGCAGGTGGCGAATGGGATGACAGCAAGTATACCTCTTTTGCGGCTGATAAGGATAACATTATTCCGATTTGCGACGATGAATACTTCGAGGATGATATTGTCGGTCTGTTTGTGGAGTTCGTGAAAACCGTTTACGGTGCAGATACGCTGGATGAAAACCTAAAATTTATTGCCGATGCTCTGGGCGGAAAAGGTCAGCCGAAAGATGTAATTCGAAATTATTTCCTAAATGATTTTTATAAAGATCATTGTAAGATTTATCAAAAACGCCCGATTTATTGGTTGTTTGACAGTGGCAAGAAGAATGGCTTTAAGGCTCTGATTTATATGCACCGTTATCAGCCGGACACCATTGCCCGTATCCGTACAGATTATGTGCATGAACAGCAGGCTCGTTATCGCACCGCCATTGCTGATCTGGAACAGCGTATTGCCAATACTTCTACTGGCGAACGTGTGAAGCTGAACAAAAAGCTGACCACCTTGCAGGCACAGGATACCGAAATCAGAACCTACGAGGAAAAGATTCATCACCTTGCCGACCAGATGATTTCCATTGACTTGGACGATGGCGTGAAGAAGAATTATGCAATTTTCCAGGATGTTTTGGCTAAAATAAAGTAAGGAGGGATAGTTATCGAACCGAAACAAAAGAAATCTGTTCTCTTGGGGAATGGAGTAAACATACAGTTTGGTGGAAAAGCCTATTCAAATAGATTCATTTTGTCAAGAATTATCTTTAACGCACAGTGCGATAAGTATGATAGTCTTTTTGAAGGTACGCTGTCGGGAAGTGAAATTGAACAGATATTTCGAGGACTTTTTCCTACTGCAAATGCTGCGCTTGATGGAAAATATGATAAAGTCAATGCTGACGATGAAGTGAAAAGAGCTGTAATGGAGTTCAAGGCACAAAACGCAGAACGCAGCAAATTTGAGCATTATTATGAAATTCCATTAGAAGATTGGTTTTTGTTACTTCGATTATTCTTCATGGATAATCCAGATTTGAGTGATATGTGGAAAGCATCAAAACAAGGATTTGAATGGATGATTCTGGATGCTATCTATAATGCTGGTAAAATTCAAGAAATTTATCAAAAAATGAAAAAGCCTGTCAAACGTTTTTTTAAATCGTTTGATTCGATATTTACATTGAATTATGATAATAATACGGACAAGTTTAATCTGAGCCAGTCTTTTACCTTTAATATAATGAAAGGATTGACATTCAAGACCACAGGAACTTGGTTCTATTTTGATGATAGCAGAGAGTTCTTCAAAGGGGACTATATTGTAGCTACAGGACCGGTGTATGATACTAATCATAGTACTTCCAACAAACATGAACGGCTTTTAGACCAGACTTACAATGGAATCTTGAATTATCAGACTACATTCCGGCAAGATCATTCTATGGATGCGATGGTAGGTGTAGAATATTATGACTCATACAAGAAAGGTTTTTCGGCATCTGGTTATGGATCTCCATTATCTGATTTTCAGGATTTGAATTATACTTCGACTGCTGCCGGAGTGCGGCAAATAGATTCTTGGCATTACAGACAGCGTATTCTTTCATTCTTTGGCAGAGTGAATTATGATTATAAGTCCAAATATTTGCTGAGCCTTGTTTTACGTCGCGACGGATACTCCAAACTGCCAAAAGATAACCGTTGGGGAACCTTTCCCGGTATATCAGCCGGTTGGGTATTGAGTAGAGAGAATTTTATGGAGTCTTGTAGCAATGTACTTTCTTATGCTAAAATTCGTGCTAGTTACGGAGCCAATGGAAATGTGTCTGGTGTACTGGATGCTAATGGTAATGTAGTGACAGGACTTGATTATTATACGGTTCAAGGTTCTTATGGTATTATGAAAGATAAAGATGGTAAAATAGTACCCAACTATAATGGCAAAGTTCCTTTGATGATAAACGATTTGCCTAATCCCACCATGAGATGGGAAAAATCGTACACATTCGAGACAGGTTTCGATATTGGTTTTCTGAATAACAAATATATCTTGAACTTCACCTATTATAATAGACATACACAGGATAAATTTGCAGAAATCACCCTGCCTTCTCATAGCGGAGTTTCTTCTTTCCTTTCTAACAATGGAGAAGTACAAAACCAAGGTATGGAGTTGGAATTGACTGCCAATGTTTTGCGTACCAAAGATTGGAAATTTACAGTTAGTATGAATACCGCTTATAATAAGAATAAGATTATCTCATTACCGTACAATGGATTGCCGAATAATATGCAGGATGCCTATCAGGTTTATACGGGACGCAAGCTGGCAGATGGTACCTATGAAAGACAATGGGTAGGTGGTTATCAGGAAGGACAGGAATATGGTGTGATTTACGCCTTTAAATCTCTTGGTATTTATAAGAGTGAGAGTGAGATTCCAGGCAATCTGATAGACAGATCCACTTATACGGAAAATGGAGCAGATGCCAAAGTGCTTTATGGCCCTGAAGCTTGGGCTAAATTGTCGGATGCCGAAAAGGAGAAAGGACTGCCTATACAGGCTGGTGATGTGAAATGGCAGGATGTGAATGGGGATGGTGTGATTGATGATTATGACCGGGTGAAATTGGGTAATACGATACCTCATTGGACCGGAGGCTTTAACATTAATACTTCATGGAAAGGGTTAACTTTGAACTGCCGTCTGGATTATGCTTTAGGCTATTGGGTACATGATTGGAAAACTCCTTGGATTATGGGTAATATGCAGGGAACATTTAATACCATTTCTTTAGTTAAAGATTCCTGGTCGGAAAGTAATCCGAATGGAAAATATCCGGTGTATGGATGGGCTGACTTTTTGGGCAAACGTAATTATGACAGAATATCGGACATTAATTGTTATCGTGGCGATTATTTGGCTTTTCGTGAAATAAGCCTGTCGTATTCCTTGCCTCAGAGTTGGATTCATAAATCCGGTTTGAGCAAGGTGGATGTTTCTGTAACAGCACAGAATTTGGGATATATTACAGCAGCCAAAAATATGGCGACCCCCGAATATGGTGTCAGTCAGAATGGAGGATATCCCCTCCCTAGAACAGTTGTTTTGGGTTTAAATGTTACATTCTAATAAATAGGAAGGATTATGAAGAAAATATTTTATAGCATATTGTTGAGTGGGATGATGGTATTGTCTGCTTGTGATGCGTTGGACCTGTCTCCTGAAGATTATTATGGCTCTAATGATTTTTGGAATCAGAAGTCTCAGGTAGAAATGTTTATGACTGGTATTCATGCCGATTTAAGAGATAAATATCAGATGCCTGTCACATTGGGAGAGTTCAGAAGTGAGATTCTGATAAGTGATGTTACTTCTATGGGTGAGGGGGTATATGGTCCGCCTATGACTAATAATCTGCTTACGAAAGATAATACCGGTATCGATGATTGGTATGAGGTGTACCCAAATATCATGCATATAAATTTGTTTATCAGAAATGTAGATAAAGAAATTGATTATCTGACTGGAACGGAGAAATCATTTTATTTGGGACAGGCTTATGGCTTGCGTGCATATTACTATTTCTATCTTTATCGAACATTTGGTGGTGTGCCGTTAGAGACGGAACCGAAAGTTACCGAGGGTAGCATTGATATTACGCAATTATATAAGGCTCGTTCTACTCCGGAGGAAACGTTGGAGTTTATCAAAGAAGATATTAATAAATCCGAAGCTTTCTTCAATGAGTCGGATAAGAAGATGTCCAACCAATATGAATGGTCTTATCATGCAACGGAACTTTTGAAGGCCAAGATATATATGTGGTCTGCCAAAGTCACTACAGGATTACCAGATGATGATATTGCAGGAGATCATATAGCTACTCTGACTGCCGTAGATCCTAATAACAGTGACTTGTTGACAGCAAAGAAGGCTTTATTGAATTTGGTGAACCAACAATTCGAACTGCTTCCAAACTTTGCGGATTTATGGACTCCGGAAGGGAAGAAGAATAAAGAGATCATTTTCGCTCTGTGTTTTAATAAGAATGAATTGACCAATTGGGGGGCGAACTGGTTCTATAATGTAGCCTTGTTTACCAATGCTACGGACTTGGATGGAAATAAATATGGTCCGGATCCGTTGAAGCTATTGACAGCCGGACCATTACGTTATGAGTATAAAGTGCCGTTTATTGAGATTTATGATAAGGAAGATACTCGTTTGGATGCTACTTTCTTTCAATATATGTTCGAAGGAAAGACTCGTGGCGCTTGTTGGAAAAAACTGATGGGACATACGGATGGAGGAACTCATTATTATGATTCAGATGTACCGGTATATAGATATGCTGATGTTTTGTTGATGCTGGCCGAGTGTGAAAACGGGTTGGGAGCTCCGGATAAATGTGCTGCATATATAAATGAGGTACGTAAGCGTGCTTATGGTGATAAATTTGAACAACATAAATATATTGCAGGAGATTATGCGGATAATGAGTGGGCTATTTTGCAGGAACGTGATAAAGAGTTTGTAGGTGAGGGAAGCCGCTGGTTTGATTTATTGCGTTTACGTGATTCCAACGGAAAACCTTTTGTCTTTTCTGTTAAAGCGCATTATGGAAGTTCATTGCCTATATTAACAGAGGATAAGGCGTATATGATGTTGTGGCCTGTTAATGTGGAAGTTTTGAATGGAGATCCGGAAATCAAGCAGACTCCGGGGTATGAATAATAGTGAGATAATATGATGATAATGAAAAGATTGCTCTTTTTAGTATCTGTATGCAGCTTATGTATGGTTGGTAATTCTCAGAATTACCAACCTGAGAAGCATGCAGTTGTGAAATCAGATCGTGGGGATGGACGGTTACTAAGTACTTATGCCATTGTTCATGAGATGTTGAAAGATACACATCCCCAATATGCTTACCGTTCCGGTATGTCCGCACAGGAATTTACGCAATGGCAGGATGGAGTGCGTGCTGCGATGGTGGAGATCATGAAGTTTCCCGAGATAAAGAGACAACCGTCTCCTGTCTGTGTGAAAACGGAAAAAAAAGAGGGATATATTTTAGAGAAATGGGAGTTCTATCCTTTTCCAAAGTCAGTTTCCACTTTTCTGGTTTTGAAACCGGAACATTTGAAGGGTGCAGTACCCGGAGTTTTGTGCATTCCGGGGTCCGGAAGGACCAAAGAAGGATTGGTTGGTGAGCCCGGCATCTGTGATAAGTTAACTGAGGATTATAATAATCCCAAAGTAAGTATGGCTTTGAATATGGTTAAAGAAGGTTATGTGGCGGTAGCGGTGGATAATGCCGCTGCTGGAGAAGCCTCCGATTTGGAATGTTATGATAAAGGATGGAATTATGACTATGATGTTGTTTCCCGTTTTTTGCTTGAACTGGGATGGAGTTGGCTAGGGTATACTTCTTATCTGGATATGCAGGTGCTGAATTGGATGAAAGCCCAGTCTTATATCCGAAAGGACAGGATTGTGATTAGCGGATTCTCATTAGGTACAGAACCGATGATGGTCTTGGGGGTGTTGGATAAGGATATTTATGCTTTTGTGTACAATGATTTTCTATGCCAGACTCAGGAACGTGCCGTTGTAATGACTAAACCTGACAAGGAAAACAGACGTCCTTTTCCAAATTCTATCCGTCATCTGATACCTGGTTATTGGAGGTATTTTAATTTTCCAGATGTTGTTGCGTCATTAGCTCCTCGTCCTATCATTTTTACAGAGGGAGGGTTGGACCGTGATTTCCGTTTGGTACAATCTGCTTATGCTGCTAGTGGAAAACCGGAAAATGCGGAGTTTCATCATTATCCGAAGTTTGCTGATAAGGCAGTTAGAAAAGATGTGGAGCACCTTGATGAAGGACTGGATTCAAAGACCTATTTCGAAGCGGTCAATGTAGATCCCCCTTCTCATTATTTTAAAAACGAACTGGTTATTCCTTGGTTACGCAAAGTTTTAAAGTAGGTTCAGGTATTTTGATAGGCTGTGATTTTTTATATAATATGAGCTCCTTGTTTTTCATCTAGGTGAAAGCAAGGAGCTCTTTTTTATTGATTGTGAAGAATTCTTGCAAAATTTAATCTTGTTTTAATGCAGATTGTAGTGTTTCCCAATTTTTATTGAAATCGGGCATGGAATGAAAAAGTAAATTCGCTCCTTCATTCAGTAACACATTGTCGTGCAATGGTCCTGTATTCACGGCGATGGTAAAAATACCGGCTGCAACTCCCGCCTGTACACCTAGTGGTGCATTTTCTATTACTAACGCTTCATTGGGTTTAAAGCCGCCTTTCTTTAGGGCCATCAGATATGGTTCCGGATTTGGTTTCCCATATTTCACATCAAAGGCGGTGACCATACGTTCGCGTTGGAACATGCCGGGAAAGTTATGTGCCAGTCTGTCCAGCAGGGAGTGTTGGCCGGAACCGGTTACCAATACGGGAGTCAACCCTTCCGCTTTTATTTTCTGTAACACTTCCCATGCTCCGGGCATACGTTCGGGTTCGGGATGTCTGTTGAATTCTTCGCTTTTTTCGGCATAGATACTCTCTATTATCTCAGGAGTGGCATCTTTGCCGTATTGCCGTTGATATACGATGTTGATTGTTGCTGCTCCCGTACGTCCTTCGTGCATATAAGCTTCCTCGCGGCTCAGATGCAGACCGTGACGTTCCATTACCGTATGCCATGCATCGGCATGATAAGGCATGGAGTTGAACAACACGCCGTCCATGTCGAAAAGAACGGTTTTCAGCCGGATATTGTCGTATCCGTGTTCTCTTAAATAGCGGGATATTGCTTCTTTAAACACTTGATAAATTGAGAATAAAAAATCCTTAATTCCGCAACACTATAATTTAACTTTATTTATAAGTTCCTGAG
>ENA-OPEC01001438-OPEC01001438.1-human-gut-metagenome-genome-assembly--contig:-NODE-1438-length-15981-cov-2.996233_pt1 | contig 15981 bp, 21 predicted proteins | sample MGYA00241622_ERZ501507 | MGnify/ENA primary metagenome ERZ501507 (study PRJEB25962, sample SAMEA2042582) | human gut metagenome | biome: human gut; feature: human-associated habitat; material: faeces... | reverse complement strand
TCCCTGCTTAAAGGAACTGTAAATATTAAGTCCGATGTCCATGAGACGCTGCAGCAGGCGCGCCGGGTGCTCGAGGAGGAGCTCAACTCGGCCTGCGACAACCCCATTGTCGATCCCGTCCGCCGCAACGTATTCCACGGCGGCAATTTCCACGGTGACTACATCTCGCTCGAGGAGGACAAGGTGAAGATCGCCATGGTCCGCCTGGCGATGACGGCCGAGCGGCAGCTGAACTACCTCTTCCACGACCGGATCAACAACATCCTGCCGCCGTTCCTGAACCTCGGAACGCTCGGACTCAACTACGGCATGCAGGCCTGCCAGTTCACGGCCACTTCGACAACGGCCGAGTGCCAGACGCTGGCCATGCCCAACTACGTGCACAGCATCCCGAACAACAACGACAATCAGGACATCGTCAGCATGGGTACCAACTCGGCGCTGATATGCAAACGGGTGATCGACAACGTCTTCCAGGTGATGTCGATCCACTTCATCGCCCTGGCCCAGGCCGTAGACTGTCTGAAGATCGCCGGGGAGCTCGCTCCCGTGTCGCGCCGTGTCTACGATGACGTGCGGGCGATCATCCCCGCATTCGTCGAGGATGCCCCGTTCTACCGCCAGATCGCGGCCGTCGAGGCGTATTTGCGAAACAATCCGTTGAACCTGAAATAGTACGACGATCATGAGATATGCACTGGTTACGGGAGGATCCCGGGGGCTGGGACGGGCCGTCTGCCTGAAGCTGGCGGCGCAGGGCTGGCCCGTGGTGATCAACTACCGTTCGAACGACGCGGCAGCACACGAGACGCTCCGCGCAATCACCGAGGCGGGGGGACAGGCCGAACTGCTGCCCTTCGACGTGGCCGACCCCGAGGCGATTGAGCAGGCCCTGGGCCGCTGGAGCGAGGCTCACCCGGACGACTACATCGCCGTCGTGGTGAACAACGCGGGCATCCGCCGCGACAACTTGATGGTCTTCATGCAGAACGACGAGTGGCACCGGGTGCTCGACACTACGTCACGCGGCGCCTCCTGAAGGAGATGCTCACCCACCGCTGGGGCCGGATCGTCAATATGGCCTCGCTCTCGGGTATCAAGGGGCTTCCGGGACAGGCAAACTACTCGGCGGCCAAGGCGGCGCTGCTCGGGGCGACGAAGGCCCTCGCGCAGGAGGTCGCACCGCGCAAGGTGACGGTCAATGCCGTGGCTCCGGGATTCATCGAGACCGACATGACCCGCGACCTCGACGAGAAGGAACTCCGCAAGCTCGTGCCGGCGGGCCGCTTCGGAAAACCCGAGGAGGTGGCGGCGCTGGTCGCCTTCCTCGTCTCGGACGATGCCGCCTACATCACCGGCGAGGTGATCTCGATCAATGGCGGACTGTATACTTGATACTTGAAAATACTTAATACGGAATAGATGGAACGACGTGTCGTCATAACGGGCATGGGAATCTGGTCGTGCCTGGGACAGAATCTGAACGAGGTGAAGGAGTCGCTCTACGCCGGGCGGTCGGGCATCGGCGTGGAACGGGAGCGGCTCGACTACGGCTACCGCTCGGGGCTGACGGGTCTGGTCCCGCGGCCGCAGCTCAAGGGGGTCATCGACCGCCGCCTGCGTGTCGGGCTGTCGGAGGAGGCCGAATATGCCTACATGGCCTCGCGGCAGGCTTTCGAGCAGTCGCTCATGGACGAGGCCTACCTGCGCGAAAACGAGGTGGGCATCCTCTTCGGCAACGACTCCTCGGCCAAACCGGTCATCGAGGCGGCCCGCATCATGGATGAGAAGCACGACTCGGCGCTGCTCGGCTCGGGGCTGATCTTCCAGTCGATGAACTCCACGGTGACGATGAACCTCAGTACGATCTTCCACCTGCGGGGCATCAACTTCACCGTCAGCGCGGCCTGCGCCAGCGGCTCGCATTCGATCGGCATGGCCTACCTGCTCATCCGGCAGGGGCTGCAGGATGCCGTGCTGTGCGGCGGCGCACAGGAGGTCAATTACTACTCGATGGCCACGTTCGACGCGCTGGCCGCCTTCTCGGTGCGCATGAACGAGCCGACAAAGGCTTCGCGTCCGTTCGACCGCGACCGCGACGGACTGATCCCCAGCGGCGGTGCGGCGGCCCTCGTGCTCGAAGAGTACGAACATGCCGTGCGGCGCGGCGCCCCGATTTTGGCCGAGGTCTGCGGCTACGGCTTCTCGTCCAACGGCGGGGGCATCTCGCAGCCCAGCGACGACGGCTCGGTGACGGCCATCCGGCGCGCCCTCGAGGCCGCATCGATGCAGCCCGACGAGATCGACTACGTCAATGCGCACGCCACCTCGACGCCTCAGGGCGACATGTTCGAGGCCATCGCCCTCGACCGGGTCTTCCGCGGTACGCACGCCCTCATCAGTTCGACCAAGTCGATGACCGGCCACGAGTGCTGGATGGGCGGGGCGAGCGAGATCGTCTATTCGACACTGATGATGCAGCACAATTTCGTGGCGCCGAACATCAACCTCGAGCATCCGGACGAGTATGCCGAGAAACTCAACCTGACGGCCGTCACGGTCGATACACAGGTCGATACGGTGCTCTCCAACTCGTTCGGGTTCGGAGGTACGAACAGCGCCCTGGTGATCCGCAAGGTCAAATAGTCAAAGATTCCGGCCATGAAACTCTTCCCCGCATTGGAAAAAGCCTATACGCGCGAGCCGCTCACGGCCCGCGAGGCGCAGCGGCAGGCGCAGTTCATCGCCTTCGGCCCCATCGTTTTCCAGGTCTCGCGGCTGATGGTCAGGTTCGGAATCTTGGAGCTGCTGCGCGAGCGCGACGGAGGGATGACGATCGGAGAGATCGCCGCCGAGACGAAACTCTCGGACTATGCCGTGCGGGTGCTGCTTGAGGCCTCGCTTTCGATCGGCACGGTGCTCGTCGATCCCGCGAGCGAGCGCTTCACGCTCTCGAAGACGGGCTGGTTCCTGCTCACCGACGCCTCGACACGCGTGAACATGGACTTCAACCACGACGTCAATTACGAGGGGCTGTTCCGCCTCGAGGAGTCGCTCCGCGAGGGACGCCCGGCCGGACTGGAGCACTTCGGCCCCTGGCCGACGGTCTACGAGGGGCTGTCGCAGCTTCCCGAACAGGTGCGCAGGAGCTGGTTCGCCTTCGACCACTTCTATTCGGACCATTCGTTCGACGAGGCGCTGCGGGTGATCTTCTCGCAGCCTGTCGGGCAGCTGCTCGACGTGGGCGGCAACACGGGCCGCTGGGCCCTGCGCTGTGTGGCTTATAACCCGCAGGTCGAGGTGACGGTCATGGACTTTCCGCAGCAGGTGGCCATGATGCGCAGCCAGACGGCCGGCCACGAGGGTGCCGGGCGGATCCGCGGCTATGGCTGCAACCTGCTCGATGCCGAAGAGCCCTTCCCGACCGACCGCCGCTACGATGCGATCTGGATGAGCCAGTTCCTCGACTGCTTCGGCGAGGAGGAGATCCGCTCGATCCTCGGCCGTGCGGCCCGCATCATGACAGATCAAACACGCCTATATATTATGGAGACCTTCTGGGACCGCCAGAAGTTCGAGCCGGCAGCCTTCTGTCTGACGCTGACAAGCCTCTACTTCACGGCCATCGCCAACGGCAACAGCCGGATGTACCATTCGGAGACGATGCAGCGGCTGGTCGAGGAGTCCGGACTGGAGGTCGAGACCGTCCACGACTTCCTGGGCTGGGGACACAGCATCATGGTATGCAGAAAAACGGACAAACATTGAATTGAATCGGATATGGAAAGAAAGGAAATCGAAGAAAAAGTCAAGGCCTTCCTCATCGACGAACTGGAGGTCGAGGAGGAGAAGATTGCGCCCGAAGCGCTGTTGAAGGAGGATATCGGCATCGACAGCCTCGACTTCGTGGACATCGTCGTGATCGTCGAGCGCACGTTCGGCTTCAAGATCAAGCCCGAGGAGATGGCCGGCGTCAAGACCCTCAGCGACTTCTGCGACTACATCGAAACCAAGGTCGGCAACCGCTGACCGAAGCCCCGCAGATTGCGAAGCGATGGGTGCCGAAGCGAAAACCGAGGCGATGCGCGATCCGGCGCATGACGGCTGGCAGGGGACGACCGACGGCCGACCGTGGATGCTGCGGTCGCTCGTCGTGCTGTTCCGCTGGGTGAACATCCGCTGCCTCTACGCCGTCATGTCGGTGGTGGTCGTCTTCTACATGCTGGCGAACGGCCGCAACCGCCGTGCGATCGCCCGACTGTTCCGCGAACACCTCGGCTACGGACGCTGGCGGACGCTGTGCGCCGTCTACGCGAACCACTTCCGTTTCGGGCAGGTCATCCTCGACCGCTTTGCGGTCTACGCCGGATGCCGGTTCCGGGTCGAGATCGAGCACAACGACTACTACAACGAGCTGGCCTCGGCTCCCGGGGGCTTCATCATGGTCAGCTCCCACGTGGGCAACTACGAGTTGGCCGGGTATACGCTCCGCCCCGAGCAGAAACGCTTCCACGCGCTGGTCTATGCGGGCGAGAAGCAGACCGTGATGCAGAACCGCGCGAAGTGCTTTGCCGGCAACAACATCGAGATGGTCCCCGTCCTGCGTGACATGTCGCACCTGTTCATCGCCAACCGGGCGCTCGAGGAGGGCGACATCGTCGGCATGCCCGGCGACCGCCTCTTCGGCTCGCAGAAGAGCTTCACGTGCGACTTCCTGGGTGCTCCGGCCCGCTTCCCGCTGGGCCCCTTTGCCCTGGCCGTCCAGCGCGAGGTCCCGATGCTGTCGATCTTCGTGATGAAGGAGGGCGTGAAACGCTACCGGATCTTCGTCGATCGCATCGATGCGGGTGATCCCGGTGCGCCGAAACGGGAACGCATGGAACATGCTGCCCGGACGTTTGCCGCTCAGCTGGAGCGCATTGTGCGCCGTTACCCGACGCAATGGTTTAACTACTACGACTTCTGGGAATAACCATGGAATTCGAAAAGATCGACATCCTCGACCTGCTGCCGCAGCGGCCGCCGTTCGTCCTGATCGACCGCCTCGTCCATTTCGACGAGCACCGCACGGTGACGCGCTTTACCGTCCCTGAGGGGCACCTCTTCTGTGAGGAGGGATGCCTGCAGGCCGCCGGGCTGATCGAGAACATCGCGCAGACCTGCGCGGCCCGCATGGGCTATATCAACCTGATCAACGCCGAGCGCGTGAAGCTGGGCTTCATCGGGGCCATCCGCGATCTGGAGATCCGGCGGCGCCCGCGTTGCGGCGAGACGCTGGTCACGACGATCGAAAACCTCGAGGAGATCTTCCGCATGATGCTGGTCGATGCCGTCGTCCGCTCGGGCGACGAGGTGCTGGCCACGGCGCGCATGAAGATCGCCCTGAGCGAAACCGACGCACAAAACGCATGACGATGAAAAGCGACACGAAGATAACGAAGGGACTGACCGCCTCGAAACGTTTCGAGGTGCGCTTCAGCGAGGTGGACTCGATGAACATCGTGTGGCACGGCTCCTATCCGCTCTACTTCGAGGATGCCCGCGAGGCCTTCGGCGCCAGGTACGGACTGGGCTACATGGACATCTTCGGCAACGGATACTATGCGCCGCTGGTCGAACTGTCGTTCAAGTACAAGTCGCCGATCGTCTACGGCATGCCCTGCCGCATCGACATCCACTATCGGCCGACCGAAGCGGCCAAGATCGTCTTCGACTACGAGATACACCATGCCGAGACCGACGAGTTGCTGGCTACGGGCCACAGCGTGCAGGTCTTCATGGACAAGGAGTACCGGCTGGTGTGGATCACGCCGGAATTTTACGCACAATGGAAAGAGCGCTGGAACATGAACTGATCGTCCGCACGGGCGACCACATCCTCTCCCCGCTGGGCATGGACTCGGCGGAGACCTTCGGCCGTGTGCTCGAGGGACGTTCGGGTCTGCGCCGCTACGAGGGGCTGTGGGGAATCCCCGAGCCGTTCGTCGCTTCGCTGCTCGATTTCGGGCTTGTGGACCGGGCCTTCGGGGAGCGTTTCGGCTCCGGGCTCGTGGAGAAGTACACCGGATTCGAGCGCATGTGCCTCCTTTCGGCATCACAGGCCATCGGTGAGGCGCGGATCGATCCCTCTTCGCCCCGGGTGCTCTTCCTGCTCTCGACCACGAAGGGCAACGTGGCGCTGCTCGAGCGTGAGAATGCGCTCCGCGACGAGGTGCTTCCCGGCTGGTCGGCACGCCGCATCGCCGCCTTCTTCCGCAATCCGAACGACCCCGTGGTCGTCTCGAACGCCTGTACGTCGGGTCTCTGCGCGCAGATCGCCGCCATGCGGGCCCTGCAGAGCGGGCGTTGCGACCATGCCGTGGTGATCGGCGCCGAGCGGCAGTCGAAATTCATCGTCTCGGGCTTTCAGTCTTTCAAGGCCCTCTCCCCGGAGCCGTGCCGCCCCTTCGACCGCGACCGTGCGGGGTTGAATGTCGGTGAGGCTGCCGCCACGATCGTCTACTCGCGGCGTCGGCGCGACGAGGTGGATCCCGGCGAATGGGTGGCCTGCCGTGGGGCGATCCGCAACGATGCCAACCACATCTCGGGCCCGTCGCGCACGGGTGAGGGGTGCTACCGGGCCCTGCGGGCCATCCTGCGGGACGTGGCTCCCGGGACGCTGGCCTTCATCAACGCGCACGGCACGGCCACGCCCTACAACGACGAGATGGAGTCGATCGCCATCGACCGGGCCGGACTGGCGGAGGTGCCCGTAAACGGGCTGAAGGGCTATTTCGGACATACGATGGGTGCGGCCGGCATTCTGGAGACGATCCTCTCGATGCGGGCCGTCGAACAGGGGGTGGTCCTCTCCACGCGCGGATATGCCGTGTGCGGAGTGTCGCACCCGCTGAAGATTTCGGCCGAGCAGGGCACGACCGACCGGGACAGCTTCGTCAAGATGCTCTCCGGGTTCGGCGGATGCAATGCGGCCATGTTGTTCAAACGGGGAGGAATGCCATGCTGACGATCGGAAGATGGATCCGGCTGACGCCCGCCGGGGCGGTGCGCGACGGAGAGCCCGTAAGGCTGGAGCCTTCGGACGACCCGCTGCTCGTGGCCCTCTACCGCAGGTATGCGGGCGGTTATCCGAAGTTTTTCAAGATGGACCCGCTCTGCCGCCTGGGATTCGTCGCCTCGGAGCTGCTGCTCGACGGCGAAGCGGAGCGTTTCACCCCGCGCGAGGACCGCGCCGTGGTGCTCTTCACCCGCAGCGGTTCGTTCGCCAGCGACAGCCGCTACCAGCAGACGATCGCCGACCCGGCGGACTACTACCCCAGCCCGGCGGTCTTTGTCTATACGCTGGCCAACATCGTGACCGGAGAGATCGCCATCCGGAACAGGTACCTCGGCGAAACCTCGTGCTACCTGCTCGACGGGGATCCGGTTCCGCAGATGGTCGCCACGGTCGGCGAGGCGTTCCTCGATCCGGAAACGCGGTCGGTGCTCTGCGGCTGGGTCGAGCACCCCGGCGGCGGGGAGGCGGCGGCCACACTCTTCCTGGTCGGCTGCGAGGAGGTGCCCGGAGGAACTGCATGGACGGAAGAGTCGGTGAGGGAAATTATGGATATTCAACGATAAACACGAGTTATTTGAAGATATGGAAGAACTGATTTACGAACTCAAGAATGCTATTATCGAGGCCCTGAACCTCGAGGAGGTCAAACCCGAGGAGATCGACAACGACGCTCCGCTGTTCGGCGACGGTCTGGGGCTGGATTCGATCGACGCCCTGGAGCTGATCGTCCTGATGGAGAAGAGGTACGGCATCAAGCTGAAGGACCCCTCCGTCGGCCGCGAGATCTTCCGGAGCATCAACATCATGGCCCGGTATATCGCCGAGAACCGCACGAAATAGGCACTGCGATGAAGGAGCCGATATGGATCACGGGAGCCGGAATCGTCTCGGCCGTCGGATGCAACAAGCGCGAGGTGCTCGAGTCGCTCGTCGCCGGGCGTTCGGGCATCGGGCCGATGCGTTACCTGCGGAGCGTACATATCGAGTTTCCCGTGGGCGAGGTGCCGATGAGCGACGAAGAGCTGTGTGCGGCGCTGGGCATCGATGCCTCGACGCCGACCATCCGCACGGCCCTGCTGGGCATGCTGGCCCTCGGTGAGGCGCTCGACGAGGCCGGTTTGTCCGGCGGTGAACTGCCCGGGGCGGCCTTCATCTCGGGAACGACCGTCGGCGGCATGGACCGCAGTGAGTGCTACTACCCCGATTTCCTGGCCAACGACTCGCGCAACGAATACATCGCCATGCACGACTGCGGAGCCTCGACGGAACTGATTGCCGACCGCTTCGGCCGCTTCGGGTTCGTGTCCACCCCATCGACGGCCTGCTCTTCGGCGATGAACGCCATTCTGGTCGGCGCCAACCTGATCCGCAGCGGGGCGTTCGACATCGTGGTGGCCGGGGGCAGCGAGTGCCTCACGCGCTTCCATCTGAACGGGTTCAACGCGCTGATGATCCTCGACACGCAGCCCTGCCGGCCGTTTGACGCCACGCGTGCCGGCCTGAACCTCGGCGAGGGCGCCGCCTACGTGGTGCTCGAGCGGGCCGCTTCGGCCCGGAGGCGCGGCGTGCATGCGCTGGCGACGCTCGACGGCGTGGCGAACACCTGCGACGCCTTCCACCAGACGGCCTCTTCGGCCGACGGCGAAGGGGCCTTCCGGGCCATGCGCGGGGCGCTGGCCGATGCGGGGCTCAACCCCTCGGAGGTGGACTACATCAATGCCCACGGAACCGGAACGCCCAACAACGACGCCAGTGAGAGTGCCGCCATGCTGCGGCTCTTCGGCGACCGTGTGCCGCCCGTCTCCTCGACCAAGGCCTTCACCGGACATACGACCAGCGCGTCGGGCGCCATCGAGACGGTCATCTGCCTCCTGGCCCTCCGATACGGATTCCTCCCGGTCAATCTCAACTGGCAGCACCCGATGGACAACGGCATCGTCCCGGTTCGGGAGAGCCGGCCGCCGCGTGAGATCCGCCACGTGTTGTGCAACTCGTTCGGATTCGGCGGCAACGACTCCTCGCTGCTCCTTTCGAAATGGCAAGAACGATGAAACGAATCTACATACGCGACGCCGAGCAGATTTCGCTTCAGCAACCGCTCAGCGAAGAGTGGATGTCGGCCCCCGTGTACTGCCGCGAGCCCTATGCGCGGGCCGTCGATCCCGACTTCCGCCTATGGCTCTCGCCGGCCGAGAGCCGCCGGCTGGGCAGGATCCTCAAGCGGGCGCTGGTCATTGGCCGCGTGATCGCCGACAAGACGGGCATCGGGACCCCCGACGCCATCCTCGTCGGCACGGGGCTGGGTTGCATGGAGAATACGGAGCGCATCCTCGAGCCGCTGTGCCGCGATGGCGAGCAGATGCTGAGCCCCACGCACTTCATGCAATCGACGCACAACACCATTGCCGCGCTGCTCGCCATCCACTCCGGGGCGCACGGATACAACATCACCTACTCGCACAAGGATCTCTCGTTCGACCTGGCCCTGCAGGATGCCTGCATGCAGTTCCGCGCGGGGGCTCTCCGCACGGCGCTGGTCGGCGGGTTCGACGAGCTGACCCCCTCCTATTATACCCTGCTCCGGCGGATCGGCTGCCTCGGGGTGGAGGGACAGGCGCCGGGTTCGGAGGCGGCCGTGTCGCTGCTGCTCACGGACGACGGCCGCGATGCGCTGTGCGAGGTGGCCGCCATGCGCATCCGCTACCGGCCGACCGACGACGACCTGTCCGAACTGCTCTCGGAGGCGCTTGCCGAGGCGGGCATTGCACCGGAGGGGCTTGCGGGAATCCTGACGGGAGCGGACGGCAATCCGGCGAACGATCGCTTCTACGAGACCTTCGTTTCGCGGCTGCTGCCCGGCGTACCTGCGCTCCGCTACCGGCACCTGTTCGGCACCGGGTACTCGGCCTCGGCCTACGGCGTCTATGCGGCGGCGCACTGTCTCGGCCGGGGCTTCATCCCGCCCGCGCTCCGCTGCGGTGCCGCGCCGCTCGGCGACGGCCGCCCGCAGGCCCTTGCGGTGCTCAACCAGCGCGGGGGCAAACATTACTCACTCGTTATCCTGCGCGCCCTATGTGGAGACTGATCCTGTTGGCCCTCGGGCAGTCGGCCCTGATGGTGGCCTGCCAGCTGCTGCAGAAGATCGCGCTCAACCGTGCCGGCGACTTCGCATGGAGCTGGGGCTGGTTCTGCCGCTTCTTCGCCAATTTCTACATGATCGGCAGCGGGCTGTGCTTCGCGGCCACGGCCTTCTGCTGGCTCTACATGCTCAAGCGCTACCCGTTCAGCATGGTCTACCCGATGCTGAGCCTGGCCTACGTCATGGGTATGCTGGCCGCTGTCGTCTTCTTCCACGAACAGATTCCGCTGACGCGCTGGATCGGCATCGCCCTGATCATGGCCGGATGCGTATTAATTGCCAAATAAACCATGAAAACCGCAGTTACGATCCTCTTCCTGCTCCTCGCGGGCCTCGGAAACCTCCCGGCGCAGACCCCGCACGACCCGGCGGAGGCGGAGCTCATCGCCGCCATCGACCGGAGCGCCTCGGCGATAAGGAGCCTGCAGTGCGACTTCATCCAGACCAAGGAGCTCTCGCTCCTGCAGGACAAGATGGTGTCGCGTGGGGTGATGTACTACCGCCAGGAGGGAGGGAAACTCCACTGGGAGTACCTCTCGCCCTATACCTATACGTTCGTGCTGAACGGCGACCGGGTGATGATGCGTTCGCCCGGCCATACCGACGTGGTCGAGACCTCGGGCAACAGGATGTTCCGGCAGATCGCACGGATCATGATGCATTCGCTGACGGGCCGGAGCCTCTCGCAGGAGGCGGAGTTCGACACGCAGGTCCGTGCGGAAGACGGACGCTGGATCGCCACGCTGAAGCCGGTCCGGCGCGAGATGCGGCAGTTCTTCACCGAGGTGAGGCTCTGCTTCGACCCCGGACGGAAACTGGTCACCCGCGTGGAACTGCTCGAGGAGAGCGGCGACCGCACGGTGATCGAACTGAAAAACATACGGACCGATGTGGACATCGACGAAAAGTATTTTGCTGTCGATTAGCCTGCTGCTGGCCGTCGGTTCGGCTGCGGCCTCACCGCGGGAGGACTTCTTCCCGGACGGCGAGGGCGAGCGCCGCGAGTATGCCGTGGCGCTGGGTTTCGGAGAGGCCCGTCTCTCGGGTGTCTGCGTCGTGAAGTGCATGGAGGGGGCGGTTGTCGGCTCGCTGCTCAACGAGTTCGGCATCCGCGCTTTCGACTTCCGCTACGACCCGAAGCGTGGCCGCGTGAGGCTCTCGAACCTGACGGCCTTCCTCGACCGGTGGTACATCCGCCGGACGTTGCGGCGCGACCTGGCGCTGCTGCTGCAGTGCGGCGCTGTCTCCGGGGAGCGGGTCGTGCGCGGCCGCAGCATCCGCCTTTGCGAGGACGGATCGCTGGAACTCAACCATATGCGGCGGGCGTTGAGCTACCGCTTCACCCCGTTGGACCCAAACAGGGACGAACGATGAAACTACTGAACGGCTTTTTCTTTGTCGAAGCGGCGACGACGGACGACGAGGGTACCTGCTACCGCCTCCGTCTCGACCCGCAGCATGTGATCTTCCGGGCCCACTTCCCCGGCAACCCCATCACGCCGGGCGTCTGCATCGTCCAGCTGGTCACCGAACTGCTCGAATGGATGACCGGCCGGCGGCTCGAGCTGCGGCGGGTGGTCAATGTCAAGTTCCTCCATGTCCTCTCGCCGGCCGAGCGCACCTCCGTGCAGGTGCTCTTCCGCAGCGTGGACTTCGACGGTGCGCAGTGCCGCGTCAAGGCCGTGCTGAAGGACGGCGGGCTGCAGCTCGCCCAACTCTCCCTGATCTGCGACGATGTTACGGAAGAGTGACAGAAGCATGCCCGGGCCGCGTTTCTGCGCCGTCATCCCGACATACAACAATGCCGGGACGCTCCTCGACGTCGTTGTGCGCACGCACCGGCAGCTGCCCGATATCATCGTGGTGAACGACGGTTCGACCGATGCGACGGCCGCGTGCCTCGCCTCGTCGCCGGTGCCTGTTACGGTCGTCGCCCTTGCGCGGAACCGCGGCAAGGGATATGCCCTGCGCGAAGGCTTCCGCAAGGCCCGGGCGTGCGGCTTCACCCATGCGGTGACGATCGACGCCGACGGACAGCACTACCCCGAGGACATCCCGGCCCTCGTCGCCGCCTCGCGCCGCAACCCGGCGGCCCTGATCGTCGGCAGCCGTCCGTTCGACCACGAGAACATGCCCCGCGGAAACACCTTCGCCAACCGTTTCTCGAACTTCTGGTTCCGCCTGCAGACGGGCATCGACCTGCCCGACACGCAGACCGGGCTGCGCATCTATCCCCTCTCCGGCATTCGGGGCGAGCGCTGGCTGACGGCCCGCTACGAGGCGGAGCTCGAGCTGCTCGTGGCTTCGGCCTGGGCCGGCGTGCCGCTGTGCCCGGTGACGGTCCGGGTGAGTTATCCCGAGGACCGCGTAACGCATTTCCGCCCGGTGATGGACTTCGTGCGCATCTCGCTGCTCAACACCGTGCTGTGCCTGCTGGCCGCCGTATACGGCTGGCCCCGTACCCTTTTCCGAAAACTGCTGCGATGAGTGCCGCCATACATACCTCCCGAACCGTGCCCGTCACGGTGCCAAGGATCGCCCGCTCGCTCTACTCGATCCTCTTCCTGTGTGTCAGCATGTTCCTGCTGGTGCTGCCCGCGACGTTCCTCTACTTCCGCATCGGGGGCGCGACCGAGCGCAAGCGCCGCCGCCTGCACCGCTTCATCTGCCGCGCCTCGCGCTTCATCGTCCGGCGTGTGCCGGGTACGTGCTTCACGCTCGACAACTCCGTCGGCGAACGGTTCGACAAACCCGCGGTCATCATCAGCAACCACCAGTCGCACCTCGACCTGATGTGCATCCTGATGCTGACCCCGAACCTCGTCGTGCTGACCAACGACTGGGTCCACCGCAACCCGATCTACGGACTGGTGATCCGCTATGCGGAGTTCTACGCCGTGTCGGACGGCATCGAGGCCAATCTCGGCCGGCTGGCTGACCTGGTCCGCCGCGGCTATTCGATCGTCGTCTTCCCCGAAGGGACGCGCTCTCCCGACTGCCGGATCGGACGCTTCCACCGCGGGGCCTTCTACCTGGCCGAGCAGCTGCACCTCGACCTGCTGCCGATCTACCTGCACGGTGTCGGCCACGTGCTGCCCAAGCGCGATTTCATGCTTCGCCGCGGGTCGATGCATGCCGAGGTCGGCCGGCGGATCACCCCCGACGATCCCCGTTACGGCGCCGACTACAAGGCCCGCACCTCGGCCATCCGCCGCCACTACGTCGCCCATTACGCCGCCCTTTGCGCCCGGCGCGAGACGGCCGACTACTATGCGTGGTACGTGTGCGAGAAGTACCGTACGGCGGGCCGGCGGGCTCACCGGGCCTGCTGCCGCCTGCTGCGGCGCAACGGCAACTTCAGGGAGGCTGTCGGCGCGATGCCCGAAGCGGCCTCCGTTCGGATCGACAACGCCTCGACGGGCGAGTTCGCCCTGCTCTGTGCGCTGGTCCGACCGCAATGCGAGATCCATGCCGTGGAGTGCGACCCGAAACGCCGGGCCGTGGCTGCCCGGGCGCTCTCGCTGCCCGAAAACCTCCACCTGCATGCCTCCGCGGCGGATGTCCCGCCCGATGCACTCCGCTACCGGCTCGACGACGGCCGGCCGGTTGCGGCCACGGATGAAACCGACGCCTGCGTCACAATCGTTCCGGTCCGATGAAAAAGCGCTGTGTCATCATAGGAAGCGGCCTCGGGGGGCTGTCGTGCGGGGTTATCCTGGCCCGGAACGGATACGACGTGACTGTTCTGGAGCAGGATGCCCGGATCGGCGGATGCCTGCAGTGCTTCCGCAGGGGCGACGCGAAGTTCGAGACCGGCATGCACTTCATCGGCAGCTGCGACGAGGGGCAGGTGCTCCGGCGGCTGTTGCGCTACCTCGAGGCGTTCGACGACCTTCGGTTGAGCCGCCTCGATCCCTCGGGCTACGAGGTGATCTCGCTCGGAGGCGAGCATTTCCGGCTGGCGCAGGGGCGCGAAGCCTTCATCGAGGAGCTGGCGGCACGTTTTCCCGCCGAACGCGGCCGGCTGAACGACTATTTCGACCTGATCGGACGCATCGCCCGGGCCTCGTCGCTGCATGCCCTGCAGTCCGGGACCTCGGATCTCGGCGTCCTGGCCGAATACCAGATGCGGAGCATCGACTCGGTGCTCGACGCGCTGATCCGCGACCTGCTGCTGCGCGATGTACTGGTGGGCAATCTGCCGCTCTACGCCGCCGAGAAGGGACGCACGCCCTTTGCCACCCACGCCTTCATCACCGATTTCTATAACCGGGGGGCTTTCCGCATCGTGGGCGGCAGCGACGCCGTGGCCGAGTCGCTCGCACGTTCCCTTGTGCGCCGCGGCGGCCGGATCGAGACCTGCCGCAGGGTTGTGCGGATCCGTTGCGATGCCGCCGGGGTTCGTGCCGTCGAGACCGAAGACGGACGCAGCTGCCCGGCCGATCTGGTGATCTCGAGCATCCACCCGCAGCGGACACTCGGCCTGCTCGACAGCGGGCTGATCCGCCCCGCCTACCGCAACCGCATTGCCGCGCTGCGCAACACGACGGCCGGATTCACGCTCTACCTCCGTTTCAAGCAGGGGCAGGTCCCCTACATGAACCACAACCACTACGGATACACCGGCACAACCCCCTGGGGGTGCGAACACTATACCGAAGAGGAGTGGCCCCGCGGCTACCTCTACATGCACATGTGTCACGAGGAGCATCCCGCCCATGCCCGGTGCGGTGTGGTGATCTCCTACATGTCCATCGACGACCTGACGCCGTGGCTCGACACGCGGGTCGGACACCGCGGCGCGGGCAATGGAAATGAGCTGCCGCTGCCCTTGGCTGAGGCCGCTGCCGTCGCCCTTGAGCACGGTGTTGTAGCCCTGCGGCAGCATACGGATAAAGCCGTTCGCATTGGCAAGCTTTGCTGCGGCGATGCAGTCCTCGTCGCTGGCATTGGGATTGCCGTAGCGCAGGTTTTCCATGACCGTTCCGGTAAAGAGATTGACCTCCTGCAGGACAACGCCCAAGCTGCGGCGCAGGTCGGCTTTTTTGATTTTGTTGATGTTGATCCCGTCGTAGCGGATCTTTCCGTCGTCAATGTCGTAAAAGCGGTTGATGAGGTTGGTGATGGTCGTCTTGCCTGCGCCTGTTGCGCCGACGAAGGCGATCTTCTGCCCCGGCTGCGCGTGCAGGGAAATATCGTGCAAAACGGTCTTATCCGGGGTGTAACCAAAGTCCACGTGGTCAAATACCACCTGTCCCTCCAGCTTGGTATAGCTCAATGTGCCGTCGTGGTGCGGATGCTTCCACGCCCAGAGGCCGGTTCGCTTCTCGGTTTCCCGCAGCTCGCCGTTTTCTTCCTCTGCGTTCACTAAGGACACATAACCCTCGTCCGTCTCCGGCTCTTCGTCCATGAAGGCAAAGATGCGGGAAGCGCCTGCCAGCGCCGTTACAATGGAATTGAACTGGTTGGAGATCTGGGAGACCGGGTTATTAAAATTACGGGAAAGCGTCAGGAATGAGGCAATGGCTCCAAGCGTCAGCGTGCCGCTTCCTTGCAAACCGATGTTGGTAAAGCCGGAGATCGCCATATATCCGCCTAAAATGGCAATGATGACATACTGCACATAGCCAAGGGCGTTCATCATAGGCATCATGGAGTTGGCGTATCCGTTGGCGCTTGCTGCGGCAGACGCCCAGGCACTGTTCTTTTCCTGAAGCGCCGACTTGGCGCTTTCCTCGTGGCAGAATACCTTGATGACCTTCTGGCCGTTCACCATTTCCTCCAC
>ENA-OPEC01001436-OPEC01001436.1-human-gut-metagenome-genome-assembly--contig:-NODE-1436-length-15988-cov-7.541769_pt1 | contig 15988 bp, 12 predicted proteins | sample MGYA00241622_ERZ501507 | MGnify/ENA primary metagenome ERZ501507 (study PRJEB25962, sample SAMEA2042582) | human gut metagenome | biome: human gut; feature: human-associated habitat; material: faeces... | reverse complement strand
ATCGCGCTTCCCAGCGCCTTCCGCATCTTCTGGCAGCCGGAGGAACCGGGCTGAGCCGTCCGTTCATAAAATGATCCCCCTGCCGCAGTTAGCGGCAGAGGGATTTTTCAGTTTACGCCTTCTGCGGCTCCATTGCGTCTGCGAGGGTGTCGGTGATGGCGGCGCGGAAGAGGCTGCCTGCGTTGTCATGGACGATGTTCAGGGCGGGGGCCGTATGGTTCAGCTCGATCTTGCTGTCCATGTAGAGATCGAGGTCGAGCATGAACACGCGCTCCTCCGTCGTCTCGCGGGTGCGGTTGTTGACCTTGCGCAGCAGGCCCGGGCCGGATTTGACGTTGGCCTTCGCGCCGCCGGGCATCTGGACGGTCGCGGTCAGCTCGTTCTTCATGAACGCCTGCTCCTGCGCGTCCTCATCGCCCATGAGGCCCAAAAAGCCCGGCGTGATGAGCTCCTTCCAGAGGCAGTCCTCCAGACCGAGCGGCGCGCGGCGGAATGCGTTGACATACCGCAGGCCCACGCGGGTGAACCACGAGGGATGATACGTCTCAATAAACACGGCGAGAATGCGGTCGAGCCGCTGGGCAAATTCCTCCCAGCGGGTATAGCCGTAGGTGGAAAGGGCGATAAAGCCCTTGGTGAGACTGATTTTCCACTGCCCCTCGGCGGAAACGAACTGATAGTTGTTGACCGTTCCCTGCGGAACAGGCTTGCCGTTCACCATCTGCGGCGGCAGCTGCTCGATCTTCTTTTCATACTGCGGATATTCCCGGCGGATGCGGTCCTGAAACGCGGCAGGTTCGCTTGCGTCGATGGACAGGATCTCCGGGAAACGAAGCTGACAGATCACCTCGACCAGCTGGCGCTTGGCATAGATCATTCGTTCTTCATTGGAAAACATAGCTCGCACACCTTTCGTTGCTTTTCTTATATCATACTATATTTATCTGAAAATGCAAGATGCTTGGCAAATCCGGCGTTTGGTGGTATACTGATTCTGTATCTCAATTCAGGAGGTTCCGGTATGGATTTTTTGCGGCTTCTCGCGGCGGGACGCTGCGGAGCGCTGGACACGTTTTTCTCGGGTCTGACCTATTTCGGCTCGGAGATCGCGTTCATGGCGGCGGCGCTGCTGATCTTCTGGTGCGTTGACAAGCGGCAGGGCTATTATGTCTTTCTGGTCGGTGCGCTCGGCACGGTCTGCAACCAGTTTCTGAAGCTGGCCTTCCGCATTCCGCGCCCGTGGGTGCTCGATCCGGACTTTCAGATCGTCGAAGCCGCCCGCGCGGACGCGACGGGCTATTCCTTCCCCTCCGGCCACACGCAGAATATCGTCGGCACGACGGCCTCAATCTTTGCGAGCCGGAAGGAAGCATGGGTGCGCATCGTCTGCGTCGTGTTGATGCTTCTGGTGCCGTTTTCGCGGATGTATCTGGGCGTTCACACGCCGCTGGACGTCGGCGTGGCCTTCCTGACGGCGCTGGCGCTGGCTGCGGCGCTCTATCCGGCGTTCCGGACAGAATCTGCCGCAAAAAAGACAGTGCCGTGGCTTTTACTTGGCGTGGCGGTGCTGTGCGGCGGATATCTGATCTACGCCTCGTCCCTCGCCCGGTGCGACTGGCCGGAGGGCAGCGAAGACCTTTCCAATATCACGCACGGCCTCAAAAACGCGTACACCATGCTGGGCGCGCTGCTGGGCTTTCTGATCGTGTACATTGCCGACGAGAAAAAGCTGCATTTTGACGTGCGCGCGCCGTTTTGGGGACAGGTCTTGAAGCTGGTGCTGGGCCTTGCGCTGATCGTCGGCATCAAGGCGGGGCTGAAGCCGCTGCTGGTGTCCCTCTTTGCCGGGTCGCAGGCGGAAAGCTTTGTGCGGTATTTCCTGCTTGTCCTGTTTGCGGGCATTGTCTGGCCGCTTACGTTCCCGTTCTTCGCAAAGCTCGGAAGGAAGGGGAACGCGGCATGACGGCGGCTATGATCGTTCTGGCCGTTTTGCTGGCGGTCGTTCTGCTGGCGCTGGGCCTGTTCCTGTTCGCCTGCCGCCGCAGCCCCGTCCCGGATTTTACAAAGCCCGCGGTCATCGCCCAATGGGGCAGGGAAGACCAGACGGAGGAAATTCTCGCGGGTATCACGCTGATGCAGGACGCGGAGGATATCTTTCTGCCATCCCAAGACGGCCTGCGTCTGCACGGGCAGCTATTGCAGCAGCCCGGCGCGAAGGGCACGATCCTTCTGTTCCACGGCTACCGGTCGAGCTGGATCATCGATTTTTCCATTGTCCTTCCCTATTACTATTCGCTCGGATATAATTTACTCGCCGTCGACGAGCGTGCACACGGGCAGTCGGAGGGGGTATATATCACCTTCGGCATTCACGAGCGCCGGGACGCGGCGACGTGGGCACAGTACGCGGCCATGCACTTTGGCCCGGATCACCCGCTGTTTCTGGGCGGGCTTTCGATGGGCGCGACGACGGTTCTGCTGGCCTCCGCGCTGGAGCTTCCGCCGTCCGTGCGGGGCGTGATCGCCGACTGCGGCTTCTCCTCGCCGGAGGCGATCATGCGAAGCGTTCTGCGGGCGCACGTAAAATGGCTCCCGGCGGGGTCGCTGCTGGGACTGATGGACGTCTGCACGCGTGTGTTCGCGGGCTTTTCCATCAAAGAAGCGTCCACGCTGGACGCGGTATCGAAAACGAAGCGCCCTATTCTGTTCATCCACGGCACGGCGGACACCTTCGTCCCCTGCGCCATGTCGCAGGCCGCCTATGACGTCTGTGCGTCTGAAAAGCAACTAATCCTCGTCGACGGGGCAAGGCACGGCTACAGCTATCTGGTCGACCGCCCGCGCGTGCAGGCGGCGCTGGCAGCGTTTCTGGAAAAATACACATCACAGGAGGCTATCCAATGAGACAGCAGCATGAGATCACCACTTCCGGCCCGCTGCTCGGCAGCGACGGCAATCTGCTCGAACCCGGCTGGGCGCGTTCCCTGCTCCCGGTCTACCGGCGCGCGGACATCAAAGCCGGCGCGATGCGCGTCAAGGAATGGGATTACTATCTCATCACCGACGGCCATATCGGTCTGGCGCTGACCATCGCGGACAACGGCTATATGGGCCTCGACTCCGTTTCCTTCCTCGACTTTGACGGCAAATGGGAAAAAACGACCAGCCGGATGCGTGCGCTGCCGCTGGGCCGGACGCAGCTGCCGGAATCGAGCGCGGAGGGCGTGTCGGAAATTTCAAGGAGCGGCTATGCCCTGGCCTTTTACCACGAGGACGGGGCGCGGATGCTCTCGTTCCACATGGACAAATTTCTGGACAAGGAGCCGATCGAGGGCATTGTCAAGCTCACCGACGAGCCGGCCGAGAGCATGGTCATCGCCACGCCCTTTGACAAGCCCGGACATTTCTATTACAACCAGAAGATCAACTGTATGCGCGCCGAGGGCTGGATCGAGCTGGGCAGCCGCCGGTACGAGCTGACGAAGGACAAATTCTTCGCTGTGCTCGACTGGGGCCGCGGCGTGTGGACGTATCACAACACGTGGTACTGGGGCAGCGCCTCCGGTGAGCTGGACGGCGCACCCTTCGGCTGGAACATCGGCTACGGTTTCGGCAACACCAGCGCCGCGACGGAGAACGTGCTGTTCTACGACGGAAAAATCCACAAGCTGGGCGAGGTCAAGTTTGAAATTCCCATGGATGAAGACGGCTTTGAGGACTTCATGAAGCCCTGGGTCTTCACGAGCGACGACAACCGGTTCTATATGAATTTTACACCGGTGCTCGACCGCAGCGCGTTCATGAGCGCAGGCGTTGTGCTGTCCGATCAGCATCAGGTCTTTGGTCATTTCACGGGCCGCATCACGCTTGACGACGGAACGGTCCTGCCCGTGCGCGACTTCTTCGGCTTTGCCGAGAAGGTCGAAAACAAATGGTAAGCGTATGCTGACCTACGATCTGCAAGCGGGCGATCAGCCGAAATATTACCGGCTCTATACCTGCATCCGCGAGGATATCCTGCGGGCCGAGCTCTTGCCGGGGCAGAAGCTGCCGTCGAAGCGGGCGCTGGCGGAGCATCTGCATATCAGCCTCGCGACCGTCTCCGGCGCGTATGAGCAGCTCGTGGACGAGGGCTATCTCACAGCGAAGCCGCGCAGCGGCTATTATGTCAGCGCCATCTCCCACCTGCCGCAGAACACGCAGCCGCAGACGCGCCTGCGTATGCTCCCCGCAGACGCGCCTGCCGCGCAGGAGCCTGCGGGCTCCGGCTTCCGGGTATTTTGTCAGCGGGAGCGTGCTACTGCTTCCGGTATTCCGCGCTGACCCGGCTCATGCGCGAGGTCATCGCCGACTGCGGTACGCGGCTGCTGGAAAAGCCGCCGCATTACGGCTGTGCGGAACTGCGCAACGCGATCGCGGAATATCTGCTGCGCTACCGCGGGATGCTGGCCCAGCCGGACTGCATCGTCATCGGCTCCGGCGCGGAATATCTCTACGGTCTGATCGTGCAGCTGCTGGGCCGGGAGCGCGTATATGGGCTGGAAGACCCCGGCTATGAAAAGGTTCGGCAGGTCTACGCGGCCAACGGCGCGGTCTGTGAGCTGCTGCCCATGGGCGAAGACGGCATCCGCGCTGGCGCGCTGCAAAACGCACGCGCGTCCGTCCTGCACATCACGCCGTTTCACAGCTTCCCCACCGGCATCACCACGTCAGCGGCCAAGCGCAGCGACTATCTTTCCTGGGCGGCGGAGCGGAACGCGATTTTGATCGAGGACGATTTCGATTCGGAGTTTTCCGAAAACAAAAAGCCGCTGCAGACGCTCTATTCCATGGACCGGCGCGGATGCGTGATCTACGTGAACACGTTTTCGCATTCGCTGGCCCCATCCATGCGTATGGGTTATATGGTGCTGCCGGAGCGCCTGATGGAGCAGTACCGGCAGACGCTCGGCTTTTATTCCTGCTCTGTACCGCTGTTCGACCAGTACGTTCTGGCCCGCTTTATCTCGCAGGGCTATTTTGAGCGCCACCTGAACCGTCTGCGGCGGCAGAATAAGGGAAAATAATCGCGGAAACCTCGCAAATTCCGCTGGATTTTTTGCGCGTCCTGTGTTACTGTGATAATAGAAATTATTATTATATTTGAAAGGAATCCGATTTATGTACTGTGTCAAGAAAATGACCGAGGATCTCTACTGGGTCGGCGCAAGTGAGCGGCGGCTGAATCTGTTTGAAAACGCCTACCCGCTCACGAACGGCGTGAGCTACAACTCCTATCTGCTGCTGGACGAGAAGACCGTCCTGATCGACACTGTGGATAAGTCTGTCAGCGGCCTGTTCTTTGAAAACGTCGACCATGTGCTCGCGGGCCGGAAGCTCGACTACCTCATCGTGCAGCATATGGAGCCGGACCACGCCGCGACCATCGGCGAGCTTGTCCTGCGTCACCCGGAAGTAACCATCGTCTGCAACGCCAAGACGCGCACGATGATGCAGAACTTCTTCACGTTCGATCTGGACAGCTGCGTGCAGCTCGTCAAGGAGATGGACACGCTCACGACCGGCAGACACACCTTTGCCTTCGTCATGGCCCCGATGGTGCACTGGCCGGAGGTCATGGTGTCCTATGACACGGCCACGAAAACGCTCTACTCTGCCGATGCCTTCGGCACCTTCGGCGCGCTGAACGGCAATCTGTATGCGGATGAGGTGAATTTCCGCACGGAATGGCTCGCCGACGCCCGCCGGTACTATACCAACATCGTCGGCAAATACGGCACGCAGGTGCAGGCGCTGCTGAAAAAGGCCGCGGGACTTGAGATCGAGATGATCTGCCCGCTGCACGGCCCGGTCTGGCGCAAAGATATCGCGTGGTTCCTCGACAAATATATCCACTGGGCGACCTATACCCCGGAGGACGACGCGGTCGTCATCGCCTACGCCTCCGTCTACGGCGGCACGGAAAACGCGGCGAATGTGTTGGCCGCGAAGCTGTCCGACCTCGGCGTGCGCAATGTGCAGATGTACGACGTGTCCGTCACGCATCCAAGCTATATCCTCTCCGAATGCTTCCGGGCCAGCCATCTGGTCTTTATCTCCACGACGTACAACGCGGGGATGTTCGTGACGATGGAAAATCTGGTGCACGATATCGTCCATCACAATCTCCAGAACCGCACCATCGCCCTCATGGAAAACGGCTCCTGGGCCCCGACGGCGGCAGGGCTGATGCGCGCGGAGTTCCAGAAACTTAAGAACTGCACAATTCTCGACGAGACAGTCACAATCAAGTCCACGCTCAAGGAATCCCAGCTGGCGGACGTTGACGCTATGGCGCAGGCCATTTTCGATTCCATGCCGAAGCCCGTCCCGGCAGAGCACAAGGCCGACGCGCCGGTTGAAAAGAACGCGTTCTTCTCGTTCTCCTACGGCCTGTTCGTCCTGACGGCCCGCGACGGGAAAAAGGACAACGGCTGCATCATCAACACCGCCGCACAGCTCACCGACACACCCAAGCGCATCTCCATCGCCGTCAACAAGGCGAATTTCACGCATGACATGATTCGCAAGACGGGCGTGTTCAATCTGTCCATGCTCTCGACCGACGCGCCGTTCGGCCTGTTCCAGCACTACGGCTTCCAGTCCGGCCGCGACGTGGATAAGTTCGCGGATGTAAAGGGTATGGCCCGCGCGACGAACGGCGTGTATTACCTGCCGTACTCCACCAACGCCTTTGTCAGCGGCAAGGTCACGCAGGAGATCGATCTTGGCACGCACACGCTGTTCATTGCCGACGTGACCGAGGCCCGCGTGCTCTCCAACGCGCCGTCCATGACCTACAGCTTCTACTTTGCAAACGTCAAGCCCAAGCCGTCGGCGCTCAAAAAGCAGACCGGCTGGGTCTGCAAGATCTGCGGCTATGTCTACGAGGGCGAAACGCTCCCCGCCGATTTTATCTGCCCGCTGTGCAAGCACGGCGCGGAGGACTTTGAAAAGCTGCCGGAATAACCATATCAAGCTTATAAACGGAAAGGAACGATCATTATGTCCCGTGTACTGGAAACTCTGGAACCGAAAGCGGTCTTTCATTTCTTCGAGGATCTGACCCGTATCCCGCACGGCTCGCGCAACACGAAGGCCATCAGCGACTACTGCGTCGCCTTTGCAAAGGAACGCGGTCTGTGGGTGTATCAGGACGCGCTCAACAACGTCATCATCAAAAAGCCCGCCACAGCAGGCTACGAAGCTGCGCCTGCCGTCATTTTACAGGGCCATCTCGACATGGTTGCGGAAAAAACGCCGGAAAGCCCCATCGACTTCACAAAGGACGCGCTCGACCTGCGCGTCGAGGGCGACTATGTCTCGGCGAACGGCACGACGCTCGGCGGCGACGACGGCATTGCCGTCGCCATGGCGCTGGCCGTGCTGGACAGCAGCGAAATTGCGCACCCGGCGCTTGAGGTCGTGTTTACCGTCGACGAGGAGATCGGCATGGAGGGCGCGCAGGGCCTTGATTTTTCGCAGCTCTCCGCCCGCCGTATGCTGAACGTCGACTCCGAGGACGAGGGCATCTTCACCGTCAGCTGTGCCGGCGGCGCAAGCGCCAACGTCTCCATTGGCCTGACGAGCGCCCCCTGCGCGCTGGCCTGCGCGCGGCTGACCGTCTCCGGCCTCATCGGCGGCCATTCCGGCCAGGAGATCGACAAGGGCCGCGCAAACGCGAATCTCCTGCTGGGCCGCGTGCTGAACGCGGTGCAGAGCAAGCTTTCCTTCCGGCTCGTTTCCGCCGCGGGCGGTCTGAAGGACAACGCCATTCCGAATGCGGCCGAGGCCGTTCTGGCCCTGCGGGAGGAGGACCTTTCTGCCGCGCGTGAGATCGCGGCGGCCTGCGAAGCGGACTTCCGGAAGGAATACGCCGCAGCCGACCCCGGTGTGACCGTCGCGCTGGAGCCTGCCCCCGCCTGCGATCAGGCGCTGACGGAGGAAGCGACGCTGCGTGTTGTCCGCTTCCTGCTGCTTGTGCCGAACGGCATCGCGGCCATGAGCATGGACATCCCGGGGCTGGTGCAGACGTCCTGCAATCTCGGCATTTTCCATGTGACGGACAGCGTTCTGACGGCGGTCAGCTCGGTCAGAAGCTCGGTTTCGTCGCAGAAGCAGATGCTGCTTGCCCGCATCGACGCGCTGTCACAGCTGCTGGGCGGTTCGCTTCATGTGACGGGGGCCTATCCCGCGTGGGAATACCGGCGCGAATCCCCGCTGCGCGATAAGCTCGCCGCCGTCTACACGCAGCAGACCGGCAAGACCCCGAAGATCGAAGCCATCCACGCGGGGCTGGAATGCGGCCTATTCGCGGGCCAGCTCCCCGGTCTTGACTGCGTATCCTTCGGCCCGGATCTGGCCGATATCCATACCACGCGCGAAAAAATGTCCATCTCCTCCGTCCAGCGCACCTGGCGCTTCCTGCTCGGCGCATTAGAGGCGCTGAAGGACTGATCCATAGAAGCTTCATTGATATGAAAAACGCGGCTCCCCGGATGTGTCCGGGGAGCCGCAATGCGTCTGTATCGTTACCGGTGGGTGCCGACGAAGAAGACGGAAATGACGCCGGGGCCGGTGTGGGCGCCGATGACGGGGCCGACATAGTTGATGATGATATCCTTGACCGGGGTCAGGGCGCGGATCTGTTCGGCAGTGTACTCTGCGTCCTCAATGCAGTCGCCGTGGCAGATGAAGACGGTCTGCTCTGCCGGGTTGATGGCCGTGTCGGCCAGCTTCTGCGCAAGGGCCTTGAGCGCAGCCTTGCGGCCTCTGGCCTTGGTGACGTTCTTGAGCGTTCCGGCGTCGTCGGTGTGCATGACGGGCTTGATCTGCAGAACCGTGCCGACAAGGGCCGTCGCCGCGTCGACGCGTCCACCGCGCTTTAAGAACATCAGGTCGTTGACTGTGAACCAGTGGCAAAGATGCGGGATCGTCTCGCGGACGTAGTCTGCGACTTCGTCCATGGACGCGCCGGACTGCTGCTTCTTCGCGGCCAGATACAAAAGCAGGCCCTCGCCCAGAGACGCGCAGAGCGAGTCGATGGCGATGAGCTTCCGCTCCGGGTATTTTTCCCGCAGCTCGCCGCAGGCGATCGCGCCGGACTGGTACGTCGTGCTCAGACCGGAGGAGAAGCCGATGAAGAGGATATCAAGGCCCGCCTTCAGCTTTTCCTCCATGACGGCAGTGAACTCCGAGACGTTGACGGCGCTCGTGGTGGCGCGTTCGCCGTCGCGGAGCTTGTCGTAAAATTCCCTGAAGCCGATCTCGCGGCCGTCGAGATAGTTGGCGTATGTATGTTCCCCGATCAGAACGTGCAGCGGCAGGACGGCAAGATCGAGCTCGTCCGCCAGTGCCTGCGGCAGATCGCAGGAGGAGTCGGTGACGATTTGAAAACGTTTTTCCATGTGTGACCTCCGGTTCTTGATTTCTGCTGCATATTATACCGCGCCGCGCCGCAAAATGCTATTCAAAAATCGCCATTTTCGCTCTACAAGTCCGAACGCCCGGTCTACCCGCGGTAGAGTGCCTGCGGCGCAAGGGGTTTGCGCTCCTTCGCCGGGAACGGCTGTGACTATGGAGCTGATCATGCGCAGCGCAGAAAATATTTCTTCCGCGCGCGCTCTTTACTTTTTTCGCGCTTCATGTTAACATAATGCGTATCCCCTTTTTACTCTCATTTTCCCTCGAAAGGAGCCACAGATCATGAAAAACAAGCTGAAGCGGATCGCCGCGTCGGTGCTGACGCTGGCGCTGCTGGCCGTGCCGGTGCTGGCTGCGGCGGAGCCTGTCGGGAGCCGCTCTTTGAACGTTGCGGACGGGACCGTCTATACATACAGCACGCAGGCCGTTACCTCCGATTCCGGCAAGCAGACGAATCTGCATGAGAATATCTTTACCTATAAAAAAGAGGCGCAGGTGCGGCCCGTCGTCGCCTTCGGCTCGACGCTCTACGGCACCAGCCCCATGAACAAGACCATCAAGACGCTTGAGGAGCAGGGCTACAGCATGGTCGCGGGGATCAACGGTTCGTTCTTTGACCGGGCGACCGGCATTCCCTACGGCATCGTCGTCACGAACAGCATCCTGCGCTCCGGCGGCTCTGCCAACGCGGTGGGCTTTCTGGCCGATGGCTCCGCGCTCATCGGCGACCCGACCGTCGCCGTCACGCTGGACTACGGCGGCGATGCGCCGCTGGTGCTCAACTATAACAAGGCCATGACAGAGCAGAATGGCGTGCTCCTGTATTCGCAGGACTACGACACCCGCACCAAGAATACCATTGAGGGCTATCATGTCATCGTCCGTCCGGTCGGCTCCCGTGCGGCGGAGCTGCGCCTGGGGCAGTCGCTGACCGTCGAGGTCGTCGGCATGGTGGAGGATACGAAGTCCTGCTCCATCCCGGAGGACGGCTTCCTGCTTGCTGTTGCGAACGATACCGCCTATAAAAGCGCGCTCACCGCGCTCAGAAGCATGGTCATGGGCCAGCAGATGACGCTTCAGGTCACCTGCGCCTCCGGCTGGGAGAATGTGACCTCCGCCGCAGGCGGCGGTGATATGCTGGTTGAAAACGGGCAGGTCTGCACGGACTTTACACTCGATTCCGCGAAGAAAATGGCCGCCCGCACGGCCATCGGCGTGACAAACGACGGCTCGCTCATTCTGTATACCTGCGACGAGGCGGGCAATTCCGACGGTCTGACGCTTGCGCAGCTGGCCGAGCGGATGTTTGCGCTCGGCTGCCGGACGGCCCTGAATCTCGACGGCGGCGGCTCGACCGCCGCAGGCGTTACCTATCCCGGCTATGCCTCTGGCGCGACGGCGAATGTGCCGTCGGACGGAAAGCTGCGCGAATGCGCGAACTTCATCTTCCTTGTCCGCCAGAAGCAGGACGCGGGCGCGGCCTCGAAGCTGTATCTGTATCCCTTCGGCGGCTACGCGCTGCCCGGCGCGAAGCTCACCATGACGATCAAGGCCGCTGACAGCAGCTATATGGCGGCGGCAGTCCCGACGAGCGTGACCTTCGGCGGCACGAACGTCACGCAGACCTCCGGCAGCACCGTCACGGTCGAGCCCGGCGCGAGAGGTGCGGCGACCGTCACCGCGGCGGCAGGCAGCCTGCGCGCAAGCGCGACGTTTGAGATCCCCGCCGCGCCGACCTCCATCACCATCAAGCAGGAGGGCAAAAACACCCCCCTGACCGCGCTGCATATTGCGGGCGGCAGCAAAACAGACCTGACGGCTACGGCCTGGTACTACGGCAATCAGGTCTATTCCGCCGATGAAAGCTTTGAATGGGCCGTGACGGGCGAGATCGGTGCAATCGACGAAAGCGGCGTTTTCACCGCCGCAAAAACCGGCACGGATCTGACCGGCACGATTACCGCCTCCTACGGCGAAACGTCGTTCTCGCTCAAGGTCACGGTCGGCTCCTCGCAGCCGTTCGCGGATACAAAGGGCCACTGGGCCGAGAGCTATATCACCGATCTCTATTACGCGGGCACGCTGCAGGGCTCCACGAAGGACGGCAAGCTCTATTACCGCCCCGACGCCAGCATGACGCGGCAGGAGTTCATTGTCGCCATGATGCGCTATCTCGGCACGGATCTGAGCGCGTATCAGACCGTTTCGCTCCCGTTTGCCGACAGCAGCTCGATTGCCGATTGGGCAAAATCCGCGATGCAGGCGGCGTACTCGCTCGGCTATCTCACAGGCTCGAAGACAAACGGCCAGCTTCTGGCCAAGCCCGGCGCGACGATCTCCCGGCAGGAGGCCATGACGATCCTCTCACGCACAAAGGACTTCCCCGAGGCCGACCTCAACACGCTCTCCGCCTTCTCTGACAGCGGCAAGATCGCCGACTGGGCGAAAACCGCGCTTGCGCAGATGGCCCAGCAGAAGATCATCAGCGGTTCAAAGGGCAAGCTGAACCCCACCGGCAAGGTCACGCGTGCAGAGGTCGCAAAGATGCTCTATATGCTCTCGGAGCTGTAAGCCGCTATGGGCAAAACGCATATGCAGACACATTCAAGATACCGGACGGCCCGCGCATCCTGCTGTTCTGGACGCTGCTTATCGGCGTCGGCGCGGTCGCAGGCGCGGCCGGGATGCTGCTCGACCCGAGCGGCCGGGCGCTGGGCATGGACGCGATGCTCCCGTATTTTCAGGTGCTGCCGTTTGCGGACGTGCTGTTCCGGGATCTGACGTTCTCCGGCTGGGCGCTGCTGATCGTCAACGGCCTGACCAATCTGACCGCAGCCGGACTGCTGCTGGCTGAAAAGCGTGCGGGCGTCACGCTCGGCGGGCTGTTCGGCGTGACGCTGATGCTGTGGATCTGCATCCAGTTTTATATGTTCCCGCCCAACTTCATGTCCACGATCTATTTGAAAATCGTGCGCAGAAAGTGGATCCTTCCTGCCGCGGCAGCGGCGATTCTGATCGTGGTCCTGCTTGCCGAATTCTGGCCGACAAACAGCAAAACGACCACCCCTGATAATCAGGACACTCCCGAGAACACGACTGCCACTGACAACCAGAATACTACCGGCGACACACCAACCGATGTCGTTCCGGAGCCGAAGAAGGACGAAGAGCCGGCGGAGGCTGCAGTCCAACTTGGACAATGCACCCCGCGTGATCCCTGTCGGAAAGAATCTTGCCTTCGTCACAAGCGAGAAAACGGTCGTTCTGATCGACAAGGAACTCAAGGAGGTCGCGTCGTTCTCTACGGAGGCGTAAGAAGCGGCCTGGATCCGAATCAAAAAGCCTTCCCCTTCTCATGCCGTGTGCATGATGAAAGGGGAAGGCTTTTTTCATGATTTCAGCGGGGGAGAGGGGCGATCAGATGATCTTGCCGAGGCTGGCGGTCTTTGCGGCCTGCGCGGCGCGGCGGAGGGCCGCGACGGGTTCGCCCTCAAGGAAGTATGCGTACAGATCGAGGATCATCCCGGCCAGCTCCGAATCGGCCTCCAGCCCGGAGACGTCCTTCAGAACCTTTGCCGCTTCTTCCTTCGACTGCTCAATGCCCGCCTCGTTCAGATAGCGGTACACCGCACCGGCTGCGCCGACGGCGATATACGCGGGCTTCACGCCCTGCTCGAGGCACAGCAGGCTCGAACCGATCAGCCGGTCGGCTGCGCCGAGCTTCCGCGTCGGGTCGCCGCCGACGCGCTTGCAGGTGTCCTTCAGGGCGGCATTGCGGAAGCGGCCCAGCAGATCGGTGATGTGCAGCATCAGGCCATCCAGCTCGACACCGTACTTTTTATGCAGCGCCAGCGCGCTTTCCAGCATGGCGTTCTGCACGATATTCAGAATCTCAGGATCGTCGATGGACTGGTAGATATACTTCCGGCCCTCATAGCCGCCCAGATATGCGCAGGTCGCGTGGCCCATGTTGTGGACGTACAGCTTGCGCTTAATATAAAAATCAAACGGCTCGAACGGCACCATGTTCGTGATCTCCGGAATTTCACCCTTGAACGCGGCCTTGTCGACCGGCAGGAAACCGTAGCGCTCGACACAGACGCGCATCGGATCGCCGTCCTTCATCTCCTCGGTCTGCACGGGCACCATGCGGCCAATGGAGGCCTCGACCAGACCGACCTTTTCATCAAAGTGCTTCTTTTCCTCGTCGGTCAGCAGGTCCTTCAGCATCCCTTCCATGACCTTGTTTGCGTCCATCAGGTTTTCGCAGATGATGATGTTGAGCGGGCGGTCGTCCCGTGCCCAGCGCTTTCTGAGACCCGCGACGATGTTGCCGACGATGAACTTGAGAATTCTCGCGCCGACCGCCGTCGCCATGATATCGCAGTTTGCGATGGCCTCGGAGGCCGCTTCCTGATCGTTGCCGTTGACCGCGGTCACGTGCTCGATCACGACGTCCTCATGTCCTTTGCTGGACACATAGCGGACGGGATACTGCTCCTTTTCCTGCAGCGCCTTCACGACCGGCTCTGCCACGTCGATGAATGTGACCTTATAGCCGGACTGACTGAGCGTTGCGCCGATGAAGCCGCGGCCAATGTTGCCGCCGCCGTACATAACTGCCTGTTTCATACTCTGACCTCTTTCTTTATTTTCCGTAAAGCTCATAGAGCTTCAAAACCTCGTCCTTTGTTTTCACGCCGTCCGACGCGCTGACCTCGCTCAGGGAAGCCGCCGCGCTGCACGCGCCGAGCTTCAGCGCCTCCCGCAGCGGCATATCTGTCTCCGCTGCGTACAGAACGCCCGCGCAGAACGCGTCGCCTGCGCCGACCGTACCCTTGATATAGCCCTTGGGGAGCTTGAGACTTTCAAATTCGCAGTAATTTCCGGCCTCGTCCATGCCGCAGCCGAGTTCCGGGCAGTGGATAACGGCCCATTTTGCCACGCCCAGCTCGTGGAGCTTCTGCAGCGCAGCCTTCATGTTTTCCACGTGCAGCGTGCCGTCCTCTCCGCGCAGCAGGACCCCCGTGGTCTGCTGCGTCTCAAGCTCGTTGATGATGCAGTAGTCCGTGTATTTGAGCGCCGGGGTCACGAGCCGCTTGAAGCGCTCGCCCGCCTCGGAAACAACGTCGATGGACGTCTTCATGCCCGCCTGCTGCGCCCGGTGCAGAAGCCTCGCCATCTTTGTGCCGTATTCCGCGTCCGGCTCGTCCAGATGCGGCAGCAGCAGAATGTAGCCGATGTGGAAGATATCGACGTTCAGCCTGTCCCAGTCGATGTCGTCCTCACCGTAATAGGCGTTGCCGCCCGCGTACTGGAAAAATGTGCGCTCTTTTGTCTGGTTGTTCGACATGACGGCGGTAAACGAGGTGTCGCCGCTGCGCTTGACCATGGACAGGTCGATGTTTTTGTACTTGCCCATCTCCCGCAGGACAAAATCGCCCTCCGCGTCGTGCCCGGCAAAGCCGGAGGCCACGAGCGGCAGCGCGGGATCGAGCCGCGCGAGATCGGAAATGGTGTTGCAGACCGAGCCGCCGGTGGAGCGCGTGATGCCCTCGGTGATGTGCGTCAGCTCGTTCTGCTTCGGCCATGTTTCGATGGGATAGGTGATATCTACGATCATATTGCCTGCGCAGCAAATGCCTTTTTTCATACTTCCTCCCTGTTTTCAGGCCGTGCGGCCCGGATTCCCTTGTTTTTTGTTCCGGTTACTGTTATTATGAAGGAACGGGGCAGGCTTATCACCGATGAAGATGCGCCTGACGCCCGACAAAGATGCGTTTTTGGTGAAACAAATGGAACTTTACAATGAATATGAGCTGATCTCCCATTCCAAGCTGGCCGACTGCACCATGTTTATCGTCGACATGGTGTACCGCCCCATGCACCTGCATAAGGAGCTGGAGCTGTGCGTGGTGCTGAGCGGCAGCTGCCGTGTCAGCACCGACCGGCAGAGCTTTGAGGCCGGGCCGGGCGAGATTTTGCTGTTCGACGCGGGCAGCAGCCATGAGCTGTGCGCGTCCGGCGCGCCTGCAAGGCTCCTGACGCTGCAGATCTCCAACAGCTTCTGCGCCCGCTTCTATCCGCAGATCCGCAGCATCCGCTTCGGCTGCCGGGGGCTGTCCTCCTGTCTGGGGCCGGAGCAGCTGCCGGCGCTGCGCCGGGCGATGCTGCTGGCGCTTTCCAATTATCTGCGCGACACACCGGAAGCGCCGTTCGCCTGCATGGCGCAGATCAACGCGATCTTTGCGATCCTGCTGGGCGGAACGCCATACCGCGTGCTGAGCGACACGGAAAACATGACGCAGACGCGCAATGCCGAGCGGATGCACCGCATTCTGCACTATCTGGAGACGCACTATTCTGAGCCTGTCCGCCTCAGCGAGATCGCGGAGCGGGAGGGGCTGACGCAGACGTATCTGTCGCACCTGTTCCGCGAGCAGCTGCATATCCCGTTTCAGGATTATCTGGGCAGACTCCGACTGGAGGCGGCGATGCTCCTGCTGCGGCAGTCCGACACGACGCT
>ENA-OPEC01001434-OPEC01001434.1-human-gut-metagenome-genome-assembly--contig:-NODE-1434-length-15998-cov-2.869535_pt1 | contig 15998 bp, 19 predicted proteins | sample MGYA00241622_ERZ501507 | MGnify/ENA primary metagenome ERZ501507 (study PRJEB25962, sample SAMEA2042582) | human gut metagenome | biome: human gut; feature: human-associated habitat; material: faeces... | reverse complement strand
CCTCGATCAGTTCGTCGCCGCACCATACGCCTTTTATCCGGTCGCCTTCAATTTTCAAATCGGTGACGCGGCTCCCGAAACGGAACACGCCGCCCGCTCCGACAATCGTCTGCCGGATACGCTGCATGATGCCCGGCAGCTTGTCGGTTCCGATGTGAGGATGGGCCTCGAAGAGAATTTCGGGCGTCGCACCGTGAAACACCAGCGTCTGCAACGCCTTGTTGTAGTCGCCGCGTTTTTTGCTGCGGGTGAAGAGCTTGCCGTCGGAAAAGGTCCCGGCTCCGCCTTCACCAAACTGAATGTTAGAGCTTTCATCCAGCCTCTGCTCCTGCCAAAAGGCCTCTACATCTGCCACGCGCTCCTCCATAGGTGCTCCCTGCTCCAGGATGACCGGCTGATACCCGGCTCGTGTCAGCATCAAACCACAGAACATCCCCGCAGGCCCCAACCCAATAATCACCGGACGGTGCTTCATCGTCTCCATCCCCGGCCGGAACTGCGGTTTGTCTTCCATCAGCAGGCGATACTTCGCGTTTTCCCGTAGGGTGACGCCTTCTTTCAGCGTAGCCGCTATGGTATAGTTTAGCCTGATATTCTCTTTTTTGCGGGCATCTACGCTTTTCCGATAGATATCCACCTTCAAAAGGTCGCTGCCTTTACACCGCAGGGCACGCAGCGCCTCTCGCCGGAAATCTGCTTCCTCCTCCAGCGGTACAATAATATTGTTGATCAGATAAATACTCATAACGATCCCCCGGGAAAGAAAATTCAGCTCTGCCCATAAAAAGCAGAGCCGAATTTATCATTAAAATTAACTGGCCTTGGCGTCCACTGTCACACTGTATTCACCCACCGCCCATACATAGCCTTTGGTCGGCGCATAGATGGAAACCGGCATCTCGTATTTTCCAGCACGCGTTCTCATGTCGGAAAGATCGACCTTCACTACAAAGTCGCCCGCCGCTATTCCACTGATGATACTCTTTTTACCCAAAACATACACGCGCAAAGCGCTTTCCTCCACTGTCACCGTAAAGCCCTCTGGCACATTCACCAGCTGGAAGTTCTTTAGACTCAGATTGGTAGAAGCAAGATTATCCGCCTCAAAGGACACCGTTACAACCTCTATATCATCCATATCGGTAAAGCCTTCCGGCAGCTGCACCGCAAAGTCCATTTGCGAGGAGGTCAGCAGGTTCATCTGCTTAAAGTCGATATACCCCAGCACCAAACTGGAATGATTGCGCAGCACGGAATCCTCCGCCGCTACTGTGATGGAATCCACAGAAAGACTGTATGAAAGCTCATCCACTGGGAAGTTTTCCGGCACATTTAGGAAGGATACAGTCAGCGGCAGAGTCGCCACCCGTTTGACCGGAACGGTTACCGCTACGCTGCTCACATCCTGGTGGAAGTAGGCAACCTCCTCCGTCTCCAGCTTATTGCCTTCGGCATCATAATAAACGATCTTTGAATTCTGCTGCTGAGTACTGGTTACCTCCCGGCTGAAATCCACTTCGATCACTGCGCGCTCTACATGGGAGATGAGGCTTTCCGCTCCACTTACCTCTACGGTGGAAGGCTCCAGCACGATCTCATCTTCCGGAGCAATGTAATTGGCCGGGGTTGTCAGCCCGGTAATATCCGCCTGGATCTGCAAAAGCTTTGTTGCCCTAGTTTCAAAAGTCAATGTCACCGTAGCGGGAGAAATCGATGTTACCGTATAGCTTCTGGTGCCGTTATCGCTCACCACCAGCGGCACCTCATAGGTACCCGGCTCGGTAATCGCGGAAGCATCAGCAACCACTCGCACATTTTCCGGGCCATAGCTGCCTATCTCAAACTGCTTGCCGTCCAGGACCAGTGAGACCTTGGTATCCGCGCCATCCACTACCTCCAGCATCGCACTGGTTGGGATATCCACCGTAATGGGAACATCTCTTATCGCTTTCGTGATCTCCGGCGCCGCCAGCATGGCAGCCATCCACACAAAAAACGCAATAACGATCGAAAGGACGATCCTTAGCGTCTTGGGACGATCAGCCGCCTGCTGGACTGATTCATTTTGATTCTTGTTCATGGCCATTTCTCCTGAAAATGCTCATCAGCGTATCCATCGCGCTGCCTTTTTTCGCTTCCTGCTCGGAAAGCAGCTCATCGCACAGAATCGAATTAAGGCTGTTTACCGTCAACCGCAGGTTCAGCTTGCCGTCTTTGGCTACTGAGATCGCGCCCGTCTCCTCCGAAACAATCACGATCAGCGCATCACTGACCTCAGACATACCCAGGGCCGCCCGGTGGCGGGTGCCCAGCGTCCGGCTGATATCATAGTTATTGGACAGCGGCAAAAAGCACCCCGCTGCGTGTACCCGTCCATCCCGGATGACCATAGCGCCATCATGCAGAGGGGAGTTTTTGAAGAAGATATTACGGATCAGCTCGGCGGAAGGACTGGCATCCACCAGCGTACCGGTCGCTATAATATCCCCCAGACGGGTACTGCGCTCTATGACGATCAACGCACCGGTGCGTTCCTTGGAAAGTATGGCACAGCTATCACAGATGGCATTAATGCAGCGCATCATATTGCTGTTATTCTCAAAGCTGTTTCCGCCGATGCTGTTCACTGTCTTTCGAAGCTGTGTCAGCGAAAAGCTGGTGCGTCCCAGCTTCTCCAGGATCTTTCGCAGCTCCGGCTGGAAGATGATAAGCAATGCGAAAACGCCGTAGGTAATCAAATAGCGGATGATGGCGCTGACCGCGCGCAGCTGGAATGCCTGGGACAGCACATACACAAGGATTATACCCAGTACGCCCTTGATGAGCTGCCCCGCGCGGGTCTCCCGCAGCAGGTCGATCAATTTATAGACCAGATATGCCACGATAAGGATATCCAAAACATCCTGTATCCGGATGGTTCGCAGGATATCCTCAAGCATCTCCAGCGAGGGTATCAATTTGATCATCGGTCACATCACTTCCACTCATTTAGGATCTTGCACACACGGCTTCCGGCGCCGCCAGCCGTTTTGGCCAGTTCCTCAGTCTGCCGTGCCACACCACGCCGCCGCAGTGTCACCTTATGTACCTCCAGCTTGTCCTCTTCCTGCTTATTGGCACACCGAGCAGCTGCCTTACAGCACGGCACCTCTGCCTCCAGCCGGTCAAAATCCTTCTCAAATTGATCCAGTCGCTGGGTAAACTGCGCCCTTATTTCATCCAATTGGTTTTTCAGCCCATTAAAATCCTCGTGCCGCCCCTTAAAAAGGTCAGCCTGCAATTTTGCTTCATTCAGCTCCGCTCGCAGGCTGTTCAGCGCAGCCTCCTGTTCATTTACACGGGCCTGCATCTTCTTATTCAGTTCCATCTGCAGCTGCAGGGCATTCTCCTTATCCCACAGTTGCGCGGCCAGCTTATTGGTGCGCTCCCGCAGGCGCGCGCAGTCGCTTCCCTGCTCATTCAGCTGGCGTTCCTTTTCCTTGCTATCACTTACCGCCTGCTTATACTGGGCGCTCATGGCTTCCAGCTTCTCATTCAGTTCCGCAGCCTTACGGTCCAGTGTGTCATTACGCACCGCCAGCTCCTCCAGTGCTTCGCGTGCCTGTTTATCCTGGTCATAAATATAGTCCAGCACTGCCTTACGGTCAAACCCAAACAGCGCGGTGGAAAAACGCTTTGCCTCCTGCACGGAAACACACTCCTTTGTACATATTATAACTATTGTCAGTATAGCATTTTATCCTCTACCATTGCAACAGCATTTCATTATATTTTGCCGGGAATTTTCTCCCTTTCGACGCATAAAACTGACCGCCGGTGTTTTCTGCCCGGCGGCCAATTCCATTCAGTAGATCTGTTGCATTTCCTCCCGCAGCTGCCGTATGATCTTCTTTTCCAGCCGCGAGATATAGGATTGCGAGATCCCAATGATATCCGCTACCTCCTTTTGGGTGCGTTCCTCACCCCCGTCCAGCCCAAATCGCAGCCGCATAATACGCTGCTCCCGCTCCCCCAGGCCGCTTACCAGCCCCCGTAGGGCACTGCGCTCCACCTCCTGCTCCAACTCACGGTTCACCGTGTCGCCGTCCGTCCCCAGAATATCTGAAAGCAGCAGCTCATTGCCGTCCCAATCCACATTCAAAGGCTCATCTATGGAAACCTCCGTTTTTTGGTTCTGTATCTTACGCAGGTACATCAGTATCTCATTTTCAATGCACCGGGAGGCATAGGTCGCCAGCTTTATGTTTCTCGCCGGGCAAAAGGTATTCACCGCCTTGATAAGCCCAATGGTCCCTATGGAGATCAGGTCTTCAATTCCAATACCGGTGGATTCAAACTTCCTCGCGATATATACCACCAGCCGCAAATTATGGGTGATCAATATTTCCTTGGCTTTGGGGTCGCCTTCCTCCAGCCGCATAAAGATCGCCGTTTCCTGCTCCCGGCCCAACGGTGCCGGCAGATTGTCCGGTCCATTGATATAGTAGATCTCCAGATAATAGCCCAATAAGTATTTCTTTAACCTTTTCAGCAATCTTTCCAATAGCATTTCAGTCACCTCACAGCAGTACCTGTATCATCTTGGGGTTGAATACCCCACTATAATTTCCATTCCCTATTTCGGCATCCACCGCCACGGCAAAATAGCCTCCCAGCTCCGCTCTTTTTCCGTTCACCAGCGTATACATTCTTTCCGGCCGGAATGCCGGCATCATTCCCCATCCCTGTACTGTACCGGCCAGTACCCACCGCACACCAGGTACAGCCGCATCAGTATCCGTCTCCCGCACGATTCTTCGTTCTTCCGGATTCAGCAGTCCCCATACCTCTCCCGCGTTTACCACCAGTACCGGCAGCCCGGAAAACGGTTCAATCAGCCGGTTGCCGCTATCGGCCAGCGCCATCACCGGCACCATTCGTCCCCGTCGCTCTATCGTAATTCGGTAAATGTCTCTCTGCGGCATCCGCAGCGCTGTAAAGCGGTCAAATAGGCTTACTGCACCATAGGCCGCTGCCACACAGGCCAATAGCATCAGCGGCGGAATGTTATAGTACACCACTCCATTAGCGGTATAGAAGCCCAATCCAGGCCGCAGCCAAATGAGCAACATTGTCACACCAGCAAAAACGATACTCACCAAATAAAACACCCCGATGGCCCGCAGCAGCCGTTTGCGATTCAGTGCTGGAAAAGCTACCCCTACCAACAGTACCGAAACTGCCAACCGATATAAAAGCTGCACTGCTACCGAATGAATAGGCACAAAGATAATAAACGCGGCAGCGGCTCCCAGTGCTCCAGATATGTACTTTACCGCTCTTCCCGGCCTTATCCCCAGTATCCGCCCGCACAGCTGCAAAATAAGCAGTGTCACTGTAAAATTCACCGCCGCCAGCACATCACCGTATATCTTCATTTCTCTCCGCCCGCCCTTCCCATGTCATGCTTCATTGTAATCCCCATGTACAAAAGAAACGGTCGAAGCATGGTTCCTCCTCCTTGACATTTTGCCCGCAAATCTTTATCATGGTCACAGAAAGGAGCGTGGCGAAAATGCAGGAAAAAGAACGCATTGCGCACATCATCTCAGAACTGGAAAAGCTCTACCCGCAGGATCTTTGTTCCCTGCAGTATCGCATCCCGCACGAGCTACTCATTGCTGTACGCCTTTCCGCCCAGTGCACCGATGCCCGTGTAAACCAAGTGGTACCCGCCCTATTCGCCAAGTACCCCTCCATTGAAGCCTTTGCCGAAGCGGATGTCGCCGATGTGGAAGAAATGGTGCGCAGCTGCGGCTTTTATCACACCAAGGCCCGCGATATCGTTGAAATGTGCAAAATGCTTCGGGATGAATACGGTGGCGTAGTCCCGGATTCTATTGAGGAACTCACCCGACTCCCCGGCGTCGGCCGCAAAACAGCCAATCTCATCTGTGGTGATATCTACGGCCAACCTTCCTATGTTTGCGATACCCACTGTATCCGTATCACCAATCTGTTGGGTCTTACTACTTCCAAAGACCCCTACAAGGTCGAAATGCAGCTGCGGGAAAAAATCCCCCCGGAAAAGTCCACTGGCTTCTGCCACCGTATGGTGCTTCTAGGCCGGGAATACTGCATTGCCCGGCGCCCACAGTGCATCCGTTGCCCCCTGCGGCCCTATTGCCCCGGCCAAACAGCCGAAAAAATTAAAACATCCTGACCTTTCCGCAACTTTACTGTTTGAACTGCCGGACAGACTGTGATAGAATCATCCTATAACAAAAAAATTTTATCCACCCAAGGAGGAACATCATATGGCATTTTTCGATAATCTCGGTAAAAAGATCTCTGTTGTGGCCGGTACCGCTGCCGATAAAGCCAAAGACCTCGGCGAGATCGCCAAGCTCAAGGCTGAAATCCTCGGTATCCAGTCCGATATCAATGCTGCCTTGCTGGAACTGGGCCGCAAGACCTATGAGCAGAGTAAATCCGAGGCGGAAGGCCCCTATGCTGCCGACTGTGCCAAGATTACCGGCCTTTACGATCAGATTGAATCCCTGCGCGCCCGTATCGCTCTTGTCAAATCCGATAATTCCGATGATAACAATTGCATCATTAATACCGATGAGACTCCCGCAGAGTCCGTAGAGAAACAGCCTACTGCTGAGGAATCTTCTGCGCCTACCGTCTGCCCTGCCTGCGGCCAGCCTGTGGAATCCGGTTCCGCGTTCTGTTCCCAGTGCGGCGCTAAGCTGTAAACGGAGGATCACGCATGATGGAAGACCAGCAAAACAGCTCCTTTGCCGGGAATGACGATCTCCTCTCGGATATCCCGCCTGCCGTCGTGGCCGGAAACGATGAGCATGCTGCCCCGCCGGAGGAAGAACCACAGCCCACAGCTCCACCGCAGGAGGAACCACAGACCGAAAAGCCCCGAAAAACTCCTCCCGATACTTCCGTGATGAAGGTCAGCTCCTTTATGGGCGCTTTGGTGCTGTTGTCCATTCCCATTGTCAATTTTTTCTGCGCCATCAAATGGACCTTCCGCCGCGGTAATAACCGCAACCGCCGCAATCTCGGCATCGCTGCTCTGCTGCTCCAACTCATCTTTGTCGGGTTGGTCATTGGTGGCTGCGTCATCGCCAAGTATCAGTTTGGTTACGATGTCATCCAGCATCTGCTGGATCTCATTTTCCCCAAGTAAGGAGCCCCTATGGAAAAAGAAAAGTTAGAACGCATCAGTCATCTTTCCCGCCTTTCCCGGGAGCGCAACCTGACCGATGAAGAAATCAAAGAACGCATGGAGCTGCGTGGACAGTACATTGCCGAAATGAAGGCCAGTCTTAAGCATACCCTGGATAACACTTACATTCAAAAGCCGGATGGCACCCGGGAAAAGCTCCGTCAGAAGCCGAATAACCAAAAAGCCAAGCAATAAACCGTAAAAAGCCGCCCATCGGCGGCTTTTTCAGCAGATTATTTTCCAACGGAGGTTCCTTTATGGATGAGAATATCAAAAAACTCCAACAGATGGTTGATGAATCCCATCGCATTGTCTTTTTCGGCGGTGCCGGTGTCTCTACCGAAAGCGGCATCCCCGATTTCCGTTCTGTCGATGGCCTTTACAATCAAAAATTTGATTACCCACCGGAAACCATCCTCAGCCACAGCTTTTTTGTCAGCCACACGGCGGAGTTTTACGATTTCTACCGGCAGAAGATGATCTGTCTTACAGCCCGTCCCAATGCAGCCCACCGCAAGCTGGCGGAGCTGGAAGCCGCCGGAAAGCTCACGGCCGTTATCACGCAGAATATTGATGGTCTGCACCAAATGGCTGGCAGCAAAAAGGTCCTGGAACTGCACGGCAGCGTTCACCGCAATTACTGCCAAAAGTGTCATAAGTGCTATTCGGCGGAAGAGATCCTCACCACGACTGGCGTTCCCCGTTGTACCTGTGGCGGTCTCATTAAACCCGATGTTGTCCTCTATGAGGAACAGCTCGATAGCGAAACGATTGATGAAAGCCTGAATGCTATCACTGCTGCCGATATGCTCATCATTGCAGGCACTTCCCTCACGGTCTATCCGGCCGCTTCTCTCGTCCATTATTTTCACGGTCGGTATCTGGTCCTCATCAACCGCGATCCCACCCCCATGGATGATAAAACCTCCCTCACCCTGCATGGCATGGTCGGAGAAGTCCTTTCCCAAATCATTGTCCGATAATCCCGCAAAAATATTCCCCCGCTCTCCTAAGAGAACGGGGGAATATTCATTTTACATTCACTGGATTGTCACTGGATCATTCCAACGGGGACCCGGTCATGGGTCACCACACTGCCGTCCATCAGGCTGATATACGGTCCAAAGCTTATGCTGTCCTCACCAAGCTTCAGTTCCACCTCGGTATTGGTAAAGATATCGCTCTCATTACACATCAGCAGCACCGCACCGTCATATGCCGTGCCGTTTTCCGCCCGCTCAGCCGTGGCATTTTCCTTCATCGTCACGGCATACAGGGTCACGCTCTCGCCTTCAAACCGCGGAATGATGGCATAGGCTTCTCCGCCGCCCATCTCTGCCAGCGGCAGGTCTTTCAGCGTTTCCGGCAGCTCCGCCTTCATGGCATCTGCACTTTCGTAATAGCCCAGATAGACTACCGCGCCCAGTGCGTTCGCGGGGGCATTTTCCATTGTTACTTTACCATACAGTGCCGTTTCGGCAGGCTCTGCAGGCGCCTTTCCGCCGCAGGCGGTCAGCATCGTCAGCAGCACTACCGCCGCCAAGATAAAACTAATCGTTTTCTTTATTGTGGTTATCCTCCTGTTCTTCTTTTCGGGCCAGCTCCTCATTTTCCTTCCGGCAGATGTGCCGGTACAGCAGGATGCCTCCCAAACTGATGAGCAGCGTTACTGCAAATACCGCCGCCGCAAAAACATAATTTCGCTCCCCCAGGGCGTTGCCGCCTATGGTGGAAGTGATAATACTTGGGATCCTTGCCACCAGAGAGATCCACAGCCAGTCCCGCATCCGCAGGTTGGTCAGCCCTACTGCGTAGCACAGCAGATCTTTCGGTGTACCGGGGATCATAAAGACGATAAACACCAGAAGCTCCAGCCGACGGCTGTCCTGCATAAAGCGCAGCGACATGATCTTCTCTTTGGGGAAAAAGACCTCCACCAGCTTAATGCCGTAGCGCCGTACCAGCAGCACCACAATAGCTCCGCCCAGCACCGCACCGATCAGGCACAGAATGGTACCCTCCACCGCCCCGAAGGCATACCCTGCGCCGATCTCCAGCGGCTCTCCAGGAATAATGGCCACGATGATCTGGAAAATCACCATGCCGATGAAAGCCAGCCGCCCCCAAATGCCGTGTTCATCCACCCACAGGCGGAATTTCTCCGGCTCCGAAACAAAGCGAATCATCGGTCGTCCTACAAACCAGCACAGCAGCCCCATAAAGACTACCAGCCCGATGACGGTGGCAATGCCCCATATTTTCTTTTGGCGGTCAGTCATCTGCATTTATCGTCCCTCTTGTCCCAATATGGATTTTACCATTAGGATACCCCTTTTGGGAACAGTCTGCAATAAACGAACAATGAAGAGTTCCTTAATTATTTCTTACGAAAGACCCGGTTCAGCAACATCGTAAAGAGAATAATAATGCCAATGACCAGGAAGATGCCCAGCATACCGGAAACCAAGTAATGAAAGTTACTCACAAAAGCACCAGGATTAAAATAGTTCATCTGCTTTACCCCCTTACGATTACAGGAAGAAGTTGAGGATCAGGCCGCCCGCCACAACGGAAGCAATCTGCCCTGATACATTTACACCAATGGCCTGCATCAGCAGATAGTTCTGCTTATCCTCCGCCAGACCCATCTTATGCACCACACGCCCGCTCATCGGGAAGGCGGAAATCCCTGCCGCGCCGATCATGGGGTTGATCTTGGTCTTGAGGAACAGGTTGAGAAACTTGGCAAACAGCACACCGCCCGCAGTATCAAAGATGAACGCCACCAAGCCCAGGCACAGGATCAGCAGGGTCTCAGGCTTCAGGAACTGCTCCGCCTGCATATTGGCCGCAATGGTGATTCCCAGGAAAATAGTCACCAGGTTTGCCAGCACATGCTGGGCGGTATCGCTCAGGGAATTAAGCACTCCGCACTCACGGATCAAGTTGCCGAACATCAAAAAGCCGATGAGTGCCACAGAAGTGGGGGCAATGATACCGGCAACAATAGTCACCAGGATCGGGAACAGAATGCGGGTGGTTTTGCTGATCTCCACCTGCTTATAGGGCATCCGGATCAACCGCTCCTTGTGGGTAGTCAGCGCCCTAATGACCGGCGGCTGGATGATAGGCACCAGTGCCATGTAGGAATATGCCGCCACCATAATGGCACCTTGATACTTGGAACCCAGCATCTGAGAAACGAAGATGGAGGTCGGGCCATCCGCCGCACCGATGACCGCGATGGAAGCCGCGTCATTGGTTCCAAAGAACATCGAAGCCGCACAGAAGGTCAAAAAGATACCAAACTGCGCCGCCGCGCCAAAAATCATCAGCTTGGGATTGGAAAGCACCGGCCCAAAGTCGATCATCGCGCCAATGCCGATAAACAGGATCAGCGGGAAAAGCTCATTGGCAATGCCGGCATTGAACAGTGTGGTCAAAGCACCCTCTGTCACCTGCCCGTTCGCACCCACCTGGTCGATAGCGCCGGAAAGCGGAATATTGACCAAAATGGTGCCAAAGCCCAGCGGCAGCAGCAGCGTCGGCTCCATGTCCTTGGCAATCGCCAGGTAGATGAGCAGGCCGCCGATGGCCCACATCACCCAGTAGCGCCAGTCGCTCAGTGCCGCTACATTCACAAACAGGCTGCCGATTTCTTCAAAAATCATAGTCAGTCACCTCATGCATATTATTTGCAATTAAATATAAAAAAGACTCTTACAAAAGCCCCCATTAGGGACCTTTGTAAAAGTCTTGTTCTAAACACATGGTGTTTACGGACGGCACGAGCGCCAAAGCGCCGGGATGACGATACCGCCCAACACAGCCGATAGACCGTGCAAACTACTCCCTCTTACGCGGTTTATTATATTATGATGTTCCGGATTTGTCAATCCGTTAGTTTCGGCTAAATCTTATCCCAGGATGCCTAGATGCTCCAGCAACACCTTGCAGCCGATAAGGATCAGAATAATGCCGCCGGTCAGCGAGGCCTTGTCCTTATACTTAGCGCCAAAACGGTTGCCAATAAATACGCCCAACGCTGAGATTACAAAGGTGGTACATCCAATAAGCCCGGAGGCCTTGCCAATACTCACAGAGAGGAACGCAAAGGTAATCCCCATTGCCAGCGCGTCAATACTGGTCGCCACCGCCATCAGCAGCAGTTCCTTCAGATCCAATCGTTCGTTGGCAAATTCTTCCTCTTCCTTGCCATCCTCATGCAGGGTGTCCCACACCATCTTCCCGCCGATGAACAGCAACAGCACAAAGGCGATCCAGTGGTCATACCGGGTGATGTACTGCGCAAATCGGCTGCCCAGCAGCCAGCCCAAAAAGGGCATCAGCGCCTGGAATCCACCAAAGAACAATGCGATGATAAAGGTATGCCGGTAGTTGATGCGCCGCATTCCCAGGCCCTTGCATATCGCCACCGCAAAAGCGTCCATCGAAAGGCCGATCCCAATGAGCAGAATTTCTACTGTACTCATGCCTTCACCCCATGTCAGTCAAAAAATAAGGTAACCCGATGATTGTAGCATATCATCACCGGGCTGTCAAACATATTTATTCACGCTTCCCTGCCCGGGTATTCATCCGGTACCAGTCCCATAGGGTTATCGGGGTTTCCAGCGCTTCCCTCGGTATTCTCGCCACCGAGATACTCTCCCCGGCCATCTCCAGCTCTTCCTCCAGCAGCACCATCGCCAGGGAATCCAAATAGCCGCTTTGCAGCAGCTCCGTGTTCCACTCCAGCGGCCGGTCACAGGCTCGACACAGTACTTCCAGCAGTTTTTCTTTTTTCATGTGCTCACCTCATCTTCTCCAAAATGTTTCATGTGAAACATTTGTTCCTTTCTTTTTCGTCTGTTGGCACATTGCTTTGGTCCAATAGCGCAGCTGCTTTCCTTCGGTCGATCTTACCGTTTACCGTCATGGACAGTGCACGACAAAACAATATCCTCCGGGGAACCATATACTCCGGCAGCATACTGGCAAGAGCCTGACGCACCTGTTCCTCCTGTGGTTCTCCGGTTGCAGCCGCCACCGCCTGAAGGGAAATAACCCGTCCCAAGCGGTCTTTGCGCGGCAGCACCACTGCTTGATGAATCCCCGGCAATGCCGTCAATGCCGCTTCTATTTCGCCGGGCTCTATGCGGTAGCCCTTATATTTGATTTGGTCATCGCAGCGGGAAGCATACCACAAGTACCCATTTTCAAAGTACCCGATATCACCGGTTACAAAGCGGCCATGAAATTTCTCTCCCCCAAGATAACCGGCAGCAACGCTTTGCCCCTGCAAAGTAATGCAGCCAGAACAGCTGTGATTTTGCTCTCCGCTCACGCTATCATCGTCTGCCACGCTTTCCGCTTGTAAAGTGATACGGTCCTGTCGTTCCAGCGTAACGGTAACTGCCTCCCCATGCTGGTACCCAATGGGAAGCCTCTCCTCTTTGGCCAGCTTCGGAGTAATCTCCACGGCGGTAACCGCACAGGTTGCTTCGGTGGGACCGTAAGCATTGATGATACGCAGCCCCGGAAAACGCCGCCACAACCGCCGCACAGTACTGCCTCTCAGAGGCTCCCCGCAAAAGAAAATAGTTTGCAGGCAGGGCAGCGCTTTGGCCGCAAACCGTTCATCCAGCAGGCAGCAGTCCACAAAGGAAGGGGTCATAACTGCCAGCTGCGCCCGGCTGTCGCAGGTGGCAAGGGAGCTCCCCTCCGGGGAAAGCTCCAGAGTACAGCCGGTGTATAATGTATAATATAGATCGGCGACTGAAAGATCGAAGGTAAACAGCGCCTGATTGAGCACAGCATGAGGATACAACCCGGCAATGGCAGGACGCGTGGTGAACCAGGCGATGAAATTTTCCAGGTTGGCATAGGTGACCACAACGCCCTTTGGCGCACCGGTGCTGCCGGAGGTGAACAGGATATAGGCGATATCATCCGGAGCGGCAGCAGGTAAAGCAAAGCACTCCCTACCCTGGAGCGAGATGGAAAGGCAATGGACGGTATCCTGCAGCGGTGTGGGAAGCGGCTGCAAACAGATGGCGGTATGGATGTTGGTCTGTGCGACCATAGAACTGACCCGCTGCGCCGGATAGTGCGGTCCGGCCGGAACATAAGGTCTGCCGGCCCAAAGACATCCCACCATAGCGATAACATACGCCGGGGATTTTTCGCCATAAATGAGGACAGGCCCGCTGCCCTCCGCCAGCTTTGCCGCCAGTGCGCTGGCACGGCTGTGCAGCTCCTCCCAGGTCAAGTCCTGCTCCCCCATGCGGCAGGCAATGCCGCCCCGATGGGCAAAACTCCGTTCTCTTAGCATGGGAGTTCCTCCCGGAGCTGCTCCGGTGGGATGAGAGCGGGATCATACATCACCTGGGAGTGATTGATGAGCAGCAATCCTCTGTCAAGCTCATTGCCTTCACAGTCTATTTTAGCGCGGTAAATGCGGCTGCAACGGTAATAATGGCCATCCGCTTCCTTTTGGAAGTGGTGATCTTCCTCTATAATACGCCAGCGGTACGGGAAAGCATGCTGAGCCCGCAGTTCGCCGCAGAGATCATGCCCCTCCTGCCAAATAAGCAGCTGTACCGGCGTATCGGTATCATTGCGGAAACGGTAATCAACATTTTTATAAAAGATGCTTGTCCCGGTGCCGAAAGGCACCCGCCGCCCGCTATCCGGGAAAAGGGCATCGGTGTGATGGTGCAGCTCTGTGACGGTAAGCGGGCTATTGAGAACCATCCAGTGGATGAGATTGGCCAGCTGACATAGTCCCCCGCCGGTCTCTGCTCCCAGCCGCCCAGCCCCGATGGTCAGCCCTGGGAGATAACCTTTCCGGGCGGTGGTGCGGCCCACCGTATGCCAAAAGGAAAAGGTCTGACCTGGTTCAATGATAAGACCATGGATGCGTTCCCCCGCCAGACGGAGATTGGTTTCCTTATTATATTGCAACTGCATATCCACACCAGCCAGTTGGCGCAGCATGGGGGAACGGTGCCCCTTAATGAGGGCCGGCAGCGGTTCCTCTTCCCTGTGCTCTGCAAAGCGTACCGGGGAAATGAGATCCCGCAGATTCCGCAGCATGATCTCCTTTTCCACCGAGATATGGTAGCAAAATGGACTCAGCTGGCAGAAAAGTTTCCTTGCCATTATTGATCTTCTCCTCTCTTTTTCCTTGCGGAGTACCCCCATTGTGCATGGTATAAGACCGTTTGTCAATAGAATTTGGCACTTTAGCGACCCATAAACCACAGGAAAATTGCCGAAAAGCTTTCCTTTTGCTGCAAAATGCGCTAAAATAAGGAGCAGTACCCCAAGAAAAAGGAGCAAATCCCTTGAACAAAGTATTTTTTGACCTGGAATGGAACACCGGTTTTATGGATGGCAACAGCTTTGATGAGATTATAGAAATAGGCGCTGTGAAAACCGATGAAGAATATCGACAGATCGATGGATTCCGGCGGTTGATCCGCCCTGTGATCTACCGCAAGATGAACCCGTATATTCAGAAGATCCTGGCGATCACCATGAAGGACCTGCAGGGCGAAGAGCCTCTGGCCGCGGTGGCGAAAGTGTTCTTTGATTGGTGCGGCGACTGTGATACCCTCATTGCATGGAGCGGGAATGACTTTGGCGTGCTGGAAAAGAACCTGGCGCACATAGGAATGAAGATACCGGAGCAGTTGGGCCGTTACGATGTGCAGATGGCCTATGCCTACCGGACCGAGAACAGCATCCGTAATTATGCCCTAAAAACCGCGGTAGAGGCTATGGAACTGCCGGAACCGGAGGGACAGGAATACCACGATGCCTACTGCGATGCCCAGTTTACAGCTGCTATCGGGCGGGCACTAACCGAACGCTACGGTCCCTTACCGGCCGTAGAAGAACTGCAGGCGCTGAAAAATACCCTGGTAAAGCCAAAAAAGCCCAAGCTGCCACTGATATATAGTGTAAAAAAAGCAATAAGGATGGAGCAGTATGTTGCGTTCCCCTGCCCCACCTGCGGCTTGCCGCTGCGGCTGCCCTGCTGGTACGCATTGGATGATAAGCATTTTATCGGGCAAGCACGCTGCCCGGAATGCGGCCTCCGATACGCCGAACTGACCTGTGACCATTTCCGGCAGAATCGGTGTGATGCACACTTTACTCTATGGGGGGAAGCCTGCGACTACGCAAAAGATCAAATGAAAAAAGCGGTGGAGTTGGATCACTGCATCAAGCTGTATCCACCGCGGCGTAAAAAAGAAGCAAAGTAACAGATGGAAGCCCTTACGGGGGCTTCTTCTTTTATGAGGTATACAGTGGAATCAGGCGGAAATTATTCGTAAATGTCGAATCTCGTTCCTAGTTAACGATTTTTTTAACAATTGCGACGAGATGATATTGACAATTTTCTGCCTTATCGTTATTCTGTATTATGATGAACGATTGACTGTGCGTTTGTCAAATCAACTTAAAGAGAGGTTTATACCATGAAAAAAGTAAACTGGCTGGTCGTGGCGGCCGGTCGGGCATCGTGGTCACGGGCCTTATCCTGGGCCTGATCGCCGTCTTTTTGCAGTTCTCCGGCAACCCCGGCAACATGGGCTTCTGTATTGCGTGCTTCCTGCGGGATACCTCCGGTGCCCTGGGCCTGCACTCCGCAGGCGTGGTCCAGTACATCCGCCCCGAGATCATCGGCATTGTACTGGGCTCCCTCATCGCTGCTCTTGGCTTTAAGGAATTCAAAGGCCGCGGCGGTTCCTCCCCTGCCCTG
>ENA-OPEC01001426-OPEC01001426.1-human-gut-metagenome-genome-assembly--contig:-NODE-1426-length-16077-cov-4.657346_pt1 | contig 16077 bp, 9 predicted proteins | sample MGYA00241622_ERZ501507 | MGnify/ENA primary metagenome ERZ501507 (study PRJEB25962, sample SAMEA2042582) | human gut metagenome | biome: human gut; feature: human-associated habitat; material: faeces... | reverse complement strand
ATATCCCTGGCTGGAGTCTGTGGCTGCAGTGCTTAGCGCATTGGTTATGGCTGTCATGTTCCAAAATTCCCTTCGCAGAGAAGCAGAAAGGCTGCTGCGCCAGCATTGGGCCAGCCTGAATGGGGCGCAGAAAAAAGAATGACTATGAAAGAGGGAGTGAAGCACTTGCGGTGCTTCACTCCCTCTTTCATTGGGCGATAATTTACATTATGAGAAGTTCTCTAACGGCAGCGTGAAATGTATCGAGGATGAGATACCGTTTGATACCGCAAGCCGGATCTATAAAGACATAATCTTTGATACAAGCCCGGTCGCCGGAAAAATGTATAAAAATAGCGAAAACCGCAGGAAACAAGGCGTTTCTTGCGGTTTTCGCTGTATTTGTCGGTGTTCAATTTGCCCCGTCAGAGCACAGCCATGGTGTGCCCGATGCTGACATCTGGGCTCCAGCGCAGCTGGCTCAAGGAATAATTAAAATGTATGCCAAAATTAAATGGTTCGGGCAAAATTAAAAAGTATTAGTCGACGACTTCAATCCAACCATTATTCAAGCACATGGTCAGGTTATACTTGACATCCTGACCGGCCTTATCCCCACTCTCGAAATTCAAGACCATATACTCTCCGTCGCATCCAACAACACGAGCGTATGCTTTTTTCGATTTGTGGAACACCCGTCTACCAATGAGCTCGCCATATGCGCTTGTATCGCTCTGCAGTCCTTCCTCTTCCGGCTCCGGAGTAGAAGGTGGAGTTTCTTCCTTAACAGGCTGCACAGGTGCAGCTCTATTCGACTCCGGCGCTTTTGCCACTGCCTTCGCATTGGGCTTACTGGCAGTCTGCGGTTGGGCTTTGCGCTCCTCTGCAGCTTTTTTCTTCAGCTTAAGAAGCTCTATAATTTCCGCGATATGAGTAGGTATGAACCAGAAATCATAGTCGTTGATAGCAACTGAAACGTGGTCGTTCTCCTCAATCTCATTTTCCGACACATCAAGGATAGAATCTATGAGCCGGTCTGCCAGATACTTATCATTTCGCAGCGTTCTAAACTTTGCGGCGCAATTCGGACAAAGGCAGACATTCAACGGGTCGAGCTCTACATCCGGCTTCTGTTCCAGCTGGCACATTTCCACATTGGAGAACGGCTTGTGGCACAGCTGGCAGGCATACCGATAAGACGAGTTTACGCGATACATATTCATCAGGTATGCGCGGACATCGTCTTGCGGTCGACTGATGCGGATACGCCTGACGACAGTCGCATATACGGTTGGGCTGGCATAGGACAGTATTTGAGCGGCATGCTTCTTCAGCGCCTCCCAGTTCTTAACGGAACCGGTCGGGAACTCAAATTCGTCCTCCTCAGATTGACCAGAAGAACCTTCCTGTAGAGACAGACCACCAAATTCACGACTGAGCTGCTCAGGTGTAATGTGGAAGCGGCGCTCCAGCTCAATTTCAAAGTAGGACTGTTTCTTCTCATCCGGCAGAGCATCGTAATCCTTCACAATGGCCTCATGCTGGTCAATTTTCCCTTTCTTAAAGCCCAGAATGTCGTACAAATTTGAATCGAGGCTGACTTTTCCGTATAGTGCCTTGTTCAAATCGTGTTTTGATATAGCCTTGTGCGAGACCAGCTCCCCAGACTCAGTATAGAGCCATTTTCCGTTCCAGTCAGAAAAACGCCAATTAAACCCATCCCTATTCAGAGTATGGATTACATCTGCAGGCTCGTCATATTTATTTGGCGTTCCTCCGCCGATATAAACCGTACCAACAAGGCGGGACATGTTCTCCTGCAGTGTCTTAAAAATCACCTGTGATTTTATTAAGGCGTCTTTAGCTTTCGCATGCTGGGAGATGTAGAGAAGGGCCTCTTCCAACTTATCAATGCCGAGTTTCCAGCGAAAGTCTCCGGTCGTTCTCCACTCAGGCTGTCGGCCAGGATTGCCGGTATAGTATTCACCCCAGGTTTTTTCGTCCCCGGTGATGATTTTGTCTGTAACGCCAAGCGCCCGTAGGTCATCAAAGGTGATTCCGGCTGACTGGTATGCGTCAAAATCGACAAAGTAGATATCCGGCGCAATGCCTTTGTAGTATTGCTCCAGCATTAGACCGGTTTCGGACTGAGGGAACCGAATAACCTTTGAATGTGGCCGTGCCCAGTATGCCTTTCCTCCTGACCTGCACTTTATGTAGAACGCTTTCCGAACAATCTGTCTCAGGTCAGCCTCGTAGTCAGAATTCCTGAGATACTTGACAAGGGCGTGTATGTCTTGTACGTGCTCCTCAAATGAACCGCTAAAATCTGTACCAGCATACCGCTTTTCAAGAGATTTTACAAAGTGCTCGTACTCGTTGGGCGTCTTCAGGTGCAGTACATTTTCAAAGAAGGTTCGGCACTTCTCAAATAGATATGGATGGACAAATTCCACCTCGGCCTGCATCGCCTTCTTCGACGGAAGAAATACATTGGGCAAATAAGAAGACTGCGATTTTCGGTATGGAGCAACTATGCGGTTGGATGCTGTGCGGACAATCACAGCGTCGAGAATATTTCTGTAATTCGATTCGGAGAAAATATTCGGGACAGTCTCATACAGCTTGTAAAGCCTAACGAGCCAGTCATTATCTCGGTTTTCCAAAAAACTGTGATTATCGTTGAAGTAGCTTCTAAGGTCTTCCGGCCGAATAACCTCTATTCCCAAAATGCTGGAGAAATAAGAGAGTACATCTTTGTACGGGCCTGTCTCCGTCAACGAAACCGGAAGCCATTCATAATGTCTTTTGCCGTTGATAAGTTCCGAGATTAACTCGCTGGGCAATAGCTCCGCAATTTCTCTGCTTCTTGCAATAACTGCATTGGCAGCCTTAGTGTAGCCCTTCCCATCCTTAACGGGCAAGACGCGCTCCGACGAAAACAAATCCCGCATTTCTTCGTATAAAGGATAGAAAAGCGGATAGACATCAAAGTCGTCCTCATCAAGAGGCAGAATCCGAATCAGGCTCAAGTCGAGGAGCCCCATATCGCGCAGCTCAAGGACACTCTGTCTGAGGAGCTTTGCCGTTTGTTCAGCCAGAGCCTCGTTTTCCTCTTCATCGGCAGGAACACTGCTCCGGTTTGGAGTAGTGCGGAACGGGCCTTGGACAATGAAGTCAAGTTTGCTTTCGGTCTCTGTCGGGAAGTAAACGGAGATATACGGATTCTTTGCTTTTTGGAAAGTGGTTTTTCCTTCTTTGTCTGTTGCGACAGTGAACGCAACGTCAATTGTACGGGTAGAAACCCTCGAATCAATCGGCATCGAAAATTTGATGAATGACAGAGACTCGTCCGTCTTATCATCCTCGGATTCAATTGCCGACACGCGGGTGCAGTGGTCATTTATCGGCTCAGCATCCAGTAAATATTCCCCTGATGCTTCTTTGCCCGGAATCTTGATTTCGTACTCAATGAGTTCGAGGTGCCGCATAAAAAGGAGCGTGGTCACTCCGAGATTTTTGAGTCGCTTTGTAATAGCTTCATTCAGCGCAGCCAGATTTTTAAATCCCGAAAACTGGAATCCAACGCTATATGGGAACACGAAGAGGGTCGTATAGCCAGCCGGAACATCAACGGCAGGGATATCTACGGGCTTCGTGAAGTCCTTTATCTCAACAGCGAAGGGATGGCAATTCTCTGCCAGCTCCTTTTTGCGCGGCGAGCTATACAGCCTGACCGTTTCACATATGCCAAAGACTGATTTGAAGCCGACACCGAATTCGCCAATCTGGTTTAAATCATTAACCTTGTCCGACTGCCCTATGTCGCACAGGCCCTGCAGGTTCTCCGTAGTGAAGGATTTTCCATCATGCATCACTTCAAGCCTGTCAGAGTATTGGACAAACCGAATTCCAGTAGCTCCTGCGTCTTCCGCGTTCTGGAGCAGCTCGTAGACAAAGTGTGATTTATCGGTATAGAGCTGAATTATCCGTTCGAGCGACCGCCTGAGCATGCCGTCCCTATCTTGATTCTGGAGAATCTTATCAGCTATATTCAAAGCGCTCACCTCTTTACTTTACCGTGATAACCCCGTTTGCAATCAACGTAGTATGTATATCTGCCTTCGCAATCTTCGCTTCAATCTCTGAAACCTTCTGCTGATAACGCTGTGTAGCGTTTTCCAATTCAGAGCGATGCATAGTTGCAATTCGTTCATCCCCGGCCTCAGCAATTTTTCTTTCCAAGACCAATTTCCGGTTTCGGTAATTGTTCTTTATGCTCTCTAATTTATAGCGAGCGACTTGCCTTGTAGACTCTGTATGCTGGGCTTTCTCAGCTTGCCACATCTGGACATGGTGTTCCTCCAAAGCATCCCATACCTCCGGCTTTAGCTTTGAAGAATAGTCAACTGCGGCAGCTGTCAGGATGTATTCCGGGAGCTCTGCTGCAATTCTCGGTTCTTCACAGATTGCTACCAATTTGAAATTTGAACGAATCCCAACATAATCCCACGCATAAATAGACATCGGGTAATCACCGGCTGGAATCTCGTCAGAGTAGTATTCCAAGTGAATATAAACGAGCTTGTTGGTGGCAAAATAGGATGCGGCTTGTTTGACCAGCGGGTGCATCGGAGTAACGAAAAAGGCGGTTCGGTTTTTCTCGGCAGCTTCTGAATCAAAAGTAATCGGGTGGTTCGGATTGTTGCCCTTAAGATAAACCTCCCATTTCCTACGCAGGCTGTTCCGCAGGCCAGTCAGATTTCTGAGGTCAGACAGGATTTCAGAACGCGCCACTGCACTGAGGCGCAGCGTTTTCAGAGCACCATCACCAAGGATATAATTGTTACCACCTAATCGGTGATTGAGATACATCTCGACAAGGTGCTGAATGCTTCTGGCCGACAGGAAGGGACTTTCTGCCTCCTGAATTTCCTTTGACATCGTATAGTTCGACAAATCGAACCCGAATAGCTCCTTCTCCTCGCTTTCCAGCTTGTTCAGCTCCTGGGCCTTGCGCACCTCATTATCGGCCATCTGCTCCAGCTTTGCTTTTCGCTCTGCATCCGTAAGGCTGGTATCCAGTGCTATCAGCTCAATTTGCCTGCCGATTTCGCCGAGAATCTCCTCGCATTCACCGATGCTCCCTTCAAAGACACCGATGCGAGAGAGGCAGCGGTCATAAATGTCAGCATCCACAGTATCACTGGTGATAATGTTATAGATGTTTACAACTTCGTTCCCTTGGCCTCGGCGGTCGATACGACCAATGCGCTGCTCGATGCGCATGGGATTCCAAGGCAGGTCATAGTTTATCATCATGTCACAGAACTGATAGTCCAAGCCTTCAGAACCGACTTCTGTGAAAAGCATGATGTCAATGGCTTCCGGGTCGTCCTTCGGGAGTTCAAACCGCGCCCGGAAATCCAGCCGGTCATCATTTTTTACGCTACCATCGATTTGTTCGACACGAAATCCCGCCTCTCGCAGCTTTCTTTTGATATAATACAGCGTGTAGCGGAATGTGCTGAACAGGATGATTTTGTTGTTTTCAGATTTCTGTTTTTCACGGATAATCTGAAGCACCCCATCGAATTTCGGGTCGTCCTCCGGCAGGTTATCCGCCATTTCCAGAAGGTTCTTTGCGATAAAGCGGAATGTCTCCAAGTCCATCTCGCTGAACTCGCCATCATCGAAATCAAACTCCGGGTCGTCCGTCATCTGCTCAAATCTACGGTCAATGATACCCCGGATGTGCGGAGCAAGTCCAAAGATGCAGCTTGCGGCCTGACGGCGAATCGTTGACATCATAAATTTGACGCCACGGCCACCGTGCAATTTGGACAGCGCAGCGACTTCAAAAGTCAAGAGAGCATCATGGAGCTCCCGCTGTTGGTCAGTAAAATCGCTCTCCAGCGTATGTGTTCTCCGAATGCAGAAATCTTGGATATCCTTTCTGCGCGTTCGGTTGAGCATCATATTGAAACTGTGGAGAGACTCAATATCGGTAATGAGTTTTACCCGCTCCTCACGGGTGATGGTGTCCTGCCTGAGAACCTTCCGGATTTGCTCAAATACCGGATTGTTTGCGATTACATTTTCGCCCCATTGGGTCGTGAGAACACTATCCAGCGTTTCCAGTGCTTCTGCTTTCCAGTTTTCCTTCGCAGCTCGAACAATGTGGGCGCACTGAGAGATATACGGATTCGGACGCGACATCATCGTGAAGCTCTTCTTGTCGATTACGACATCCGGGCGCAGCAGATTAAGCAGCGTGTACAGGTCGTCGTCACTTGTCTGCAGCGGAGTCGCGGTCAGCATTACGACAGCGTCTGCGTGCTGACAGAAGTAGTGGACGCACTTATATGCAAATGCCTTGTCCTTCTCCATGCTGCCATTGCGCAGATGGTGGGCCTCATCAATGATGACCAAATCAAAATGCGGTGCCGGGTCTAATTGTTGGAGGCCGAAGCTCTTATGGCGCTTGGATTGGTTCCCTTGGTATGTCCTCGCATCCAGAATGGAATACGGGACGATGACCTTTCCATAGCGGGTAGGCCATTCGCCGTCACGGTCGGTATCAGAGATAATCTGCCGAAGAGTATCGCCATCCAAGGGCGTGAATTCCTCGTCAAAGCGCTTCATCTCATTTTCCCACTTGCGGTCTGCGACAAGCGGCTTCGGGCAGATAATCATGATGTTTTCCAAATCGGAGCGGGCCTGCAGCTCCTTGATAATCAGACCGGCCTCGATGGTTTTACCGACACCGACGCTGTCTGCAATCAGAATCCTTGGTTCGTCTGCTTTTATCAGCTTCAATGCCGGTCGGAACTGATAGGGCACGAAATCGATACGGGCAGCATTAAGGGAATACAGATTTCCGGCAGACGGATTGTTAATCTGGTAGGCAGAGAGATAGCTTCGCAGGGTCTCAGAATCCACCCACTCATATTCAGGCGTGCTGCTCACCAGTGCAATCTGACCCTCATAATAGGTCTTCAGCGCACCTTCGACGAATACCTCGTACTTCTTTGTATCGCCAAGCTGCGTAACAGAAAACACCATACCCTTGGTATCCGGGCTGCCGACGATGTAAACGAGGCTTCTTTCTGTGATATCGTCCTCCTGTACAACCTCCGGTTCCACGATGACATCTGCCTGCTTGGGCGCAGTAACGGTCGGGCGGAACACTGGCTGCGGAGGTGTTTCATCCTTGAATGCTTCGGGACGCTCCACCCTTGCTTTGAGCTGTTCCAAATCAGGAATCAATCCGCTCCGGTTCATTTGGGCGAAAAACCGGATGAGGCATTCAATATCCGATACGATGGTATCCTTGCCGGGAAGCTCCGCGCTGACATGCGCCCAGTTGTTCCGGACGCCAATCATATCGCGAATGCACTCCCGCTCACTGGTCGGAAGATAGGCGTAGCCGCGCATCGTGTACCAAGACTTGTTGGCAACACGAAGAAGCGCTGCAAGGTCTAATTCCTCCAGCTTGGAAAGACCCTTTTTCTCAATGAGCTCTCTCTGGGGATAACTCAGATTGGAGAGTACGCACTCCTCCCACCAGTCTTCGCCGGATTTGGGCAGCATCACAGAAAGCCACGACGCCAGTGCTTGCGCGGCCTTGTGAAGATAATCGTTCATCCGGGATATGATGTTCTCGTCGTACATTCTGCTTCACCAGCCTTTAACCAAAAAATCCATCCTCATCAAAAATATGGTCAAGCTCGTCATTGGACATCGCGTGAGAAACGCGGTCACGGACGGCGCTGCGGGACATATCCAGTCTCTTGATGCGCCCGTTCAGCAGTCGGATAAGCTGAAGCCTGCCGACACCGGGATTCTGACGGGCATACTCAGCAAAGCCCTTAGCCTTGCCCAGATTGTCCGTTCTGGTGCCATCGTGAGGCTCCAAAATATCAATGACAAAGCCCATCTCGTCCTTCCGGATAATCAAAAAATCGGGATACATCGATTTCTTCTCCGCGTTCTGCTCATAGGGGATGCACAGTGACCATGACTTCCTCGGCGGATTGCGGAGCCAGCAGATATAATCCGACCGGCCACGTTCGGCCTGAAGGACAGCCTTTTCCCAATTGTTCAGGTTGATGACGGCTTTGCCGGTCGCATTGTCCACAAACAGATGGTCGGTATAAGCCTCGCCGACATTGCTGCGCTCAATGCTGATGGTCTCCGGCAGCCGGAAGTTATGCTTACTGATGATATCGCCATCGGAAACAATGCTGTCATACTTTTTCCGGTACCGCTCGGTCAGGCCGGTGATACGGCGGCGATTCGCGTCGTTGATGTCGTGGAACCGGCTGCGGGCATAGTTGTGGAGCATATCCATGCAGTCTGCGTCGGCGGCAAAGATGATGACGTCGATTTTATATCCGGCAGGATTATCGTCATCTGCGTATCGGGTGCCATAGCGGATGCCGATACCCTCGTTGCCCAGCTTGAGCTCTGCAAGACGGAACTGACGGTCGAGGTCGGTATCCGTGGTGGAGAACAAATCCATCTCCGCATGGTCATCCACAGACTCGCCGAATACATCAAACGTCTGCGTTTTCAGCTTGAACTGCAGCACCTGCATGGCCAGCTCGTCATATCTGCCCTCGTCCTTTGTCTTCTTGATGAAGCTGCGAATCATTTCTACGATTTCATTCACAACATCATAGGAGGCAGAGGGCTGAAGGCCGGACTGCGTCAGGAGCCGGGTGAGGCTGAACAGAGATTTCAGATAGTCGTTGATTCTGACCCTGCGCATGTCGTAGGTCAGAAGACCAGCATCATTGATGGCCTTTACGATGGCCTCTCGGTCAAGCTCCGGCTCTTCGGGAACGTCTTCCGGAGCAGGCTGCGGTTCCGTTGCACCGGAAGGCTCTGCCCCTGCAGCAGCTCCATTTGCAGGCGTTTCGGTGCTCACGCCACTAACCGGGCGCATGGTATCCGTGGTACCGGAAGCAGGTGCCGCTGGTGCGCCGAATGAGGTGCTACCACTTTGCGAGGGCGTCTGCTGCGTCGCCTCCTGCGCGGAAGGTTCATTGCCGGTCTCAGGGGAAGGGCTGTCTCCCAAAGACATCTGGCCGGGAACCTGCGGCTTCGGCCTCGCGGGACGCTGGGCGGGAGCCGGTCTGGTAGGCCGGACAGTCCATGTTTCAATGGTACTGTTCTCAAAGGAGTCGCCGATAACATCGGTAGGAATCTCACCGCCCTCGGTACTCTGAAGTGCTTTGACCACATCCTCAACGGTCTGGGCATCAAAGTACGGCAAGTAGAGGTGCACGTCGTTCAAAACATCGTCCACCTGAATATGCATCTGCATGGGCGTTCTGACCATTCTGCCGAGGAGCTGCGCGATATAAGTCGCGTCTGTAGCACGACGGAAAGACATCATGGTTTCAGCACGGGGGCAGTCCCAACCGGTAGACAGATTTTCCTTGAAGAAAACTATCTTGACATTTTTCTCGTCTGCAATGCGGGATGGCTCCAGATATCTTACTGCGACTCCATTGATTTGGATGGTGCTGGTTGTCTGGCCAAAGGTATGTACGACCTCTCCGTCCTGAAAGCGGAAGCCTGTCCGCTCCTCAATCTTCCTGAGGCAGTCATCTAAGTCGGTGTCGGAGATACCGCTGCCGGTCTGGTTTTGCACCTGAATCACGAAAACCGGATTCACATAGGCGTAGTGCTGCTCCTGACAATACTGAGACCAGTGCTCCCATTTCTGCTTCCAGTCATCAGCGGCAGCCTGCAACACGGCCATATCCTTGCTTCCGGAGGCATCCTCCGGATAGGCGATGATGATTCTGTCTTTCAGCAGACCGGATGCCCGAACATCGTCGGCGGACACGATGACCTTCTGGATGGTCGACTCTGTCCCGGACACCAGATTGTTGAAACGCTCCGGCGTAGCGGTCACGCCAAGCACGACGGGAACGGGAGCCAGACGGTCTTCCCGGCTGCCCTTGAGGAACTTCTGCATGATGGTGGTGGCCTGCGCAGCAGCGCGTCCCTGCATGCCACGGTGGGCCTCGTCAATGATGAAGTACAAGCGGTCGTACTTCTCGTCCATCGTGTTCTGCAGCGTTTCCCAGATGGTGAAGGTGCGTCCGTCGCCCTTCTTTGTCAAGTTGCTGCTTTTGCCGAGCTTCTGGGTGTTCAGAAAATAGATATGCCCATCATCCAACATTTCCTGGTCAAAGGATTCATCGGTGATAGTCACACACTGGTCGAGCCGAATCTTGTCCGCCTTTAGGTCGATTTTGCTGCGCGACTGCTCGTTGAGCTCCGGAGAATCCGAGAGCCACACAAAGACAGCGTCCGGTTGGTCAGGATATTCTTCATCACCAAAATAGATGGATTCAATCAGAGACGCCAAAATGATGGTTTTACCCGCACCGGTGGGTGCGGTGAAAGAAAGCACCTGCGGCGTATGGGTGCGCTGGTAGGAACCAAGTGCCTCTGCGGTTTTTCTCCGCAGTTGGAACAGTGCCATCTTTTGAAACGGGAACAATTCTACTTTCATCTTAGCGTCCTCCGTGGTTAATCCGGAAGTTATCCAGATAGTCTCTGTAAAGCTGATAGGTGTCCTCGGCATGCAGGCCGGAAATCATTTCCCGATAGCCCGGTTCGGAATCGGTCACGATGTACACCGTCGTAATGGCATCCTCGATGTTCACTTGTGTGGCAAACATCTCATACTGAGATTCGTTGGTCAGCACAGCAAAGTGGTTCTCCGGCAGCACCAGCATAGCAGGCATTTCTGCTGCCTCCTCAAGCGAAGGACAAGGCCCATGAGCACCGGCCTTCAGCCAGAGCACTGGAAGCAATTCCTTAAACTGACGGCCCAGCGCCACGGCATTCTTATCGAGGAAGCCCAGCTTGAAGAAAGCAGCATTCGCCTTGAAGCCGTCTGCCATATGCATCGGCTCCTCTCCGCTGGTGATGTAGTCGCCCTTAAGCGGTTTCCCGTTCACATCATGCCCTTCAATGGAGCAGACGGTGCGCGGCCATGTCACATAGCGGGCAATCCCATACTGTTCCCACTCCGGGTCGCCGGGCTGGTATCCTTGGGCGGACAGGGTCTTGGCCTCGTCTGCCGATACCTCGTTGTTGGTCACCAGGATACAGCGGCGGTGGCCGCCGTCCTCGGCATTCAGCAGGTTGACCGCATGGAGCGTGGTGCCGGAGCCCGCGAAGAAGTCCACGATGAGGGCGTTGGGCTTGTTGGCAACGAAGAAGCGGAGGGTATCTTGAACGGCATACAGGGATTTCGGATAGTTAAACCGTTTACCTATCATAGCATTGAGTACGTTTGTGCCGTAAGTTTCAGCATTATGTGTTTTCATGTTCCACACGCGTTTTGGCGGCGTTACTCCTTCGTCAGTGTACTTGGCAATCACCGAACCGTCAGGATTTCGACCGATAATGACCGCTTTACCTGTCTCAATGTCTCGAATCGTGCCAGAAGGTAAATAATAAACAGTTCCAGTCTTTTCCTTGGAGCTCCAATTATTCACTCTCAAAAAGCCTTTACTCAGATTAAGCCGTGCTTGTTCTGGAACTAAACTCCAAAGCCGTTCATCGCTATCCTTGCTTAGCGGCCATAATGCAATGCATCCGTCCGGAATTTCAATCGAGTTTCTATCAATTCCTGCCTTTACAACATCGCCTATGGAGTGAATTGTCCCATCATTTTTATGAACGAATACAGGATAAAACTGGTTTGGCCTTGATTCTCTTTTGGCTTGAGGAGCTCTGCGCCGAAAGCCCAGCCACTCAATGCTTCTTTCGGACTCCTTCTTTACTTCGTTATCAAGCATATTATAAATACCGGGAACCAGAGAGGATGAGCCAAATTCAATCACGAATATATATTCCTCAACTCTGGAAAACTGGCCGGTACGGACAACGCCTTTTGCACTGATTACGCTTGTTACCATCTGCATCCGCGCTTCTGAAAAAATCTCCTCCAGCAGACAGCCGAGGTGCAGATACTCTTTTTCATCAATGGTCACGATAAGCACAGAATCATTAGGATTCAGCAGCTTTTTCGCCAGCTGCAGCCGCTTTTCCATCATGGAAAGCCACTTGCTATGTCGATAGGTATCGTTGCCATCCACATAGTCGTTATTGTATTTCCAGTCTCTCGCCCCTGTGTTATAGGGTGGGTCGATGTAGATACAATCTACCTTTCCGGCATAGAGGTATTCCAGCAGCTGGAGCGCATGGTAGTTGTCCGCCTCGATCAGCGTGTGCCACAGGTCGCTGTCCGGCGCATTGCAGACGGTATCCAGCGGCTGCAGATAGGGATAGATGGGTTCACCGAATTGGGCCACGCAAACCAGCGCATCCACAGGAAGCACGACGCGCTCCTTCGTCGCCTTGTGGAAACAGGCAGCCTGTCCATCCTCGATTTTCTCTACATAGTAGATGTCTGTGACCTGCCCGTCCTTCGTGGCCACGACGGAACCGCGCTTTACCGGGATATCGTAAAGCGGTGTGGCCTCCGGCAGATGCTCTTCAAATACCAGACCGAATTTTTTCTGGCGATTTGCCCTCTTTACCTCTGCACGAATCCGCTCACGCAGAGACTCGTCCGGAATCTGGCTAATCAAATCGTCTAAAGCAGCCATGCGTTTTTGCCTCCTGTGTTTTTCTCTGGAGATTACTCTTCCGTGATTGTCTTCTCTTTGATGTGATAGCTGATGTTTCGCTCCTGGCAGAATTGAACCACCTCGGCAGCACATTTATTATAAAAATGTTTGTGTGCAGTGTATGCGCTCACTTCTTTGTTATAGTTCGTGCGCCCAAATATAATCCGGTCAACAAAACCGACGGACTCAAGCAGGTCATGAAGGTTCTGCTCTATGAGATTTGGTGTTGGATAAGGCTCAATACTTACCCATGTCCTGCACCCGGCCTCATGTAATGCCCGTAATGCAGCGAGGCGCTCTTCACACGAGGCTGCTCCGGGCTCCATTTTACGACGATAATCCTCATCAAGCGTTATTAGTGTGATACCATGTTCGTTTCTCAATGAGCATTCTTTCAGCTCTATCGGAAGGATACCTTTCGTCAATGTAGTACAGATAATGCCTGCCTCATTTAGTTTCCTAATCGCGGCAATGCTCATGTTCCTTATCTCGTCATATCCATACATGAAAGGGTCGGTCGTGAAACAGAGCTGTACCGATTTGATCTTGTCTTTCAGCTTTGGAATTTCTTTGTCCAAGAGCTCCAACGTGTTTGAAACGAGATATGGTTGTAACCATTCCTCATAACTTTTTACGTTACCGAACCGTTTTTTCTGTTGGAACGCATAACAAGGATACTTGCATCCGTGCGCACAGCCAAGCACATGATTCATGGTGTAATCGCCATACTCCACCCCCGTCTCATAGAGCATGGTTTTCCGCGTTATGAATCCTTTTACGTGCTTCATTATGTGTGCCTCCTAACAATTACGGTCTGGCCAGCTTTCTCTTCCCAGAACATTCTTTTCTTTCCTGCGGCTGTTAACACTGGGTCTCTTACGATATCAATCGTTCCAGCATTTTCGAGTTTTGTGAGAATCTCGTATATCATCCTGAATGGGCAGATAACTCCGTATTCATTACAAAAATCAGCAAGAAAAACCGTGATATGCGTCTCACTTGTCATTTGATGGATATGGGCCAGAACCATCTGCTCTATCTCTTCTTGCGTCAAAATATCATTTTCCACTGTGGATGTTACGGTGCTCATCATATTAAAGAGGGACAATTGACCGTTTTGCTGGATGTTGACAAACAGCTCATCTTTTCGACGCTGCATGTTTTCAGCCATAAGAAAACAGCCGTCTTCATGGTCGCAAACATGTATCATCCGGTACTTGGGCCTCTGACCAGGTTTCAGTCTGATGGGCATGTCCAACACATATTTGTACTTCTGCTTCAGGTGCTGTTTGTATTCTGCTGATAACCTGCGTTCTGCCTGATACCCGTCGATGCGACCCATTTGAAAATCCCTGACGATATCCATCCAGTAGTTTCCACCGGCGATTCGCGTCAACAAATTCTCTGACTGAGGAGATGCTGTTACCGTTGTTGGCTCATATTCAACCAAGTCATCAAGGCCCATCAAGGCATCATCCTGAGAAATATCTACTTTCATCACACGGCAGGCATCTCGGAAGAAACCGAAGGAATTGAAATTGATGAGCATCTCAAAGGAACGAAATCCGTATGTGCCAATCTCATCAAAGAGCTGCGAATCAAGTGCTTGTATTCCATATGGGTCAATGTAAAGGAAGACATTGTATCCGCGTTTATCCTTTAATAAGCCACGGATATTATCCTCGAATTTCCCGTCAACTACCTGTGGTGTCCCATACTGATAAGGATGCAGCATCAGGTTCTGTTCCAAGTCTGCAGCGTGATTCAGCTCAATAAAGCAAGGCACGATTGCATTGTTCTTTCGGGATATTCTGCTCATGCCTAACCGCTCGTTTATGATTTGCATTGCTATCAGTGGGGAGCCATCATTTCCATCGTCAAACTTGCCTTTGCCAGCAAAGCAATCAATATAGAAAATCGGCTTCCCTGAAACAAGGAGCTTTTGGAAATACTGGGGCAAGTAGCATCTAAGAAGCGTATCCTTAATTTCAGACCACTCGTTTTTCTTCTTGAAAAAATCACGTTGATTTTTCGCCATACAAACCTCTCTTTTAGGATTCTGGAGCTTCCTCCGGTAGCAGCTCCATGATGTCTCCGATGTCGCAGTTGAGAACCTTGCAGATTTTCATAAGGACTTCCATGCTGACCGTTTCGCCCTTGGACAACTTTGTCACGGACGACCAACTAATACCTGCGGCAGACTGCAAATCTTTCTTTTTCATATCTTTGTCGATAAGCAGTTTCCATAGTTTTTTATAACTTACTTCCATAATGGGCACCCCATAATAATAAACCTGTTTCTGTGCAACGAGCTTTGGTTTCGCCGAAATCTTATAAGTGTGCCTCCATGATACCACGTTCCTGTCGAAAAAACAAGATAATTCTCCGTAAACGCACGAATATTCTGCGACTGCTGTTGAAAGTTCTCCGTTCAGATGCTATAATAAATGCGCTTTTTGACAAACGAGGTGGGAATGCTGTTAACACTCCCACGGCTATTTCTTTGTTTATGCGGCGCAATTTTTGAGGTCAGCCCATGATGCCGATTTTGTTGCCGTTCTCGTACATATCCTCGGCATACTCGACATGATTGGGGCCTTCGCTTTGTATCCAGCCAAAGCCGGGAACATAGACCATATCCGCCAGTTCGTTATCGTTAGCTATTGGCTCCGGTGCCGATTTAGGTTCAGGTTGCGTGGGCTGTACCGGGATGGAATCTGTCTGCGTAGGAGGTGCATATTCTTGTTCTGTCTCGGCTTCATCTTCTATTTCCTGTGCAGGGATGGGCAACTCCTCGGTGGCTACTTCCGGGGCTGATTCAGCTTCCGGCATTCCCGATTCTTGCTTTTCTGTGATTTCTGGCAATATTAGTTCTTCCGGCTCCGGAAGTGTCGGCCGTGGAGTGGTCACGGCGGCCGTTTCGCTCGGCGCGGGTGTTTTCTCGACCGTTTCGGCCTGCGGCCACACGGCGGCACACAGGGCGAGACAGGCGGTGATTGCAGTAGTAACGATGAATCTCCTTTTCATTTCATTCATCCTCCTCCCAATGTAAATTTTCTTATGCCCTGCGGCGTTTCACCAGGGTGCATGAATTCGTTTGTGTCATCTTCGACTAACATAGAAATTATCAGAGCTGTCTCAAGCCCGTCAATAAAGCTATCAAGGTCTGCATCGCTATTGAGAAAATTCTTGTCTTCCGCAATTTGAAGCAGGTTTTGTCGTTCGATAGCCACCATCATTTTCACCATCGCATGATACCGCTCCACATTTTCTTTCTTTTTTTCAGGATCGGTCTGCGGTTTGTGAAATCGATCATACACCGCTCGCCATAGTTTATCACTCATGTAGTTTCCTCCTTATGATGTTCCTTTTGAGATATGAAACGAGCGCCCAGTCTCCCGGTTTGGCAGGAGACTAAGCGCTCGTTTTCATA
>ENA-OPEC01001425-OPEC01001425.1-human-gut-metagenome-genome-assembly--contig:-NODE-1425-length-16082-cov-2.916329_pt1 | contig 16082 bp, 10 predicted proteins | sample MGYA00241622_ERZ501507 | MGnify/ENA primary metagenome ERZ501507 (study PRJEB25962, sample SAMEA2042582) | human gut metagenome | biome: human gut; feature: human-associated habitat; material: faeces... | reverse complement strand
ATTCGGCAGATATACAACTGTTTTAAAGAAACGGGTTCCTTTTAATTTAAGACGTACATCGGAGAACCAGGCGCCAAGTACCAGTGATAAAATGATCTGCGGCACGAAACACATGATCCATAATACCATAGTATTTTTTGTATAAACCCAGATATCTCCATCAGAAAAGAGTTTTTGATAGTTTGCAAGTCCGACAAACTTTGGTCCGACCTGTGTCAGTCCTGACATATAGTTTTCAAAGAAACTGTTGTAAATAGTGCTGACTAATGGGATCAGCTGAAAAATAACGTATACTACAATAAAAGGAATCAAAAAGATATATCCCCATTTATTGTACCTTACTACCTTTCCACTACTTTTTTTCATGATAATCTGACCTCCTTTTTCAGAGTGTATTATTTTCATCCACAGAGCTCACAGCATCCTTCACCTTTATCCTGTGTAAACATGCTGTCAGCTCTGCGCTTGGCATTTTAACCTGAATAAACCGCACCTGCCTTCCTTATTGCATTCCGGCAGGCGCAGCTTTTCATTCATAACAACAGAATATCCGCAGAGCGTGCTTTCCATTGTTATTTTTAGATCATTCATCTTCTTAATATGTTAATTCCGGATATTTCTCTAAAACTGATTTGTAAAACAAGTCTAATGCCTCTTCTTTCGTTGCACTTCCTTCAAAATAGTTCTTCATTGCATGCTGAAATTCTTCGTTGCATCCCTGATCGTATGAAGAAAGATTACTTAAATCAAGTTTGGATACACCCTCATTATAAATACCAAGTGGATTCTGTCCGCCTAAGATTTTACTTGCGTAAGAGCTGTCTGCCATCTCAACGATTACATCCTGGTTGTTTACAAAGTCATCATCTTTCTCGATGATCTCTTTCATAACATCATCATTGGTTGTCATCTGAAGCATGATATCTTTTACAAGGCTCTGGTTATCAGTTCCGTTTGCTGCACAGATCCATGTACCACCCCAGAAGAAGCCCTGCGGTCCTTCGGTTGCGCCCCAGCCACCGTTGTAACCGATACTGCCTTCGGTATCTGCTGCCATTGAGAAGTTTACTAACCATGCAGGTCCAAAGTAGCAGAATACATTTCCTTCCGGATAGAAACCTTTCTTCCAGTCATCACTCCACAGTTCGTATGTTCCTGTCTCGCCTGCATCTACAAGTTCTTTGGAATCATCAACCCATTTCATAATGTTATCATCAATATTGATTTTGCCATCAACAACCCATTTGGAAGAAACGTTGTTGGAATATACACGGTATGTATCATTTACGGAAGATGTGATGGTGTAGCCGGCATCTTTCATCTTCTTTGCTGTATCATTAAATGTATCCCAGTCTTTCACATAATTCTGAACCTCTGCCGGATCATCAGAACCTAATACTGCTTTTGCTGCATCTCTGTTATAGAATAATACGCCAGGACAGCCCTGCCATGAAACACCTTTTAATACGCCGTTAGAATCTGTAACAACATCTTTGGTGTACTGATACTGTTTGGAAAGATCTGAATCAGTAATTCCAAGATCAGATACTGCCATTGTGTAATCGGTATCTACATATTTCAATGCATAATCAGCTTCTACTAAGAAGATATCGATCTTGTCATCTGCTGATGCATCAGCCTGTTTTAATAATGTTGCATCCAGATTGTTCTGATATGCATTGTCATCGTTTGGTGTAATGTTCCATTTTACAGTTACATCACCGATCGTACCTGTGGTTGCATCCACCTCAGTATATCCCGGATAATGATCTGTAACACGGCTCTTAAACTCTTCGTTCCAGCAGTAGATGTTAAGTACTTTTCCTTCATCTGAAGCACTTGCATCTGAAGCTGCAGCTTCGGTCGCCGGTGCTGCCTCATCTGTGGTTGCTGCGTCACTGCTGCCCGTATCTGCTGAGCTGCTGTTTCCGCTGTTTGTGCTGGTGTTTGCTGCGTTATTACCGCCGCATCCTGCCATCATGGTTACAAGCATTGCTGTACATAATAATGTGCTAACGATTTTCTTCTTCATAGAAAACCCTCCTCCTTAATATGTGGTCTTTTGACCATTGTTTTTGTTGTTTTGCTGCTTTGAAAGCAGATAGTCCGGAATCTTCTGCCGCTTCTCCGCATACATCTCTGCAAAAATGCTGTCCGCATGTAGCTGCAACTACATTTAAATGCGTCCAACAGATTTACCTGCAACTAAGATCCCTTCTATAACGACTCTCTCTACGAGAGTTGTTCTCGGTTTCTCAATGGAGCCAATCAGCCGCTTGGCTGCCTCACTCCCGATCAGCTCTGTGTCCTGTCTGATTGTCGTAAGCTGAGGATGTAACAACTGCGACATCCTCGTTCCGTCATATCCTGCAATCGAAATATCCCGCGGAATCCGAAGTCCCATCTCTATGATGACGTTCCTTCCTCCTATTAAAGAGGTGTCATCCGGATAAATGATACAGGTTGGCGGATCTTCTAAATTGAGCAGCTCTTTTGTCTGTTTTGCTGCCTCCCTGGTCTCTAAGTAATCTGCTGTCCGGATGTATTCATCCGGAATCTTCAGACCAAGTTCATCCACCGTCCGGTAGAAACTTGCCAGCCGGTCTTTCGTAACGTAAGAAGCCTGCTGCCCATGAATATATGCAATTTTCCGATGTCCCTGCCCGTATATATATTTTACAAGATCTTCCATACCCTGAATATTGTTGGAACTGACTGCCGTACAGTTATGATGTACATAATCAATCGTAACGACCGGCAGGTCACTATTCATCAGTTCTAAGACATCCGGGTCATTGAAATCGGCACAGACGATCGCAACTCCTTCAAAATTCCGGTATCTGCAATGTTCATAATAGGACATCTTGCGATTTTCAAAACAGGTATTGATAAATGTAATGTCATATCCCTGTTTCTCCGACTGAACTTTTAATCCATTCAGCACTCCGGAAAAATACTCATGTGTCAAACCGCTTCCCGCCTCTTCTTCAAAGAGAACTCCTATATTATAAGAACGGTTTGTCTTTAGTGCTCTCGCCGCCGCATTTGGAAAATAACCAAGTGCTTCTGCTGTCTTTCTGACACGGCTCTTTGTCTCTTCGCTGATATCTCTCTGGTCATTTAAAGCCTTGCTTACGGTGGCAGTAGATACTCCACATTTCTCTGCAATCGTTTTTAATGATACCATGGAAACCTCCAGCTTCTCTTCGAAAACGAAATCCTGTTTCTGAAATATTTCTTAATCGTTTTCGTACTTTTACTATATGTCATCCATAAGCAAATTGCAACTGGTTTTTGGCAATTCGTCGCTTTTTACACTTTTTTGCAGTAGTTTTTGTGCATTTTTACATTAAATATTAGACCAATTATCTGTAATCTCAGTACTTTGTATCTAATTCTTATACGTTTTCGTAAAATATTTTAATTATTCATCAGAAAATAGCTATTGTCGCTTTCATCCATAAAAGTATATTTTTTTTGTCTAATCTGCTATATTTGCCTGTTTTTCAATGTTTTGTATTGATTTTTATTCTTTCTGAATATATACTTTTTATTAAAGGATGAAAACTTAATCGTTTTCGAAATCGTTACTTATCAATATTTATGTATATGGAGGATTTTATTATGAAATTCGGTTATTTCGATGACACCAACAAAGAATATGTCATCACATCTCCAAAAACACCACTGCCATGGATCAACTACCTTGGTTCCGAGAACTTCTTTTCTCTGATCTCAAACACCTGCGGCGGTTACAGTTTCTACAAAGATGCAAAGTTACTCCGCCTGACCAGATACCGCTATAATAATGTACCGCTCGATTCCAATGGACATTACTACTATATTAAAGATGGTGACACGATCTGGAATCCGGGCTGGATGCCTTCCAAAACAGAACTGGATGCTTACAGCTGCCGTCACGGTATGGGTTATTCCGTATTTAAAGGAACCAAAAATAAACTGACCGCAGAGCTTACCTCTTTTGTTCCGGTCGGTGAGACATGTGAAGTCGGCAAACTCTCCCTTACCAATGAGAGCAATGAAACCCGTAATTTTTCTGTTTTCTCATATGTAGAGTTCTGTCTGTGGAATGCAATGGACGATATGACCAACTTCCAGCGTAACTTCTCCACCGGTGAGGTTGAGATCCACGGTTCTGCTCTTTATCATAAGACCGAATACAGAGAGCGCAGAAATCATTACGCTGTTTACGCTGTCAACGCTCCGATCGCCGGTTTTGATACAGACCGTGACTCGTTCTTAGGCGCTTACGGTGAAAACTCTGCTCCGGAAGTTGTTGTAAACGGAACTTCAAAGAATTCTGTTGCAAGCGGCTGGGCACCGATCGGTTCCCACCACCTTGAAGTATCTCTTGCTCCGGGCGAGACAAAGACCTGCGTTTTCGTACTTGGTTATGTTGAGAATCCGATAGAGGAAAAATGGGTTGGACGTGCTGAGGATGGAGTCATCAACCGCAAACGTGCCGATGAACTTCTCTCCCGTTTTGATACCGCAGAAAAAGCAGACGCAGCACTCGCCAAATTAAAAGATTACTGGAACGAACTGCTGTCCCATTTTACTGTTTCTTCCAGCGAGGAGAAGTTAGACCGTATGGTCAACATCTGGCACCAGTATCAGTGTATGGTTACCTTTAACATGAGCCGTTCCGCATCTTACTTTGAGTCCGGTATCGGCCGTGGCATGGGATTCCGTGATTCCTGTCAGGATCTGCTCGGTTTCGTACATCTGATCCCTGACCGTGCGAGAGAGCGTATCTTAGATATCGCAGCTACCCAGTTCGAGGACGGAAGTGCTTATCATCAGTATCAGCCGCTCACCAAAAAAGGCAACTCTGACATCGGAAGCGGCTTTAACGATGATCCGTTATGGCTGATCGCCGGAACTGCAGCTTATATCAAAGAGACCGGCGATTACTCAATTCTCGACGAGATGACACCATATGACAGCGATGCTTCCAAAGCAACCACTTTCATGGAGCATTTGCGCCGTTCCTTCCATTATACAATGGAACATCTGGGACCGCACAATTTACCGCTGATCGGACGTGCCGACTGGAACGACTGTCTCAACTTAAACTGCTTCTCGACTGAGCCGGGTGAATCTTTCCAGACATTTGGTCCTTCTGAAGGTCCGAATGCAGAATCCGTATTTATCGCAGGTATGTTTGTACGCTATGGAAAAGATTATGCTGCAATCTGCCGCCATCAGGGTATGACAGAGGAAGCAGAGATTGCAGAGAAAGCAATCGCAGAAATGGAAAAAACTGTTATGGATGCTGGCTGGGATGGTGAATGGTATCTGCGTGCTTACGATCATTACAAAAATAAGATCGGTTCAAAAGAATGCGAAGACGGCAAGATCTTTATTGAACCACAGGGCTTCTGTGTTATAGCCGAGATCGGTTTAGAGGAAGGCTGCTGCTTAAAGGCAATGGAATCTGTCGAAAAATATCTCGACACAAAATACGGTATCGTGCTGTTACAGCCGCCTTACCACAGATATCATGTGGAACTCGGTGAGATTTCTTCTTATCCACCAGGATACAAAGAAAACGCAGGTATCTTCTGTCACAACAACCCATGGATCTCTATCGCAGAGACTGTAGTTGGCAGAGGCAACCGTGCCTGGCAGGTATATACAAGAACCTGTCCTGCATACATTGAGGATATCAGCGAGATCCACCGCACAGAGCCTTATGTATACTCCCAGATGATTGCCGGAAAAGACGCCCCGAACTTCGGTGAGGCAAAGAACAGCTGGCTGACAGGAACCGCCGCTTGGACCTTCCTCGATGTTTCCCAGTTTATCCTTGGTATCCGCCCGGATTATGACGGTCTGACTGTTGATCCTTGTATTCCATCCAAGTTAGATGGTTTTACTGCCAAACGTGATTTCCGCGGTGTCAGCTACCATATCACCGTAAAGAATCCAAATCATGTAGAAAAAGGTGTGGTTTCCATGATCGTGGATGGACAGCCGGTAGAGGGAAATACGATTCCATTCTCGGCTGAAAAGAAAGATGTAAATGTAGAAGTAACGATGGGCTAACCTCCCTGCCTGTCTTTACCTGCCAAAAGAAGCCTTCTTTTAATGAAGGCTTCTTTTGCATCCCAAACTAAAATGTTTCATTTTTTCTGTATTTGCGTGGTGATATACCTTTTATCTTTCGAAATGAATCCCCAAAATAGTTACTGTCATTAAATCCACATTCAAAAGCAATATCTGTAATAGATTTATTCGTTTCCAGCAGCAGCCTGCATGCATTCTGTATCCGGAGATTAATAATATATTCTTTAAACCCGAACCCCGTCGCTGTCTTAAATCTCTTAGACAAAAATGACTTACTCATGTCAAATTTATCCGCCACATCTTCCAGTAAAATATTTTCTGTATAATGTTCAAAAATATATGTTGCAACTTCCTGGATTTTTCGGTTATCAACATCAATCTCTTTTATAACATTGTCCTCATACTCCATGCATCTTATGATAAACAGCAAAAGTTCAACAAGTCCTGCTTTTATAAATGCCGTTGATAATATGTCCGGCGTATCATTTTCAAACATTAACTTATCCAGCAGGGAATCCACATAGTTTCTGCGTTTTTCCGGTATATTGATTACCCCCGGAACCATACAGTTCTTAAGATATTCCGCTCCGATCTGTTCTTTGATCCAATCCGTAATCTCCTGCCGGAAACTGATAACAATCCTTTCATGAATTCCTTTCCCGGTATATACTGTCTTATGCAGACAGCCACCCGGAACGATTACAAGATCACCTTTTCCAAACTTATAGATATTGTGATCAATAAAGCTGGTGCACTCTCCACTGGAAAGATAAAAAATTTCATGAAATGGATGTACATGTGGCTCGCAATTACTTTCAGATATCGTATTACTTCTTCTGATCTTCTTAATATCAAAATCTTTTGACATATCCTGAAACATATAATTCTCCATTTTTCTGTACTTTTATGTGTTTTTATCATTTTTTTCAAGGAATATACTGTTTTTTTGTCATATTATGAACCATATGAATATAAACTGTCAACATATTTTATAAATCCACAAGGAGATCCTATGCCAAAACAAATATCTGAAAATAAACGAAATATGATTCTAAATGGAAACCTGTCCCAGGCAATCCTTATGCTCGCCGTTCCGGTCATGATCAATAGTTTTATCCAGTCGATGTATAATCTTACGGACACATTCTGGCTTGGACGGATCGGAACAGAAAACCAGTCTGCCATAACGCTCGTATCACCATTTCAAAATATCCTTAACAGTTTTGGCAGCGGCATAACAACCGCAGGTGCAATTCTTATATCGCAATACCTTGGTGCCAGAAAAGATGAACAGGCAAACAAAATGGCAAATCATATCTGTATTACGTCCCTTGGCTTCTCCCTCATCTGTGCATTACTGTGCTGGCTGATATCCCCGGCATTAGTCACCTGGCTCGGTGCCAGGGGAGTGGTCTATGAGTACGGTCTTACTTATTTAAGAATTGTGGTCCTTGATATGCCATTTCTGTTCATGATCAATTTATTCACAGCCGTGAAACAGGCGCAGGGGGACACTGTAAAACCCATGCTTCTCAATCTGCTTGGTATCATGATCAATCTGATATTAGATCCTCTTTTCCTCATTGTGTTCCACTTTGGAATCGGAGGCGCAGCATTTGCCACGCTTATAGCAAAAATCCCCTGCGCTCTCATTGGACTGATCCTTCTTACAAAATCAGATCAGCTCATACGGATTTCTTTTAAAAATTTTGTCTTTGACCAGAAAATGATACGCGCCATTATCAAAATTGGTCTGCCAACTGCGATTGGCGGCAGCACCATGCAGCTAGGTACGCTGATCATGACCAGAAATGTAAATGTTTATGGTTATATTGCAACCAGCGCCTATGGTATTGGCAACAAAATCAACAGTCTTATCACAATGCCAGCCAGTGGTGTCGGTTCCGCCGTTTCTACTATAGTTGGACAAAATATGGGAGCCGGAAACACAGAGCGGGCGAAGAAAACCTTCCATTATTCATTAAAAATGTGTACCTTATTTTTACTTATTCTGGGATTCATTTTTTCAAGACGCCCTGTTTCCCAGACTATGGTATCATTCTTTTCAACAGATGCCAAAGTCATCCCTCTGGCTGCAGACTATTTATCCATTATTGCATTCTGGTGCTTTACAAACGCTTTTTATAATGTATCACAGGGATTGTTCCAGGGATGTGGGCATACACTGATCACAATGCTCGTAGATGCTTCCCGGATATGGCTATTCCGTCTGTTGTCTCTTTGGATATGCGCAAATGTATTTCATATGGGAGTGGCATCCGTCTGGTATTCCGTTGTAATCAGTAATGGAACCTCTGCCATAATCCTGTATCTGCTATACTGGACCGGAATATGGAAAAAAGGATATGCAGACCCTCTCTAGAGCCTTTCATATCCTTTTCTCTTTCACTTTAATCTTCTATTTCCAGTCAACAAAATTTGTTGCAAATTAATTTGCTGTCACAAGTCCGTTCTCACAATCCAATTCTACATATGCACTGGATTTTAAGACATCAAGCGCATGTTTTGCACCGATCAGGACAGGAATATCAAGGCTTAATCCTGCAATCGCCGCATGGCAGTTTTCGCCGGATGCTTCCACGATCAGTCCGGATGCCTCACGCATCTGTGTCATCATGGCATTGCTGGTATCTTTTGCAACAATGATATCTCCGACTTTAAAGTTTTTTAAATCCTCATCGCTGTGACATACACAGAGGTTTGCAGAAATCTTCTGTGTTCCGATTCCTTGTCCCTCCACTAAGATATGTCCTGCCACCTGCACCTTGATCAGGTTGGTCGTACCGGATACACCAAGAGGAACTCCTGCGGTTAAGACAACAACATCGCCCTTTGAAATGATTCCTGCTGCTTCTGCTGCATCGACTGCATAGTCAAACAGCTCTTCTGCCTGTGTCTTTTCCTCGATCATAAGCGGGATCACACCCCAGGATAATGCAAGCTGACGGTAAATCTTTTCTGTCAGACATCCTCCGATAATCGGACAGTTTGGACGATATTTGGAAACCATGCGGGCGGTACGTCCTGATTTTGTTACCGTAATGATTGCTGCCGCATTCAAATCTCCTGCCATTGTACATGTCGCATGGGAGATTGCATTGGTCACATCCGGGTTGCTCATGGTTTTGCGCATTTTAAAACGCTGTAAGTAATTGATATCCTGTTCCGTACGGACTGCAATACGCACCATAGTCTTTAAAGCCTCGATCGGATACATACCTGCAGCTGTTTCTCCGGAGAGCATGATCGCACTGGTTCCGTCGTAGATTGCATTTGCAACGTCAGTTGCCTCTGCTCTGGTCGGACGCGGATGTTTCATCATGGAATCAAGCATCTGAGTCGCTGTGATAACCTTCTTGCCTGCATCGTATACTTTTTTAATTATCATCTTCTGGATCACCGGTACATCCTCTAACGGGATCTCAACACCCATATCACCACGCGCTACCATGATTCCATCGGAAACACGGATAATATCGTCAATATTCTGTACACCCTGCATATTTTCAATTTTTGCAATGATATTGATATCCTCGCCGCCTTTTTCTGCAAGGATCTTGCGGATTGCAAGCACATCATCTGCGGTACGGACAAAAGATGCAGCAATAAAATCATAATCATGCTCTACCGCAAATACGATATCACCATAATCTTTTTCGCTGATATATGGCATGGACAATTCTACATTCGGAACGTTCACGCCTTTTCTGTTGGAAATCACACCGCCATTTAACACCTGGCAGATGATATCTTTTGGCTTATTGCCATCTTTATCTGCCTTTGCGCCAGATGTCACCTTGATTTCTTTTACTTCCATTCCGATCAGACCATCATCGATCAGAATGCGATCTCCCGGTTTTACATCCTCCGGCAGGTTTTTATAAGTAATGGAAACACGTTTTGCATCTCCCATAATCTCATCGGTTGTCAGGGTAAAAGTCTGTCCATCCTTAAGTTCGACTTTTCCGTCCGTAAAATCTCTCAGGCGGATCTCCGGTCCTTTTGTGTCAAGCAGTGCTGCGACTGGACGCTTTAATTCCTTACGAAGTTTCTGTAACATCTGAAGGCGTCCTAACTGCTCCTCATGGTCACCATGGGAAAAATTAAAACGGGCAACGTTCATTCCCTCTTCGATCAGGCGTTTTAATACACCTTCCTTATCTGTTGAAGGTCCTAAAGTACAAACAATTTTTGTTTTTCTAAACATCTTTTTTCCTCGTAAAAAAATTTATTTTCGGCAATCGATTCAGTCTTATTATTACCATAAAAATGGCAGTTTATTTCGTGATCATCGTACCCGGTCCACCGCTCACATAGGTGCCGTCTTTGTTCAGCTTTGTAATAAGTACGGAACGGATTGCGGAATCTCCAATAAAATCAATGGCCGCCTGAATCTTTGGCAGCATGTCATCCTCTCCGAACTGACCTTCTTCCATATACTGTTTTGCTTCTGCAACAGTCATGGTCGAAAGAGGTTTCTCATTCTCTGTGCCGTAATTCAGACATACATTGTCCACACTTGTTAAAATGACTAACATGTCAGCATCTAAAAGTTCTGCTAATTTTCCTGCTGCAAGGTCTTTTTCAATGACTGCACTCGCACCTTTTAAATTATTGTCCTGTGCAAGTACCGGAATACCACCACCTCCGCAGGCAACAACAACCTGATCTGCATCCGATAATGCACGGATCGCATCGATTTCAACGATATCCATTGGCTTCGGTGCTGCAACGATACGGCGGAATCCTCCTTCTACTGCTGTGACATGATTTCCTTTTTTCTCCTCTGCCTCAGCTTCTTCTTCTGTCATCACACGTCCGATCACCTTACCTGGTTTGTAAAAAGCCTCATCATATGGATCGACAACAACCTGTGTCAGAACTGTGGAAACTGTCTTATAAATTCCCTTATTCAGCAGCTCGGCACGGATAGCATTCTGTAAATCGTAACCGATATATCCCTGACTCATGGCAGAACATACAGACATTGGCGTAGCGGTATACTCCGGATATAATCTGCAGAACTCATTCATTGCTGTATGGATCATACCAACCTGTGGCCCGTTACTGTGTGTAATGACTACCTGATAATCATCGCGGATAAAGTCAGCAACCGCTTTTGCAGTGCGTTTTGTTGCCTCTTTCTGCTCCGGTAACGTGGTACCAAGTGCTTCATGACCAAGTGCTATTACGATTTTTTTCTTTTTCATGGCTATCCTCCGATACTGACTCTTCGTCATAGTGATTATTTTAGCATGAACCTCATACAGGCGCAATCTGATAAGAGTTTGCTTCCTGTTAAGATTTTCTGCTTTTTGTAAATTTTTATAGTTTCAGCATACCATATTCTGACATATTTTTAAACAGGCTATTTTTCTTCCTGCGGCAGCACGAAAGAATCGATCAGCTTCCAGATCTCGTCACGCCCCTGCTTCGTCTCTGCAGAAAACGGAATGATCGTGGTTCCCGGCTGTACATTTAAGCCCTCGCGGATCGCTTTGACATTTTTCTGGATCTGGCTTCGTTTGATCTTATCGAGTTTGGTCGCAATAATGATCGGTGCAAATCCCTGATACACCATCCACTCATACATCATTCTGTCGTTTGCAGACGGATCGTGGCGGATATCGATCAAAAGAAAGACTGCCTTTAACTGCTTTGAAGTGTGAAGGTAATTCTCGATCATTTTTCCCCACTTTGCCTTCACTTCCTCGGATGCCTTTGCATAGCCGTATCCCGGAAGATCGACAAGGTACATGGCATCGTTGATATTGTAAAAGTTGATGGTCTGCGTTTTTCCAGGCTGTGCGGAAGTACGCGCCAGTGCTTTGCGGTTCATCAGTGCATTGATCAGAGATGATTTTCCAACGTTTGATTTTCCTGCAAAAGCCACCTCCGCATATGCGGTATCCGGCACCTTGCTGGTCACACCGCAGACAATTTCCAGGTTTACATTTTTTATTACCATGTTTTTCTCCTTTTTACAAATGCCACTTCCAGCACTTCCTGCATTTTTTCCACAAATACAAGTTCAAGACCTTTTTTGATTTCTGAGGAAATTTCCTCCACATCCTTCTCGTTTTTCTTCGGAATGCAGATCGTTTTGATTCCGGCATTCTTCGCTGCAAGGATCTTTTCTTTTAAGCCACCAATCGGGAGAACTCTGCCGCGCAGTGTGATCTCTCCTGTCATTGCGACATCCGCACGGACCGGAGTCTGTGTGATCGCAGAAAGCATTGCCGTCGCCATCGTGATACCTGCGGACGGTCCGTCTTTTGGCACTGCCCCCTCCGGGATATGGATATGAATGTCATTTTCCTGAAAAAACTTCTTTGGAATATGATATTCTTCCCCTACCGAACGGATATAACTTAAGCCTGCCTGTGCGGACTCTTTCATCACATCTCCGAGTTGTCCGGTAAGCTGTACTTCGCCTTTGCCCGGCATCACGTTGACCTCGATCTCCAACGTATCACCGCCGACGCTCGTCCATGCCAGACCGCGCACGATTCCGACCTCATCGTTCTCGTTTTTCTGATCAAACGTATATCTCTCTTTTCCAAGATATTTTTCTACATTCTGACCTGTAACTTTTACGCATTTGACTTCGGATTCGTATACTTCCCTTGCAGATTTTCTTGCAATTTCAGACAGCCTGCGCTCTAAATTACGCACACCTGCTTCCCTTGTATAACCGGAAATGATCTTTTGCAGCGCACGGTCACTGATCTTTAACTGTTCCGGCTTTAAACCGTTTTTCTCTTTTACTTTCGGCAGCAAATGCTCTTTTGCAATATGGAACTTCTCATTTTCCGTATAACTGCTCACCTCGATCAGTTCCATACGGTCGAGCAGCGGACGTGGAATATCCTGAACAGAGTTTGCTGTCGCAATAAACAGTACCTCTGACAGATCAATCGGAACCTCGATATAGTGGTCGCGGAACTTACAGTTCTGCTCTGCGTCGAGCACCTCAAGCATGGCAGATGCAGTGTCGCCCTTATAATCGCTGCTCATTTTATCGATCTCATCAAGCAGCATCAGTGGGTTTTTCACGCCGGCACTGCGCAGACCATTGACAATACGTCCCGGCATCGCACCGACATAAGTTTTCCGGTGTCCACGGATCTCCGCCTCGTCACGGACGCCGCCTAAACTGATTCGAACATACTTTTTATCAAGTGCACGCGCCACGGAACGGGCAATGCTCGTCTTTCCGGTACCAGGCGGTCCGACTAAACATACGATCGGGCTCTCGCCCTTTTTCGTCAGATTGCGCACAGCAAGGAACTCTAACATACGCTCTTTTACTTTTTCCAATCCGTAATGATCTTCATTTAAAATGCGCTCTGCATTTTTCAGATCCTTGTTATCTTTGGATGCCTTATTCCACGGCAGTTCTAACATGGTCTCGATATAACCGCGGCTGACTGCACTCTCCGAAGAACTTCCACTGATATTTTTAAAGCGTAAGATCTCTTTTCTGATCTTTTCTTTGACTTCTTTGTCTGCCTTTAACTTTTTCAACTGTTCTAAATAGGCATCCGCATCTGACTCCGTATTATCCTCGCCGAGTTCTTCCCGGATCAGCTTCATCTGTTCACGCAGGATATATTCCTTCTGGTTCTTATCCACACGTTTCTTTACTTTTGCCTGGAATTCATTTTTGATCGCAGTTATCTCAATTTCTTTTAAAAGAAGCGCCATCAAAACTTCATAGCGCTCCGTCAGTGAAACTGCCTCTAATATTTCCTGCTTCTGTTCATAATAAAAAGGAAGATTGTTGGCGATCAGATCCATGATCTTCGGCAGATTCTTTTCTTCCCTGACCTGTCTGCGCAGTTCACCTCCGACACGCGGGTTGACAGTTACATATTTTTCAAATGTGTCCTGTACACTGCGCACCATAGCCGTTTTTGCCTCGTCCGACAATCCCTCATCAATTTCTTCACACCGCGTGAGTTCCACCTCTAAAAAGTCCGTTTGGGAAACAAAAGCGGACAATTGTGCCCGCTCTGTTCCTTCCACTAAAACTCTGACGATGTTGTTTTGTAATTTTATGACCTGCCTGACCTCTGCAATAATACCGATATGATATAAATCTTCGATGCCAGGCTCTTCCTGCTCCACATCACGCTGTGCAACAAGGAAGATCTTCTGTTCATCCATCATACTCTGTTCTACTGCATGAATCGACTTTTCACGGCTCACATCAAAATGTGCGATCATCCCCGGAAGGATGACCATTCCGCGAAGTGCCACCGCAGGCATTTTCATCGCTTTATTATCCAACCTGTTTTTCCTCTATCTTTTCAAGTTCACGTTCTTCGATCGCAAGCTGTTCATCCACCATCTCTTTTGTGATCTGGCACTGTGTAATAGATTCATCCGATGGAATGTGGTACATCAGATCTAATGTAACAGCCTCCATGATCGCACGAAGTCCACGCGCTCCTGTCTTGCGCTCTAACGCTTTATCTGCAATCGCCTCAAGTGCTTCTTTGTCAAAGTCAAGCGCTACACCGTCTAACTCAAACAGCTTCTGATACTGTTTGGTCAGCGCATTTTTCGGCTCCTGTAAAATGCGGATCAATGCGTCCCTGTCAAGCATATCCAAAGATACCGTTACCGGCACACGTCCGATAAACTCAGGGATCAACCCGAACTTTACAAAATCCTGTGGAAGTGCATGTTTTAACACATCACCGATATTGTAATCTCTCTTGTCACGGATATCTGCATTAAATCCGATCGTCTTCTGATCCATTCTGGTCTCAATGATCTTCTCAAGTCCGTCAAACGCACCGCCGCAGATAAATAAGATGTTGGTCGTGTCGATCTGGATCAACTCCTGCTGCGGATGCTTTCTTCCACCCTGTGGTGGAACAGACGCAACAGTTCCCTCTAAGATTTTTAATAATGCCTGCTGTACACCCTCACCGGATACATCTCTGGTGATGGATACATTTTCAGATTTTTTGGAGATCTTGTCGATCTCGTCGATATAGATAATTCCGCGCTGTGCACGTTCAATGTTATAATCAGCCGCCTGAATGATCTTTAAAAGGATATTTTCAACATCCTCTCCAACATATCCGGCCTCCGTCAGTGTGGTCGCATCTGCGATTGCAAATGGAACGTTTAAGACTCTCGCTAATGTCTGTGCCAACAGTGTTTTTCCGGAACCGGTCGGTCCTAACATCAGAATGTTGCTCTTCTGAAGCTCTACACCGAGGTCATCTCCGGCCATGATTCTTTTATAATGGTTATAGACAGCCACAGACAGCACTTTTTTTGCCTGATCCTGTCCAATGACATAATCATCCAAAAATGCCTTTAACTCTTCCGGCTTTAACAGATTAATCTGCTCTTCCGGCTCTGCCACTTCACCTGCTGCCTCATCATTTTCTAATTCTTCATCGATAATTTCAGCACAGATATCCACGCACTCGTCACAGATATATGCACCGTTTGGTCCTGCAATCAGCTTGCGAACCTGATCCTGCGTCTTCCCGCAAAAGGAACAACGGAATTTATCGTCATTTCTTCCTGCCATAATTGCTGTTTCTCCGTATTCTATCGATTTGTGATGACATCATCAATCAGACCATATGCCTTTGCTTCTTCCGCAGACATATAATAATCACGCTCTGTATCTGCTGCGATCACATCATATGGTTTTCCAGTATTTGCAGCAAGGATCTCATTCAAACGTTTTTTCGTCTTTAAGATATTCTCTGCTGCAATCTGGATCTCTGTCGCCTGACCTTTTGCTCCGCCGGACGGCTGATGGATCATGATCTCTGCGTTCGGAAGCGCAAGTCTCTTTCCTTTGGTACCGCCGGAAAGTAAAAATGCTCCCATACTTGCTGCAAGTCCGATACAGATCGTGGATACATCACATTTGATGTACTGCATTGTATCATAAATTGCAAGTCCTGCTGTTACCATTCCACCCGGGGAATTGATAT
>ENA-OPEC01001384-OPEC01001384.1-human-gut-metagenome-genome-assembly--contig:-NODE-1384-length-16355-cov-7.744969_pt1 | contig 16355 bp, 11 predicted proteins | sample MGYA00241622_ERZ501507 | MGnify/ENA primary metagenome ERZ501507 (study PRJEB25962, sample SAMEA2042582) | human gut metagenome | biome: human gut; feature: human-associated habitat; material: faeces... | reverse complement strand
TTCCATCGCAGAGGCTACCATTTCAAAGGTTTTGCCTGCTCCCACCTTATGGGCAAGGAGCGTATTGCCGCCATAAAGGATATGGGCGATGGCGTTGACTTGATGGGGTCTTAGTGTGATTTCTGGGCTGATACCTCCGAAAGTGATATGGCTTCCGTCATATTCACGGGGTCGCACAGAGTTAAAAGTGTCGTTGTAATAACGGACAAGGCGGTTTCGCCGTTCTGGGTCTTTCCATATCCAATCCTGAAACGCCTGCTTGATGGCTTCCTGCTTCGCCTGTGCCGCCGTAGTTTCCTTTGCATTGAACACCGCTTTTTTATTGCCGTGTTCGTCATACACATAATCAAAGATACGGGTGTCACGCAGGTTTAAGGTGTCCTCAATAATACGATAGGCGGAAGCCCTTTTCGTACCATAGGTGCTGTCCGCCTTTACATTCCCCATATCGGAGCTTTTATTCTCTATGAACCAGTCTCCGTTTATCGGGGTGTATCGTACCTTTAATCTGCCTGCGGCATAGCTTGACGGAGTTAAAAGCTCCATCACAAACCGCTGTATATCTTCCTGCGGTATCCAAGTCGCACCCAGACGGACAGAGATTTCCGCCGCCGAGAGGTCTTTGGGAATGACCTTTTTCAATGCTTCCACATTGACTGCAAGCTCTGGGTCATTCTTCGCAGCAAGCTCCGCAACCGTCAGCTTGTTTCGGACATTTCCCGACAGATACTCGTCTGCGGCTGCATAGGAAACAGGCTCACAGTTCGGTACTTTGAAGATAACACCTTGTAAATCCTGCACAAGCTCAGCCTGCGTTTTGCCTGTGAGCTGCTCCATATAAGGCAAATCAACACGGGCTTTCTCTCCGATAGAGAGGGCAAGGGCTTCGCTTGCGGTTTCAACCGAAGTTACTTCTCGATGGGGTTTGATAGTCCGCTTTGTGAACATATCTGCCTTCCGTTTGAAGTTACCCTCATCATCAAGCACCTCCAGAGAACATAAAAGGAAGTAGCTCTCATCTGAAGCAAAAGCAAGATAGTTTCCTCGGCTGTTGATTAGACCGTATTTTGCGGTATAAACATCATACAGACGGTTGAGGTTTTCCTGCTCGGTGCGTATCATTTCCTCTGGGTAGTCATCGGTCTGATACTCAATGAGCTTACGAACACAGTCACGGATTTGGATAAGTCCCTTAATACGGTTTTCTGCGGTCATCGACACAGAAGCAGGTTGCATACGGTCATTCTCTCGGAAGTAAACCCTGCCGTCCACCAGAGTAAAAGAGAAGTTACGCACATTCGGGTCAGCAGGAACGGAAAGCTCCTGCTCATCGGAGATTTCATCAACCCCATTATCAAGCTCTGGGATTTCGCCGTTTATCCTCTGAACTGCATTGGACAGAAGCTCGGAAAGTGGTATATCCTTACGGGCTTTACAGAGAGGCTCAAAAGTACCAAAGCGTGTGCTTTCCATCTTTATTTCGCCCAACACCATTTCGGGGTGTTCGACAAAATATCTGTTCATCGTAACACCGTTTTCGTCCGTATCAAGGTGTACCCAGTCTGGCTCTATATCTATCACTCGGTCACGCTTTTGCAGGATAAGAATATCGCTCGTGACCTCCGTGCCTGCGTTTGCTTTAAAGGTGTTGTCTGGCAGACGGATAGCACCTAAAAGCTCGGCTCTCTGGGCGATATACTTGCGTACCTCTGGACTTGCTTTATCCATCGTACCCTTTGAGGTAATGAACATCACAACGCCGCCGGCACGGACTTTATCCAGAGCCTTTGCGAAAAAGTAGTCGTGTATGAGGAACTTCTGGGCGTTGTATCGGCTGTCATTGACCCTTATCTCCCCAAAAGGCACATTGCCGAGGACTACATCAAAATGGTCGTCTGGGAGATTCGTTTTCTCAAAGCCCTCAATGGCAATGTTCGCTTTTGGGTAGAGCTGCTTTGCAATCCTGCCTGTAAGAGAGTCGATTTCCACGCCGTGGAGCTTGCTGTTTTGCATACTTTCGGGAAGCAGACCAAAGAAATTGCCTGTCCCGCAGGACGGCTCCAAGATATTTCCCTGTGAAAAGCCCAGGCGGTCAAGTGCGTCATACATCGCCTTGATAACAACAGGCGGCGTATAAAAAGCGGTCAGCGTTGACTCCATAGCGGCACGGTATTCCTCTGGGGATAGGCTGGCATATAGCTCCTTAAATTCCTCCGCCCACGCCGCATTGTGTTCATCAAATGCCATAGAAAGACCGCCCCAACCGACATACCGAGATAGGACTTCCTGTTCTTCGGGTGTGGCAAGGCGGTTTTCGATTTCAAGCTCGTGCAGCAGGTTGATTGCCGCCATATTGTTACGGAACTTTTCTTTTGCTCCGCCGACACCGATGGCGTCATCGGTAATACGGAAATTATGACAGTCATTAATAGGAACGGCAAGAGCTTCCGTTTTTTCTTCGGGTGGTAATTCGGTTTTTTCCTGTTCCAATAGCTTTTGGATATATTCGATTTTCTCCACTCGGTTTATCGGAAAACCCACATTGTTCTGGAATGTGATGTCACGCAGGGACACATCGCCGCTGATTTTCCCGATGCTCTCAATGAGATATTTACGGTTATCTATGATGATTTCCCTGCCTATGAGGTCATCTGTGGATTGCTCCATTTCAATGACAGGAGCTTCTGAGCCATTCACTTTATCGGCATTCGCCTGTGGTTTTTCTTCGGCTTCCTCGGCTGTCCTGTACCAATCACTTTCGGTAGCCATAATCTCATCAAGGAGCTTTTCGTCCTCTTGGGTCAGCTCGGTGTGCTGTTCCAAGAATGGGATAAACTCATCTCTGCCACGGAGCAGGCTTTCTCGGTCATCTCCATATAGCTGTTCGCCCTTTGACGATAAGGCATAATCGTAAAAATTCTTAATGTGGGCAATTAAATCGCCCTCACCATCGCCAATATCAAACCGCCCTTCATAGTTGAATTCCTCGCCGCCGATAACAGCCTTGATAACAAAATCGGTCTTGTGATACCACCCGATATTTTTATCGCCCTCACGCTCACGGTGCTGTTTCTCGTCCAAAATACCAAGCAGCTTATTCCCCAGAGCAAAGCTCAAATCTGTATAGCGGTCATTAAGCTGTCTGTCATAAAAGGCAGGGTGTTCGGAAAAACCGATAGAAAACTGTATTCCGTCCTGCTTTTTCTCGGACGGTGTTTCTGTCCTCTGTTTCTCGGTTACGACCACTTTCAGATGGTCATTTGCAGGATTTTCCGTTAGCTTTTCTTCAAAGTCGGCTCGGCTGTATTCCTGTCCCAAGATAGGAAACTCGGCATTTTGCAGATAAACCTTTTCCTCGGTAAGTGTTGCAATCTCATATTTATCCGCACCGATATACACCACATCGCCCTCATTGTAGAGGTAGCGGAGTGGGTGCAGCTCCCTTAATTCCTCGGTAAACTTCCACCCATTACTGCGGCTGAAAACTGAGGTCGTTTTCCATTGTACCTGTGCAAGAAAGTCTATGAGCTGTTGAACGGTTGAGGGGTCGGATAAGTGCTGTTCCATTTGCTCGGCGGTAACATCTGTAAGGTCGCTTCGTTCCACAACAGATAACAGGTCTTTTTCGTACCTGTCCAAGTCACGGATAAAGTCAGATAGCCGCAAAGCAAGGGTATCCCGTTTGTCGGCAGGCGGCAGGTCACGGTGGGCGTCGATAAAACGCTGCCTTGCTATTTTCCTCTGGGTGTCAATCTCATATTGAGGGGCTGACACGCTCTCCAGATAATCGGCATAATGCTCTTTTTCTTTCGGATTGAGATAGCGGTTATCCTTAATCAGCTCACGCAGACGCTTTTCAACCTGTGACCATTTCAACACAAGGTCGTGATTGGTATAAGTGCCGTTTCGGTCAATGGCAAGACCTTTGCTGTCATGCCAAGAATGACCGCTGAAACCATCGGGGAAGATGTGCGTACCGCCGCCCGTTCCATACTCATTTTTAAGGAACTCAATATTTTTCTGTCTGTCCACGCCCTTTTGGAATTGGCGGTAGATGCGGTATTTTCCGTCCGCAACACCGCTGCCTTTCTGAAGTACGGAGTCAATATCTTCTTTGGAAATAGCAAAAGCAGAGGCTTTTTCGTCCTCTGCTTTTGCTATCATTTCGATTTGTTCATCTACGGTTGGAAGATTGACCCTAACCTCATCCTCTTTGGCAACGCTTACTTGTAAATCAGTTCGGTCAGTATCACTTCCTCCGCTTGGCTGCGGATGTTGTTCATCAGTCCGACCCACTGCATCGGTGCTTTCTCTTTCAGTTCCTCTGTCACGCCCTGCTCGGCTGAGAGCTGCTTCGTCAGAAGCTCCAACCTCTGGAGTGCTGTCTGCTCTACCTCGTGCAGATGCCCGTTCAGCCTGCCCGATGTCAGCAGATTGAGATAGGTCACTCGCTTGTGCTTCTCCAGATAATCCCTGTGCATCAAAGCGTACCTGCCAAGCGGAAGCTCTGGCTCTGTCGGTAATGTTAGGTCGGGAATAAGATAATCCCCCTGTCTGCTGTAAGTGATTTCGCTCATTGTATTCGCTCCTTTCGGGTTGTTGTCTGCCTTTATCATACTGAGCCTGCGTTCTTTGTGCAAAGGTGCGATTCTGGTCTTTTTCCGCCATTTGCACATTTCGGATAGACTGTGAGATTTCCCGTAACGCCATTTCCGCAATATCGCTCGTGGCAACGCCGATGGCGTTTATCGTTGCAGGGGTATTGAAATTTACAATATCCGCAAAATCCTCTCGGTCAAAAAACTCATTCGTATCCAGACCGCAGCGGCTGATCAGCATAAAAGCAACGCTGTTTGCTGCCAGCCGCCTGTAAATGACTTCTATATTAAAGTCGTCCAGTTCTTCCAAAAAGCTGTCTTTCGTGCAGTCCTTTAACTGAGAAAAATAGTCTTGCAGATTGTCCTCCACGGCGTTCTTTGCCGTTTCCATTAAGGCAGAAGCAAGGTCAGTGCTTTCCACATCTCCAAACCTGTCCGAGAGCCTTTCCATAACAGCCTGCTCGTATCGCTCATCCATCTGCCATATCGGAACAGGGCGGCTGCCATAATAGCCCTCGTGGGTGTCGGACACATCAAAATAGTATTTCAGCGTATTCCTGCGACCTTTCGGGTCAAATACGGCAATACCCTTGCTGTCCTTATTGACCCAACGCTTGAACTGCCTGTTCCAAGTTTCGAGCTTCGCAACGGCGACAGCATCGGGGCGTTGGGCGTATATTAAAAGCTGTTCGTCATAACGGCATTTATAGTTGCGGCAGGCAGAGGACAGAAAGCCCTGCCACGCCTGCGGATTTTTTGCAACCGCAACGCCTGTACGCCGATACAGCTCTGTGATTAGCTGATACTTCGCAGCCATTCAACCTACACCTCCTTATCGTTTCTGTTTCAAATATTTCTGTTTACTCACTCCGCACCACCGCCAAGAAAAGAAATGACCTTGTTCGATTTAATGCTCTTTTGCAGGTCATTGATGAGAGTAATATCCCCAACCGTGATGCCCTGCATAGAAAGAATATCGTCCATAGTCATAGCGGCAATCGCTTTTTCATCGGTAAAGCCTGCTTCCAAGACCTTATTCAAGACCTTGACGGCTTTCTGATTAACAGCCATATTCTAAATCCTCCTTATCGTTCTAAATCCTTGTGCTTCGGTGTTTTCTGCGGCGTTTGTTCCGCAGGTTTCGGCTCATAGGTCGCCCCGTTTTTCTGCATACGCTCGGCAAACTCGCAGATGTGGTACAGATTGCTGCCGACTTCGGTATGGTATTCATCAATAAAGCGGCAGGGATACTCCCGTTTCTCTCCCCAAGAGGTCGTGACAATGACCTTTCCGCCGTCTGGGATACGGAACAGTTCTTTATATTGAGGGTCAATAAATCGGATACCTTGTTCTGCTTTCTGGATATGCTTATCAAGCCATTCCTTCACATAACAATAGCAGTAAAAATTATAGTCGCCTTTGGTGGGATTGCACCGAAGCAGAAAAGCGTGTTTCTCCGTATCTACACGGAAACCGTACTCAGTGCAATAGTTGCCCTTTATCGCACTTTCTGGAAAATGCCTTGCAAACGCACTCATATCATAGCGGTTATGCAAAAGCCCTTTATCCTCCCGTAAAGCATTGATGACCGTATCAAGGTCTGCCTTAAATTCGTCAGATTTCCATTGGGGTCTGGTATCAAACCAAGTGGTGTAAAAGCCATAGCCCGTCGTGGCAAAGTCACCACGCAGATGCCCGATAGTACCTGTCTGCCCCTCAAGCTGCATACTCTGGGCATAGGTGTATTTCTGTTCTGTCGGGGTCAAAGGTCGTATATCCATATCAGCGTTCCTTCCGATTTCGTTGCTTTTTCTCTTTTTCCTGCTGTTTTATTTTCACAAGGGCTTCCTTTGCCCAATCGGGCATACATTCGGGTTTAATCTCGCCAAGCACATCATACCTTTCCCATCTGGCTCTTTCGCCTGTGGCAAGACAAGTTCCGAACACCGCCTGACCTCTGCCGCCTGTTGCTCCGTGTCCGCCGTCTGCCAATATAAGCTGATAGGCAGGGTGCTGATATTCATACCGCTTCGGCTCGGAATTGATGACTACCACTTTACCCACGATATTACGCATACCGTCATCAGGGATACAATGCTCTTCTGTAAGCACGGTCTTATCAAATGGGAACTTGAATAATTCTTCTTTTGTGCGGTCAATCTGTGACTGCACTCGGTCAACAAAAATCTGCATTGCTTCCAGATAATCGTCCGAAGCAACCCCCTCTGTCGGCCACGCTGCTGACAGAGGGTTGTTGTAGTCGCAATAGCAGACCATAAAGGGATGCGGGTCTTTTGTATCAACACCGAACACGACCTCTTTATCTCCGATATAGATGCTCTGGGTAATCTCGTAATTACCGAGCATTCTTTTTTCTTTACTCATTCGGCTGCTCCTTTCTTTCCTTTTTCTCTTTCTGCTCGTCTAAAATCTTGCGGATACAGACATCGCAGAAAATAACTGACCCGTCCTTATATCGGGGATAAGGACAGGTCGTGCAGTCATATTTTATTTTATCGCTCACGGTCATCACCGTTTTTCTGCTTCTGGGCAGGCTGATTATAGGGCATACGGCACTCTGACTGATATCGTTCATTCAGCTTTTGCCGTGCAGCAACAAGCTCATTCGTGTAATAACCCCAGAAATAATTTGAGCCGCCCTTGCAGTACCAACACACATAAGGATTGGGTGCGTTGGGATTGTGACCGATGACAAGCTCTGTACTCCCGATAGTACAGCTCTCGATGATTTCATAGTTCTGATTGGAGCGTTTTTCTTCGTCCATAAGCACCTCTCTATTCTTTGGCATAACGCCGATAGGCTTTTTCGCCCGTGGCTCTCATTTTTTGAACAGGGCGGCTCCCTGCAAGCTCTGGATACTGTGCCTGCAGCTTGCGGCGTGTCCTGCTGACACTCTCAAAGCTCGGCAGACCGAGATATTTGTGCTGCGTCATTATCTCTGCAAGCGGCATTGCCCCTGCATCCTTCAGACAGACATTACAAAGTGCAAGATACAGCACCATATCGTCATTTCTGGCATCTTCATTCTTTTCCAGAACAGCTCTGACTTTCTTTTCAATGGTTTTAAGGTTTCTCATTGTTACCTCCATAAAAGAAAGGGCGGCATCTTTCAGCCGCCCAAACCACTTACTTATTCTTTCTGTTACGGATATTCAGCCATACCGCCGCACCCACAATGAACACGACAAGCACGATTGCAATAATGGTTTTAGCGTCCATCAATTAGTCCTCCTTTTTCTTCTTTCTGTTCTTATAGCCGACAAATCCGAGAACGCCCGCACCGACAACAGACAGAGCCGCAAGGCTTACCCATAAGCCCAGATTGAAGTCGTCGCCTGTTTTCGGGGTATCCCTGAACTCATTGTGCATCTGCACGATAGCCGTAGCGTCCACCTTGACCGTTGCCTGTTTATCGGCAGGAAGGATATATCCTGCGGAAGCCTTGTCGCTTACTTCGGATACGGTATAGTCGCCAATCCGCAAGCCCTCAATCACAATTTCTCCGTTCTTATCTGTCTTAAAGGTCTGGTCATAGTCCACGCCTGTCACACGGAAAGAGAAGCCCTCCACCTTACCGTCGGAGGAAGTCTTTACGATTTTAAGAGAGCCTTTCTGTGCTGCATTGATAAAGCCAACACCCGCCTTGTTTTCCACGGTGTAGGTCTTGCCGTTCTCCTCGATGGATACGGCATACACATTTTCATCAAGCACAAAGCCTGTCGGAGCTTTGGTTTCCTTTACCAGATATTTGCCGTAGCGGAGTTCACTCATCTGGTAAACGCCGCAGTCAAGTTCTTTCATTTCGCCAAGCAGCGTATCGTCCTTATCCAGTTTCCCATCGCCATTAGTATCGGAGTAAACCTCAAATACCGCACCAGACAGCTTGTTGTCGGGATAATCCTCATCAACCTTTGTCAAAGCGATATTGCCCTTAATGAAGTAGTTGACAAGTTCGATTTCCACAACTTCGTCCACCTTGCCGATTGTCACGGCGATTTCTTCCTCGGAGAGTACATATCCCTTCGGGCTTTCGATTTCACGGATTATCCAAGTTCCATACGGCACTTTGGCAAAAGAAAAACTACCATCATCTTTTGATGTGGTAGCTGCAATCGCATTTTCCTTTGTAAACTCGGTAGTTCCTGTCTTGAAGATACCGATAACTGCACCGCCCAGAGCCTTTCCGTCCTCATCAGATTTCTTACCGCTTACAGAGCCGTAAATAATGTCATTTGTGATAGCTTCGCCCTCGTTGGCTGTGATGTGGACGGTTATGGTGTCCTGTCCTGCGTATTCAAAAATAACAGGGTATTTTGCATCGCTGACAATATATGCGGAATTGGTCGAGATTTCCTGCACATAATAGCTGCCCATCGGCAGGTCGCTGATAGCTTTCCCGTGACCGCTTTCATCAAGGGAAATGACCTCAATCAGACCGTCCGCAGGAATGGTCTTTTCATCTGCGGCTGTGAGTTCCTCCGCCGCATACAAGCCAAAGGTCACATCAAAGATTTCTCCATTCTTGCCAATGCCGTAGGCTTCATCAATGGCAAGGCTCTTGATGAGGTCGATTTCAACACGCTGTCTTTCATTATAGAAAGAAGTAGCCGTTTCCGTTACATCAACATTCTGTCCTGCATATACAAGCTCAACAGAATAGACTTCCTCATTCAGCACCATTCCATACGGAGCTTTGATTTCCTTAACCGCATATTTTCCAAGATACAGTTCTTTGGATTTTGCTGTACCGTCCTTTCCTGTTGTAACGGTGTCCACAACCTCGCCCTTGTTTGCTCTGACCGTTCCGTCCAGAGTGACAATATCCTCGGCTGCGGTAATCTCATAGACTGCACCCTCAAGACCGCTGACAGAGAAAATCGGCTGATACAATCCCTTATCGCCTGCCACGGAGCTGAATACTTCGCCAGACTTTTCTACGGTAATTGTACCTTTCTGTGCCATATTGGAGCGTACTACCTCAATAATGGTAATGCCGCTTTCTTCCTCGGAGTTTTCCTGCACTACATCAAAATAAACAGGCTCGGAATTTAAGACATACCCATACGGGGCTTGCACTTCCACAAGGGAATAGCCTTTGCCGTATTCCAACGTCTGCGGTGTGATAAGGTCGCCGTCTGCCGTAGTATAGAAGGTGTCAATGGTCGACACTTCGGGATAAGTGAAAGTCATAGTCACAAGGTTTCCATTTGGGTCGTAAATCTGGAAGCCTGCACCTGCATACGGGATTGTATTGCCTGTTTCTGCATCTTTTTTTACGATTTTGATATAGCTCTCAAAGTTAGCGTTGTTGATAAGGTAGCGGTAGGTCTGACCGTCCTTGCTGATAAACACATCAAAGTCTTTCATCAGTTCACGCCCCTCCCAACCAGAGGTCTGGCGGACGGTATAAATGCCATACGGCATATCCTTTGTCTGGGCAAAACCGTTCTCGTCACAGGTCAGCACATCACGCTCGGTTTCCTTTGCATTTTCATAGCTGCCTGCAGATTTAAGGAACACTTCAAATACCGCACCTTCTTCGGGTGTTTCAATCTGGGTTTCCCCGTTATCCGTATGCTTGATGAGTGCGATATTGCCTTTGATGACCTGTTCATTCACATCGTTTTCGGTACTGTTCAGCTCTACCGTGTATAGCTCTGGTTCTGCACCTACCTTGTGGATTGCGGTATCCAGAAGATATCCCTCGGACGGGCTGATTTCACGGACAGTCCAATCATTGTCACAGATATAATACTTGGTCGTAAACTGACCGTTTTCATCAGTCGTGTAGGTGTCAATCAGTTCCTCACCCTTATAGATGCCGTAAACCGCACCCGCAAGAGAAGCGTCGCCCTGCGGAGAACCTGTTTCTGCATCGGTCTTTGTCACAGTCACTTGGAATTTCTTCAATACATTATCGAAGCTGCGTTTTGTGACCTTGTTCCATTCAATCGGAGCTGTCTGGGAAGCAGGAACGACATAGCGGACTGCGGTATCCACTTCCTCAACCACATACGGGGTATCGCCGCTGATAAGGACATTTTCAAACTTTGCCAGACCGTTTTTATCAGTCACGGCATACTCGTCAACAGGCAAGCCGCTTAAAGATGTGCCGTAAAGGTGGAATTTTATTCCCTCCACCAGATTGTCCTCGGAAGTCTTGACGATTTCCAGACTGCCACGCTTCAAAGTATTGCTGAAGGTCACAGTAGAGGTTTTTCCTCCAATAAGGGTCACGGTCTGGGTTTTCTGCGGCTCATAACGGTCAATGGACTGTTCTGTGACGGTATAAGTGCCAGGGAATAATCCCTCCACGGAGACAGAGCCGTCCTTTCCTGTCTTAACTGTCTTATTGAAGTTATCACCTTTGATTGTAAAAGAGATGCCCTCCACAACTCCGTCCTCAGAAGTCTTTTTGAGGGCAATCGTGCCTGTCGGCGTTTCGATATTGATATATGCAGACACGGTATCAGCATTCTCCACACCTGTTACCAAATCCTGCAAGTTCGGGTCGCCATAGGCAATGAGCTTTGCACTGCTGCTGACAGTCGGCACATTGTTCCTCTTTGCCGTAATGCGGACAGAACCGCTGATAGCTACAGTGGAGCTGATTGTCAGCTTATTTCCAGACTTCGATACACTCACATTACTGTCAGAGCTTAAAAAGCTGTAATCAGAAAGCACGCCGTTGCTGTCATTCAATGTGATGCTGTACTTTCCGTCCTTGTAGGCAAGCTCCTTTGTGATGTCATTCTTACCACCCGACATAAAGCTCGGAATGGTGTTATGCTCACGCAGCATCGCAACAATCTGGTCATACACTGCCCTTGCTCCGCTGTTGGCATAATTTGAACCGAAGTGCAGGCTGTAAACGGTAGTGCTTGTCTGGTTATATGAGCCTGTGGCTTCACGGCAGCCTGTGACAAACTCCCAAACGAGTGTCTGCGTGGCAAGCCATTTTTCATCATCACTTCCTGACAGATTATTTCGGTTGCCCTGATACCCATAGAGCAGGGCAAGCCCAACCGCCTTTTTCTGGTTGGCTGAAAGGGCGTTCCAAGTATCAGAGGAAGCCTTTTTTAAAGTGTTGCCGTAATTTCCTTAGAAATGTTGGTACGGGGCATTACCATAGTCATTAAGATACCGTCTATCCGCAGCTTGGGGTTGATTTGCCGCTTGACCATTGATACGGAGCGAAGTAAAAGCTCCAGACCTTTAGCCGAGAGATAGTGGGGCTGTGTCGGGATAATCACGCTGTCAGCCGCCGCCAGAGCATTGATGGTTATCATACCTAAGCTCGGCATACAATCAATAAGCACATAATCGTAATTCTTTTTAACCTCATTGACATAGGTTTTCAGCACACGCTCACGGCTCATTGCATTGATTAGCCTTACCTCAAAGCCAGACAGCTCAATGTTTGACGGAAGCAGGTCAACGCCCTCTCTGTGGTGGATAATACCCTGTGAAACATTGTATTCACCTCAAGGCATAATGCTCCTTTTCTCCACAATCCGTTTCTTTCAATTTTGGAGTTGTTAGCTTGATGATACAATGTAACCGTTATACTGTTTTCGACGTCTGGATATACTTTAATTTTTCCCTTTGGGTATTCGGATCCAACAACGAAAAACCATTGAGATTTCTGAGGGAAATATGGTGTTTCACATTCAATCACAATACTTAAGTGTAAATACCAAACATTTAATTCATTATCAAATTGCCACTCATCCATTATCTCAACTTGAGATAATGAATCTAAAGCCCTTCGAGCCTGATTTAATTTATCAAGAATTTGTTTTGACTCCATCTATGCAAATCTTCCTTCTGGAATGGCTGCCGATTTTTCAGTACGGGTTGTAAATCCCGTTGAAGAATTAGATTTTGATGGCTTTGGAGCTGGTGGAAATTCATTACCAAATAGCTCTCTCCATTTGCAAACACTATCATATAATTCTTCACAATCAAAAGCTTCACGAGCTATTTTAGCAGCATCACAAACCGTATCGTAGAAATCAGAATATTCTTCATCTGTAATTCGTGCAAAAACATCATGTTCAGGAACGCCTCTATCAGCTAAAAAAGGTTTATTAGTGTATTGGGAAACGATATTTTCAAGAGTTAATACAACACCTTCGGCAACACTTTTAATATCATCTGGACAACAATCACCAATAAAATGTTCCAACGGATAACTCTTGGGATGTTTCATATCTGGATATTGTGTTTTGCGCCACCACTTCAATGCCTTAACAACATTTATATAGTGGGTATTGCAATTCTTGTTTTTTTCAACCGTCCATCGAATTTGCTCAAGTGGATGTGTTTTATCCCATTTTTCCGCTTCACGGTCAGGAATTAGCAACGGTTCGGATTTCCATTGAGGTTCGTTATCTGATTTATAAAATATGTTATATGCACTTTTAAGTAAGTCATTATTGAACGATTTTGTAAGTAACTTTTGTTGGAAATCTTCAATTGTATATTCCGAAATAATCGCCTCATCTTGAAGTACTCCTGTTTCGCTTTCACTAGGTGCAGAAGTAGGTACGATATCCAAATCAACATAACTTAAACTTATACCAATTGACCTGCCTTGAATTCTATATTTGTCTTTATAATGTTTTTCTAAAAATGGAACAAATAAATCCAAAGCCTCCTCTGGTGTAAACTCTTCAGAGTCTAATTTCGTTACAACAATTACATCGACATCTGATTTATTGCCGTTTTGGGGTTTTACTGCTGTGGAACGTCGGTAACTTCCCTGTAAGAAAGTACTAATAATAATCTTTGATAATGTTTCATCTTCCTCTAATCTCCTTCTTAATGTCGTATGCCCTGTTTTCAAATCCTTCACTTGATTGTCAGACAAACGAATATTAGATAGAAAATCTTTAAAATATGACGGTACAGTAGACATAAATAATCCTCCATTAATTAGTAAAACTTATTGATTGTGAATATGTACAAGAATTCCTTTGCTCAAAATCATATTCATATAGAATACATTTGCCAAATCCAACTGAATTTTGACCTAAGAAAAACATAAATGCATTTGGAGCAGCAGCAAAAATATGTAGTGTTGCACGCCGTTCCACAGTGCTTCTTCTGCCAATAGCGTTATAAACTGAATTAGCTAAAGCAGTTGCATGTGTTCCATCTTCTATCGAAAAATTTGTAGCACCAACATCGCTTGGCATACAATTAATGATACATCCAATTGATAGATTGTTTTCTTTTATGAATTTTACCACGTCATTGTAAATGTTACGAGTGACATTTAATACTAATGCAGAATCATATTGATTCTCATTAAACTTTTCGTGGGAAATATCCCAATTAGTATAGTTCCTTTTAGATGACAGTTTCACATCCCATAATACAGTGCCATTGGTCGACGATTTTTGTATCGGAAATACGTTGATACCTGATTTACTATCAAGAATTCTTCCTGCTGCAAAGGCTATAGACGCATGTGTATCTAAAAATATTTGATATGCATACTTGTTGCTTGTATTTGTGAGCAAAAATTCCTCCAAATTTCTATAAATATCTTTGTTCCAATCGTATTCACCCTTTATATTGCGACCATCAAACTTATTAATGAATGATAAACAACTCTCTGTGTCTTTTTCCAAGTTTTCTGCTCCACGGGTAAAGCTTTTCACACCAATAGATATTCTTTTAGGGGAATACTTATCGGCAACAAGAAAAATGCGTTTTTCCATTTCTTCATCAAAGTCTTTTCTATCAATACCTTTACCATGTGTTGAAGAAATCATCTGATCATTTACAGTCGCTGAAGCAATAAACCTAATTTGGTCAAACGTCATCATTTGATTGCTATCTGAAATATACTGATGCAACGAATCTCTTACAATTTTTTCTAAAACTTCTATTTCAAACGGCAAAATAAAAAACCGTATTCTCTTATTATCAAGCAAATCTGTATCAAACCCATTTAGCGACGATTTTGCTTCTTTATCAAGCACTTTCCCATAATACTTTTCGATTGACTTTATAAATGTGTTGGCGGACTTATCACATTGCCCGATTAAAAATAATTCATATTCAGGACTTTCTATATCCTTTATAAGGTCATCTAGCCATATTTTGATGTCTGATTTGGTAAAAGTATTTATCGTTGATTTTACTTGTATGCATTTAACAATTTGATTTTGCTGCTCTAATGCTATATCAACCTTATCATTTGATGTTGGAAATTCGACATATATCTTATCCCAGTTACCTTTATCAGTTAAGGCCTCTAATACTGAAGCAAACCCCTGGTATAAAAATCCCCGTGATGCTTCTTTTCCACCCATAATCCTCACCCTTTCCATCATTTATTTGCTTTACTAATCCATGTGATATTCTATAAACAGGCTACCTATTAAATAACCCCAAAATATTTCAAAGCATCTTTGATTGCTTCTACCTTTTCCGCTGTCGGATGTTTCCTCGGCTGTTTCAATTCTTCTACCGCATTAGGAGCATCATACATTGGCAAGCCTAAATCTCTCTTTACCTCTGCGATATATGCGGTATGTACTTTGAAGCCGTATTTCGCTTCTATGTACTCCTTAATCATTTTGTAGGTCACTTTTTCTTTGGGCTTGTACGCTTCGGCTCTTTTAGCAATACTATCTACCGGAATCTTGCCCTCGCCCTCTCCAAACTCCACATCAATGTGGATATAACTGTCGGCTTTTTTGTGGGACAAAAGAACTACCGTCTCCACATGCACCGTCTGACAAAACTGGTCGACTGCCACGCACTTTTCCATGCGGTAGCCTTTTGCCTCAAACATTGCCAGATCTCTTGCATTTACCGACATGGAACACATCTTTGTATAAAAGGTAACACTTTCTTCTACATCGGTATCAATGATGTCCTTACTTTTTAAAAGATAGGCAATCGCCTTATTTCTTGCGCAAGTCGCCATCTCAGACTGAAATACAGCTTCGTCTATTGCAATCTCCGGATCTTCACATACGTCCTGCATATACTTCTGCATATCTTCGATGGAATAATGGTTCACTAGCAGACTTGCAACCGTAATTGCTCCGGAATTGATCATCGGATTAAAGGGCCGGTTGCTCCGGTTATCCAATTCTACCAGTGAGTTAAAAGCCTCCCCTGACGGCTCCACACCAACATGATCAAACACAAACTCTGCTCCAAACGTTTCCAGCGCCAGACACAGTGCCATTACTTTGGAAATGGACTGTATCGTAAATCTGTCTTCTGTATTTCCGGTCTCAAATTGATTGCCGTCTATTGTGTAAAGGCAGATCCCCAGTTTATTCTTATCTGCCTTGGCAAGCTCCGGAATATACGATGCGACACTTCCATACCGGATCACACCTTTTCCGATACGGATGGCATTTTCCAGTATTCTCGTAACTTCTTCTGATTTCATCATATTCTCCTTTTTCGCTCAGTCGTAATCCCCTACAACTGCTATTTCCTAAGTACTAACATACATCATTTTCCGGCTTCAATCAACCACCATTTTTTGCTGAAACCCGACGAAATAAGATAGACAAAAAAGTGCCCTCATTGTATATTATTAGTAGTTTAAAACTGGGGAATATACAAAGGGGAAAACGTATCATGAATCTAATTTCACAATACAAAGGTCTTAGAAAAGAAAACTATGTCTTATGCTTCGGACGCTTTGTGACGGCCATGGGGGCAATGGTCCGTCCGATGCTGACGATGATCTTAAGCCA
>ENA-OPEC01001368-OPEC01001368.1-human-gut-metagenome-genome-assembly--contig:-NODE-1368-length-16529-cov-5.668326_pt1 | contig 16529 bp, 14 predicted proteins | sample MGYA00241622_ERZ501507 | MGnify/ENA primary metagenome ERZ501507 (study PRJEB25962, sample SAMEA2042582) | human gut metagenome | biome: human gut; feature: human-associated habitat; material: faeces... | reverse complement strand
ATCAAAGCAGTAATAATATAGTGCATGACGAATTTCTTCTGCGGAGGGGTCCTCCTGTTCTAAGATAGAGTATACTTCCAAAAACAATTCCATCGCCATTGTCACGTACTGCAAATGCTGCTCAAATACATAAGCGATACAGCCTCGCATTTCCGCATATAGCGCACATAGAAGCTGTCCCATTTCCAGCCCAAATACGTTGCAGGCATAGTCAGGATTCGCGTAACTCTCTGCGTAATGTTCCGGAAGAATATCAGCATATAAAGAGTGGTTTAACTGCTGTAATTGTTCTAATGGCATATGATATACGCTGCCGGTGGCAACACAATTCCATGTGTCCGTGATTTCGGATAGAAAGGATGCAACCATTGTGACATACGATGCATATGGAGCACACAGTTCTGCTTCGTTTTGAATCTCGTAAATACGCTCACTTGCCAATGTAAAACGTTCTTCCAAAGCTTTATTTTCTTCTTGATAATAATCATATACTTTTATCATTTTGGAAATCCTCCTAAACAATTAATGGAAAGCACTTATAGGCTTTCCATTAATGAAATTATTCATGCATTTTAACGTTTGTGCGTTTGATGATATTTTACTTTCTCTTCGTACATTTTTTCATCCGTGACTTTAATAAATTCATCCAATGTGATGTCCTCCGATGGGACTGCCACGACAATGCCGAGACTGCTGCTGATCGTATACGGTTTGCCGGATGAGGCATTAAATTCATCCAAATAGTTTTGTATGCGTTTACGGAAAGCAGCTTCTTCTTCACTAGAAGATGAGTTACAAGCCCAAGCGGCTACAAATTCATCGCCACCAAAACGAGCGCATGTAGCACTTGCCGAAGATTCCTGTGCTAACGCCTGCCCTACCGTAGAAATCGCAATATCACCATCGGCGTGTCCGTATGTATCGTTTACCGACTTGAACAGATCAAGGTCTATAAGCACCGCACAGTGTTTCTTTTTCTCGTCCTGCGAAAGCTGATTTTCAAGATATTCTATAAGATAACGGCGGTTTCTTATATCGGTCAGCGGATCGGTATTTACAGCAAGCGTAAGCTCCTCGCCCATTTCGCTGAGCTGTTTTGCCTGACGTTCAAATTGTACTATCACTATTGCGACCGCAACCATTATGCCTATAAACGCTATTACAAACGAAAACAGCGTGTCAAGCTCCATATTGTCATTAGCCATATTCAGCTGAGGAAATTTGCTTCTGACAATAAATGCGGCTATATCTGCAACGAACACCGCCGACGCCATTATAACTCTGTGCAACGGCTTCATAAAAGTAATAATTCCGATTTCCGCAACAAGCATATACACTGCCGTGCTTGCACCGTATGAAATATACAATATCGGGAACTCGACAAATCCAAGCACAAGGAGTATTATAAACGTAGCGACATAGGTTCTTCCGGTCAGAAAACCGACCAGTGACGATACTATAATTACAAGTGCGCAAGCCGCACAGAATAAGGTCTGCGGGGTAAATCCGAATATCACTGCATTTGCGGTAAATCCCGCTATATTCGATATACAGCCGGTTAATGCCAGTACGATGAACAGCTTGTCACGAAGCTCTGAATTCACAGTATCTGATTTTTTATTCATTGTAAGTGCTCTCTTTCGTTCTTACTTTTCTTTCTGCTTATCTGCCCGTCAATGATGCCGTTTTTCTATATCGGCAAGAATATCGTCTATATCATATCTCTTGTCCTCGTCATCTCTGAACACAAGCGATATATCAGGCTCAGAACCGCCGTGCGTTACTTCAGCCGTACCCGTTTTTTCCGTCATTTCGGGCAGGGCTTTTTCGTTTTTTATATTTTCTGCTTCGGCTTTCTTATCCTTTTGCTGCTCTGCTCTGTCCGATTCCATCCTTTTTCTTGCTCCGGCGGAAAAATCCGCTCGGTCTTTTATGTTATCGGCACTTGCCGCTATATTCTTTTTACTGCGCAGATGCTCCGTGAAATCATCCGTTTTACCGTGAGAGCTGTCGGGAACACGATTATACGGCACTTTTACGTTATCGGATAAAGACGGCATAGCGACCTTTTTTGCGTCATTCTTGTTTGCTTTTGTCGGCTTGTGTTCCTCGCTTTCGGTGGGAACATACACCGGAGCTTCTTCCTGCAACTTGACCGTTTCCACCTGCGGTACCGGACGCTTTGACATAATGAACTTCACTATCTCAAATGCTACTATTGCGATACACGGCAGTATAGCGATAGCCATAACGCCAAACGGCGACATTGCAAATCCGATAACGGCACCCCAGAAATCACTGCAATAGTTAACTCTTGCAACAAGCTGGCTTTGTGATATTGTGATATTTTCTCCGCCTTGAGTTTCAACATCAAAGCTCATAACGCCTTCCTTAAGCGTGGAGGAATTTACCTTTGCAAGCTGTGCTCCGCCGTTTTCATACCGATTATATATTATAAGCTCTCCGTTGTTTACCTCGTCGGGCCACACCTTCTGCGCTATAGCGGCTGTGCCTGCCTTAAGCTGATAGAAATCGTTGTCACGCACTATGTAAACATTATATCCGAAAATATCCGGCGCAGCAGAGCCGCCGAATGAAAACAGCATTGATGTAACTACGAGAAATACCGCAAAAACAATTAGCAGTACGCCGATAACTACACCGATACACCTTGCCACAGATGTTTTTTTTATCAAATTTTCCTCGTTTCCGTCAAAAAAGCTATTGACAACAAATCAAAAATACGATATAATAATATAGTCATTTTGGAACTGTATTCCGAAATATGACCATATATATTTTACCACATTGCCTCGCTCTTTTCAAGTGTTAATTGTGCATTATGCAATGTTTTGACTTGTGAAGCGGATGCTTTCGGAAAACGGAAAATGTGTGTAAATATATCAGAATATCGGAATAAATATGCTTGTGTAGCACAGTTGGTAGTGCAGCTCATTCGTAATGAGCAGGTCGCAGGTTCGAGTCCCGTCACAAGCTCCATAAAAATAACCGCCCGGATTTAATGCCCGGGCGGTTTATCTGTTTATAACGCTTGTGTTCCGATTCTTATCATATTCTTTCCGATACGCTTTTTAACAGCAGTATGCTTTTATCAATCTGCATTTTTCAGCAAATTTGCAATGCTCCTGCCTGCAAGCTCGGCTGAGTATCGCACCTGCTCAATATCGTTTGCCAACGCTCCGAATTCTATAACCAGTGAAGCCTCAGCCAGATCCTGATTATAAAACCGATAATCGAAAAGCATAGGTCGTGTTATGCCTTTGTTATCTTTTTCTATCGCATTTTGCAAATATGACGCAAAGCGGAGGTTATCCATATAATCCGGCAATATATCCGTGCCATCGTCACATCCGCATATTATCATTATCTGTGCCGCTTTTCTGCCGTTGATTTCTGCAACGGGAGCTATTCTCACATCTCCGTCCGCTATTCCGTCACGGTGAATATCCAGCACTATTTTTATTGACGGATACTCTTTCAGCAACTCCTCTGTTCGTTCCCTGCTTCTTGAATAAGAGTAGTTGTAAACCGGATCGTCAAAGACCGTTCCGTCGTGCAGCGTGCTTATTCCGTTATCAGCAAGCGTCTGCGCAAGCACCGCCCCTACTCCCACAACACTGTTTGCAGGGCAAAGCGATCTGCCGTCATAATCGGTATCGTAATATCCGTCGCTGTCACGCTCATAGCTTTCGGTCGTATGCGTATGTATTATAAGCACCTGAGGTTCGTTGCTGTCCGACAGCGTGACAGAAGGCTTTTTCTCAGCCTCAGCACCTATAAGCTCCGACGGCAGCTTGGTGCAGTTTCTTATCTGACCGTTTTCGAGGTCTATTACATTGTCGCCGCCAATCTTCCCGTAGTGCTTCTCCTTGACCGTACCGTCCTTTGCCGTATACTGCGTAAGATCGTCCTTGTCCTTTCTTATGTTGACGGAAATCAGCCGTGTTTTTACATCGGCGGGAGCGTCGACCGGCACCAGCGTTTCACCGGAAATATCCTGCGTACTGCTTGACGGATTATCGGTCGCAGGCGCTTTCTGCTCCTGCTTTTCAGTCTTTGTTTCATTGTCCGGTTTCTCTGTGCAAGGCTCGGATAAAACCGTATCTTCATCCCTGCCGTCAAATTCGTTTACAGGAACAGCAAGCATAACGCTCAGTGCGGTAAGCTGTCTTAGTCCGTCTGAAACGCTTTTGCCGCTTACCGCTCCGGTTACGGCGTTTTCAGCTACGCCCGTCAGGGTAAACGATAATACCGCCGCAGTAAGCCCTATGCCAAGAACCTTTACAATACCTTTGTTTTTATTGCCTCTCATAAGCCTTTCCTTTCGCCAGGTGTTTTCTCGGTTGGATTTTTCTTGTTACAGCTTATGATTCATTTTCCGCAAATATTCAGGAATAATTCATCAGCATTGATATGTCGCTGTATGACAGTGACGGACACAGACTGCGGTTCAGCGCACAGGATATTATATGTGCGTACCTGCTTATCTCGGCATCTATATCATATCTTGTCACAAAAAATCTGTCGTTATCGCTTTCATACTCCATAGTGGTGGGAACGCCTACAGCGATTACCGGTATGCCTGCCGCCGCTCTGTCAAGACGATTCCTGTTGCCTGCGGTACTGCCCGGCGTTATGCCGGTATCCGTGACCTGTATGCTCCTGCAAAGGCGCTCCGGCTCACTGCACGCAAGGCTGTCTATCGCTACAATATAGTCTGCTTTTATCTTCTCCGCACAGAATATTGCGTGAAAGACGCTGTCTATACCGGAATTTGCCGAAACATCCGTCCTTATTACCGACACATTCCCTATTCCGTCCGCATTGTGCATACTTTCTATGAAATGCGAGGTCGCAAGTACCCTGCCTGCCGCTCTCCAGCCAAGACTGTCAGACGCTACAGACGGGTTTCCAAGCCCCGTGACAAGACATTTTCCTTCCGGAAGGAGCTTGTTAAGCACCGTACACAGCGCATGGATCTGACCATCCGCATAAGGAACGTCCGTACTGTCTACGGTAAAATATCTTCCGCAGGGGCGGTTAAAAAGAGCGGTTTCCTTTTCGGAAACGATTATTTCGGTTATCTTTTCTCCGTAAAGCTCATAGCTTTCACATCTTATTCCGTTTTTGCCCTTTACAAACTCCGCCGCCATATCTGTTCTTCCCGTAAGCTGCATAAAATTTCCTCCCGAAGAATTTTTTCAAAAAAATCGTAAAAAAGTATTGCATTTTCGTTTTGGACGTGCTATAATAAAGCGTATTGTGAAATATAACTATGATTATATGTAGATCTGTATAAAGGAGGTGCCGTAAGTGCCTAACATTAAATCTGCCAAGAAGAGAGTTTTAGTATCTGCTACAAAGCAGGCTCGCAATAAGGCTGACAAGACCGCTCTTAAGACTATTCTGAAGAAGGTTGACGCTGATACTAACGCTGACAACGTTAAGGTTGCAGTTAAAGCAGTTGATAAGGCAGCAGCAAAGGGTATTATCCACAAGAACGCTGCAGCTAGAAAGAAATCTCAGCTTGCTAAGAAGTTAAACGCTGTTTCCTGAGAATAACGATTTAACGTAACGCTCCTGCGGGAGCGTTTTCTTTTTTGTGTTAATTGCGGTGATACAAAAGCATCGGCTTGCATTATTATGTGCCGATGCTCTTTTTTTATCCCGAAATGCTTTTTACCGTATATCCGTTATCAAGCCAGTAGTCGATGACATCGGGCAGTATCGCCGTATTTGTTTCGGATACCGCATGGAGAAGATATACAGCCCCGTTGTGCGTTGCGGAGGTTATTCGCCTGTATGCCGTATCCCTGTCGGGCTGAGCATCCGTATTCCAGTCGTTGTATGCAAAGGACCACAGCACAGTATCATAACCCATATTTTTGGCAATGCGTAATGTTCTGACCGAAAATTCTCCTCGAGGGGGACGCATCGTAACGGTTTTGTATCCGCCGAAATTATCGGAAATATAAGTTTCAAGTCCGTGTATTTCTTCAAACACCATATCATCGCTTATATCCGGCAGTGACGGGTGGGTACAGCTGTGATTTCCGACCTCGTGACCCTCGTTTATCATACGGCTCACAAGCTCAGGACTGCTTTTTACATAATCAAGCGTCACATAGAACGTTGCCGTAACCTTCTTTTCCTTCAGAATATCCAGTATTTTTCCGGTACAGCCGTTTTCATAGCCCTCGTCAAACGTAAGGCAAATTGTCTTGTCATCTTTGCCGAATATGAATCTTCCGCCGTATGACCCGTATTTTTCCTGCGCCTGTGTCGCTCCTACAGGGCGGTTATCGCTATCGGTTTCATAGCCCTGACCGTAGCAGACCTTTTCACTGCCGTCTGTCAGAAAAGCCGTTTCAGCAGGCGTTCTGCCTCCCCTGCCGTTACGTCCGGTGCTTTGTCCGACAGTATTCTTATCGGACGTGCATCCGCACATGGACATTGCCGTCAATACCGTAAATACTGCGGCAGATATTTTTCTGTGCAAAAAAATCACTCCTTTACAGATATAGTATCCGTAAAGGAGCGGTTGTAATTCATTGAAATAAATGGCGGCTTTCATCAGTTGCCGAGATAAGTCTTGACCATTGCCTGCAAAAGCTCGTCACGATCAATATGACGGATCAGGCTGCGGGCGTTGTTATATGTAGTTATATAGGTAGGATCTTCGGACAGAATATAGCCGACGAGCTGATTTATAGGATTATAGCCCTTCTCCTTGAGCGCACCGTAAACCGTTGTCAGTATTTCCTTCATCTCGTTTTCTCTTTCATCCTTGAGCGAAAACGGCATAGTTTTGTCGATCATCAATATCAGTCCTTTCGTTAATATCTTTTAAAAACCGAAATTATTTTAAGGTTGTTATACTATTATACACTACCGTTCAATAAAATACAATAGCCGATAGCAAATTTTCGTTAAAATCACCAATAGCGGTTCTCATTTTTGGGTAATTGATAAAACTTTACAATTCGCTATTGAATTAATGAATAATTTTTGGTATAATAACAATAACCAGATTTTTCAGGGGGTACAATAATGGCAGAACAGAAAAAATCGCCATCTACAAACGGCGAATTCAAAACCTCTCCGCTCGGCTTCGACAAAGCCGAAGTAATGGCATACATAGTACAGCACAACAAAGAGCGTAAAGCCCTTAAGGAAGAAAATGAAGAGCTGAAAAGAGCACTCGAAGAAAAACAGCAGACGAATGAAGGTCAGAACAATGAGCTTACAGCAGAGCTTGAAAAGAAAAAGGCTGAACTTGACGCACAGATCCTTGAAAGCAGAAAGCAGGTTCTTGACGAAAGACGCAAGCTGGCTCAGACCGAAAAAGAACTGCACGTTATGCAGGACAAATACTCTGCCCTGACAGAAGAATTCGCAGAATTCAAAAAACAGGCGGCAGCAAAAATAGATAAAGCAAAGCACAGCGGCGGAACAATTGACCCCGCTCAGCTTGCAGAAATTTCCGCAAAAGCAAATGCCGATGCAAACGCTGTAATAAATGACGCACAGAGCAAAGCAAACGAGATTATCACAGCCGCAAAGGCATATTTTGCCGATACAGTAAAGAAAACATACGATTACAAGCAGTCTGTGCTTGAAAAGGCAGACACATTCGCAAACGGTGTTACATCAGGTGCGGCGGCTGCTCCCGCAATAGATATTCAGGCTGTTCTTGCCGGCATAACCGCCTCAGTAAATGAAGCCGTTGAAAAGGCACTTGCCGGAGCGAATGCCGTAAACGATGCGGTAGCAAAGGCTGTTGAAGATACAAAGGCTGTGAACGATGTACTCGCTAAGGCTGTTGAAGAAGCCTCACAGACAGAAACAGCCACCGATAACACGGCTGACGTTCCCGAAGAAAAGCTGTCCGATGATGAGGAGCTTATCAACGCAAAGAGCGAGCTTGAAAATATCGGCGGACTTGACGAGAGCGAGCTTGACGCCTACGCTCCTATGGAAATCGAGCCGTATAGCTTCGAGCTTAAGCTGGATATGCCGGCTCAGACGGACAATAACGATGACGACGATATGCTGACAGACAACAACGGTCTGCTCAGCTCATTTGAGATAGTTTCGGGTGACGATGACATTTCTGCGGATAACGTAGATACGGGCGATCTGCTCGTTGAGGAAACTCCTGCGGCAGATGATATAGCTGATCTGCTTGCAGAGGAGCCTGTTGTAACATCTGCACCCAAAGCCGATACTGCTCCTGTTGCGGATGATTTCACCGACCTTCTCGCAGAAGAACCTGCACCTGCTCCCGTAGCTAAGGCAGAATCTGCTCCTGCAGCCGATGATTTCAGCGACCTGCTCGCAGAAGAGCCTGCTCCTGCTCCCGCAGCTAAGGCAGAGCCTGCTCCCGCAGCCGATGATTTCAGCGACCTTCTTGCAGATGAGCCTGCACCTGCTCCCGCAGCTAAGGCAGAGCCTGCTCCCGCAACCGATGATTTCAGCGACCTGCTCGCAGAAGAGCCTGCTCCCGTAGCCGATGATTTCAGCGACCTTCTTGCAGATGAGCCTGCTCCTGCTCCCACAGCTAAGGCAGAGCCTGCTACCGCAGCTAAGACCGAACGGGCTGTCGACCGTAGCGGCGATAAACCTAAGGAAAAGCTGAATGAAAGTCGTTCAATGGGTGTAGCCGGCAAGGAAGAAAAGGTGAACGATCCCTGGAAGGATCTCGAAGCACAGATGAACGGCATGACGATCACTCCTCCCCCTGCACAAAAGCAGACGGACGATGACGGAATGACTTCTTCGTTTGACGATCCTACCGCTCCCGCAGCTTCCGCTAAGGAAGAAAAGATTGATATGTCCGATTATTCATCCATGCTCGGCGGAATTAACGACAATATGACCACCAACACGGCACAGTACGATCCTTCGTGGGATCTCAAGATGATGGAAGGTCTTAACGACAATGACGATGACGACGAGATGAGCTCGGATAATGTGGGATTCTTCGACCTTTAATCAAAAGTAAATATCATATGCCGGGAAGTGTATGCTTTCCGGCATAATAAATTCAATGCGAACAGGAGTACAAACTTGGAACTTAACACAAGCGAACTTAAAGAAAAGGCAAAAACGCTAAGAGCCGGCGACAAGATAGAACTGAGCGGTACTGTATACACCTCCCGCGACGCCGCACACAAGCGTATAAAACAGCTTATCGACGAAGGCGGAGAACTGCCCTTTGAAATAGACGGTGCGGCTATTTACTACGCAGGCCCGACCGGCACTAAAGAAGGTATGGCAATAGGCTCATGCGGTCCTACAACATCGGGCAGAATGGACCCCTACGCTCCCCTGCTGCTCGATATGGGGTTATCCGCAATGATAGGAAAGGGAGAACGCAAGCCTGCCGTAGTAGACGCCATAAAACGCAACGATGCGGTATACTTCTGTGCCATAGGCGGTGCAGGCGCACTCGCCTGTCAGTGCATAACCGAGTGTGAGGTAATAGCCTTTGAGGATCTGGGCTGTGAAAGTGTGAAAAAGCTGACTTTCGACAAATTCCCTCTTATCGTTGCAATAGATGCTGTCGGCGGTAACATTTTTGAAACCGGCAGAAAGCAGTACGCAGAGGTCTGATTTAAGGATTTTTATATAAAATATCACGGCGTTTTTGAAGAACGAAAAAAATCGAAAAAAATTTTAAAAAAGTGTTGACAAACGCAAAGCGCTGTGATATAATATAAAAGTCGCTGATACAGAGCGACAAAAACAGAAAGATATGGCGGTATAGCTCAGTTGGCTAGAGCACTTGGTTCATACCCAGGGTGTCGTTGGTTCAAATCCGACTGCCGCTACCATTTCTACGGCCCGTTGGTCAAGCGGTTAAGACATCGCCCTTTCACGGCGGAATCATGGGTTCGATTCCCGTACGGGTCACCACAAAGCCTCGCAGAGAGATCTGCGAGGCTTTTGTTTTATGTTTTTCGGCAAAACAGATATTTAAGCATCTCGTTTTGTTGAATACCCGGATATTATATGTTATAATAACCTTAGGCACATAATCCGCCGTCAGCGGATTATGCCGTACAAAAGTACGACCGACAGATAACCGCCGGATATTTCCACTCTTTCAGAAGGAGGAGCAATTTATGAAAAAAACAATTAAGTTTGACAATATGCAGACAATCACAGTTATAACTAAAGAGAGCCCTGAACATTCAGTTTCAGCAAATGATGCCGAAATGGACAAAAGAGCCCGTGAAGCTGTAAGAGCAGCTATCAACCGTGCAACCACTTGTAAAAAACCGATTGCAATGTATGATAAGCAAAGGAAACAAGCATATATAGCAACACCCGACGGAGAGAAAAAATATGTCTGAAAGAAAACCGATGGTTCTTGTTTTTGCCGGTCCTAACGGTTCAGGTAAAAGTACCGTTACGACATATTTTGACAAGGTCGGCACATATACAAACGCTGATGATATTGTTGCGGCTACCGGAATGGATAATATGGAAGCGGCTCGTCTTGTCGATAAAATGAGATACCGATCTATTGAGCAAAAAGAAGATTTTACTTTTGAAACCGTTCTTTCTTCACACTATAAACTTGATATTCTGAAGAAAGCAAAAGAAGAGGGATATTTCATCAAGTGTTTCTTCATATTAACTGTAGATGCATCTGTAAACGTTGCCAGAGTGTCAGCCAGAGTTGCCTCAGGCGGACACAATGTTGATGAAAAATCAATCAGAGCACGGTATAGCAAATCTCTTGGCAACATTAAAGAACTTATGAAAATATGTGACATAATGCATGTTCACGATAATACAATCGAGCCTGTAAGGATCATACGAAAACACAAAGATGAAATTTCCATATATCCAAACGATTTGTGGAGCGAACAAATGATACTGAATTTACTTTGATTCTAAATGCAATCACGTCTTTTTTCTCTACTCTTTGCAATGAAAATTTGACATACCCATATCAAAAATCGGAATGCCCGTAAATATTGACATACCCATAAAAAAGTGATATAAATTAGTCGTAAAAGCAGATAATAATGTCTGTAATTTCTTATCATTCTACGGAGGTGTTTCAATTATGATGGGAAGACTGAGAGCGATGCGTGAGCCGCTCAAATATGTACAGGGCAGAGATGCACTGCTTAAATTTCACGAAGAAATGGGTTATATGGGCAAGCGCTGGCTGTTTGTATGCTCAAACAGCGGTTACAAGGCATGCCACGATAAAATAGAAAAGAGCTTTGAAGGGCTTGACGACTACAGACGTTATGAGATATTCGGCGGAATATCCAGCAACGGCGAAATAAATAAGATGAAGGCTATTGTAGAGCAGGACAACATTGATACGGTAGTAGCTGTAGGCGGCGGCAGTGCCGTTGATACAGCAAAGGCTACCGCATACTACAGCGGAAAGCACATTGTGATAGTGCCTACAGTTGCGGCTACGGATGCTCCCTGCACGGGACTTTCCGTAATTTACAATGATGACCACAGCTTCGATAAATATCTGTTCTACCCCACAAATCCCGACGCTGTAATGGTAGATACGACCGTTATCGCAAATGCGCCCGTCAAGTTCCTTATTGCAGGTATGGGCGATGCGCTCGGCACATATTTCGAGGGTCGTGCTTCTATCCGCACCGAATCCGCAAGCCTTGAGGGTACGGGCATCACAAGAGCGGGTCAGGCACTTGCTCGTCTTTGCTATGACACGCTACGTGAATACGGCAAGCAGGCTATCGAGGCTTGTAAGGTACACGCCGTTACTCCCGCACTTGAAAATATCGTTGAAGCTAACGTTTACCTTTCAGGTGTCGGCGCTGATAACGTAAACTGTGCCGCCGCTCATTCATTCTACAACGGCGTTACTTCTCTCGGCATAAAGCACGCAGATCACGGCTGCTGCGTTGCACTCGGCACGCTTGTACAGCTTGTGCTTGAGGGTGCGCCTAAAGAGGAATTCAAGGAAGTTCAGGACTTCTGCCTTGAGGTCGGTCTTCCCGTAACGCTTGAAGAAATCGGTGTTACAACTCCTGAGCAGGTAAAGACTATTTCCGAGAACGCTTGTATCCCCGGCGAAACTATCCACAACCTCGCAGGCGATGTACAGCCCGTTGAACTGTATGACGCTATTATGCAGGCTGACGCTATGGGTAAGATTGCACTCGGCAAATAAGCATAACCGAATAACGAATAACAAAAATCACCAGCCCTTTAGCACTGTGCGAAAAGGGCCGGTGTTTTGTTTTGCTGAGTATACCGACAATGGCTTTAAGCCTTTCAAGGTTTTAATATCGGCATAAAACAAAACCGCATCAGAACGATGCGGTTTTAATGGCTGGGGTGGAAGGATTTGAACCCTCGAAATGGCGGAGTCAGAGTCCGATGCCTTACCACTTGGCGACACCCCAATATTCTTTAAGTTATCACTGCCGTGACAACGTAGATTATTATATCACATTGAAAAGCCGATGTCAAGCATTTTTTGAAATATTTTTCGATTTTTTTCGGTTGTTTTCGTTTCCTGAATTACTTATAGTTATATTCGAAATAGTTTAAACATTCTGTCAATTTTTCTCCCCCATTTTGTTGACTATAAATATTCCTGCACTGACCAGTACAAGAGCAATCAGCGACTCAAGGCGGAATGCCTGCTGTGCCTCTCCGAGCAGAAGCGCAGAAAGAAGCACACCGCAAACCGGGTTCATAAAGCCGAAAACAGCGATTTTCGATACGGGGTTGTACTTTAACAGCAGACTCCAGATCGAGTAGGCACAAGCGGAAATAAACGCAAGGTAAAAAAGCATCAGTACGGCAGGCAGAGGCGATTCGGGCAGAGTTATGCTGCCGCCTGCAAGTAATCCGATAACGGTCATGACCGCACCGCCGAGCAGAAATTGCCAGCCGCTGAGCATCATAGTGTCGGTGTCTTTGGAAAAGCGTTTTATAAGCACGGAGGAAATCGCATAGGCAATGGTGGAAAGAAGAATAAAGCCATCTCCTGTAAGGCTGAATCCGCTGAGCAGAGAGCGGTCGAGATTTATAACTACTATTCCCGCAGTGCCAAGCACACAGCCGATAAGTTTGAATTTTGTCAGCTTTTCAAGGCGAAAAACAAGCGATGAGATAAGTATGCACACAAACACGCTCATGCCCTCAATGACGGAAGATTTCACTCCGCTTGTATTGGCAAGTCCGATATAGAAGAACAGGTACTGTAAAATCGTCTGCGTAAGGCTCAGTGCCGCTACCTTCGGCAGTTCCTTGATTTTCGGAACAAGCGGTTTTTTGTGTATTATGCTTCCTGTTATAATAACCATAATTCCTGCTGTGAAAAAACGTATCCCTGCAAAAAGTATCAATGACATTGGTTGTGAAGTGTCAACGCCAAAAAGCCCGTACCCGATTTTTACGCAGGGAAAAGCACTGCCCCACAAAGCAGAGCAGAATATTGCTAAAATTGCAGCTATCCAAGTTTTTGTCAAAATATCGGCTTTCATACTGACCTCGTTATATGCACAAAATAAGCGGTGTATCTTCGGCACAAACGCACAGACACACCGCTATATATTTTATCACTCTGAAAGAACAAGGTCAATACTGTTTTTTCTGATATTCCGACAGCGTTGCGGAACGCACAGCATCATCCGGAATGTTATCTGCTGAGCCGCATTGCAATCACCGATATATCGTCGCTCTTTTCGTCACCGGCATAGAATCTGGCGGTATTGGCGACTTCTTTAGAGAATTCCTTAAGGTCGGGCTGTTTATCCATCTCCCTGTAAAGCCATTTCTCATTCAGCTCTGCACCGTCGCTTGTCATAACTATCATATCCCTGCTTCCTATCGTAAACGTTCTCCTGTCGTAGACAGGCTCGTCCTTTACTCCTATTGGCAAGCCCTTACAGCCTATGGTGACAAAGCGGTTTCCGCACTTGATATAAGTGTTGGCACTGCCTGCCTTGTATAAGTCTATCTTTCCGCTGTAAAGGTCGACAGCACATATTTCAAGAGTAGCAAAACTCTCATCGGAGGATTTGCACACAAGCGATGTATTGATCACGCTGATTGCCGCCTCTACTCCGACACCTGCCTGCAAAAGACGTATGAGCATTGCGCAGGCAAACGATGAGTCCACTCTCGCTCTGCCTCCGCTGCCCATACCGTCCGATAATACAACATACGCTGTACCGTTCTTATCTATGAAGCTCTCGTAATAATCGCCGCAGGCAGTACCCTCCGTCTTGCTTATCTGACATATTTCAACATCAAGCGTGTAGGTGGTTCCCGAAAAAAGACTCAGTTTACACGCCCCTCCGACACGGCTCAAGGTCGGCAAATCAAAGCGGCGGCGAAAAGCAAGCGTCATAGCCTCGCATATATCCTGCTTTGATGCGAAAAAACCGGTATCGGAATATGCCTCGACAAACATTCTTCCCTGCTCGCCAAGTTCCACATTCACTGCGTCTGCATCTTCACAGCCGAGCTTCGACAACACATTGCTGGCGGTTTTGTTGTACTGAGGCTCAATTTCTCCGCTGTTTTCGATCTCATCGGATAACTGCGAGAGAATCTGCTCCGTTGCCGACAGCTGAGCCGTCAGGATATTACGCATACGGGCAATTCTTCGTTTTTCCGTACTGCTCGCTACATAAACATCACACAGCCTGCGAATTTTGTCAATCAGTTCCTGCTTTTTAGGGCATCGTGCGCTTAAAGGCTCAGAAAAAGCATCCTGACCCACACTTTCACCGGACTTTACCATATTCGTAATCTTCGCAAACTGTTTAATGCTGTCGCCGTACTCCTTGCCCCAGCATTGCATATTATACCTGCACTTACGGCATATTTCGTCACAGGCTGTATTGTACACCCAGCTTATATCACTTCCTATATTATTATCCAGCTTTTCGGCAGTGATACCGACCGTTCTTCTGACCTCGGCAATCGCTCCTCCGGCAAATTTCAGCCGTTTTGAAAACAGTTTTCTGACGCTGTTTTCACCCGCTTTAACTCTAGCAATATCGCCCTGCTCGGCTGTAAGCTTTGCCGGTAACAGCATAAAGACCGCCGACGATATGAATATGCAGGCAACAACGGCGAGCTTTGAATTATCCATTCCGAACAGCGCAGTGCCAAGCGTTGCGGTCAGCACAAAGCCTCCTGCGGCACTCAGCTTTCTTCCGCCGCTGAACATACCTCCGACAGCCGCCGCAGGAGCAACAACAGCCGCAAGAAAAGCGTAGTCAGCCGTGGCAACCGCACACCCGAGTGCAGACACCGCACCGCACACAGCACCTGCTCCCCTGCCGTACTTCATAGCACTGCAAAGAGAAAGGCAGGATGCGAAAATTATTCCTATATTGAAGATGCCGACGCTGTAGTGTGAAAGTATACCGGACACTATAGCACAGCCGCCCAGAACGCAGATAAAGCTGTGAGGATCGCTGCGGACGGTTATCTTTGCTATCTCACGCTTTTCGGCAAGCCGTGACAAGCGTAAAGCGACAACCGCACCTCCGCCTGCCATGACCGAAAGAATGATGCAGTTCATCACCTCGCTTACGGTAGACGATGTGAGAAAATTCGCCGCAAAAACAGAGCCTGCCGCCGTGACAGCCGATACTATCTCAGACACGGCTGATTTTCTGCGTGAAACTATCATACGGATGGCAACAACGGAAAGCAGAGCCGATGTAACAGTAACGCCGTCGGTATAATTACCGCCGAGAATATAGCCTGCCACGCTTCCCACAAATGCGCTGATACAGTCGATTCCGCTCATAGCCGCCGCAAACGATGCCGCAAACGGCGATGGCTTTCCGAGCACTGTACTCATTGAAATTACCGCCGCCGCTATCATTACAGCCGTACATCTTATTACCGAATGTTCACGGATATTTATCTTATCCTTTGTTACTGCCCTTGACATTTCAAACTTCCTTTCGCTTTCAGACATCAGTCACCGACTATGTAATTATTTTACAGTTGTCCGACAGCGTTTTTTGTCGCAACGGGTAATGATATTACGCAAAAGAAAGGAGGTGCTGTCGTTTACGGTATAATGCGATTTCAAGCGATTATTTTCGGTAAGATTTTCTGCTGAGCGCCGACATAAACAACGCCGAAAGGTTGTGATTGTTATTTGTTTATCTTTACAATTTTTGTTGTTGAACATTCACAAAAGAGATTGTAAAAGCTTGATTTTGTACAATAAAAATGTTAATCTAATAATAAGGAAGTATTTCTTGATGCAAGAACAGGAAGTCAACACAAGAAACAAAACAACATAATAAGAAAAACGGGGTGAACTATCGTGAAAAAACTTACTAAAACAGCAATTCTAATCTTATCGGCACTTATGTTATTCGGTTGTACGGACAACAACGCACAGAGCGGTGCAGGAGATACTACACCGACTGTGGAAAATTCGGTTACTGACAGTAAAAATGAAAGCTCGGCTACAGAAAACAGCTCTGCAACTGATAATACAAGCAAGGAAAGTG
>ENA-OPEC01001362-OPEC01001362.1-human-gut-metagenome-genome-assembly--contig:-NODE-1362-length-16612-cov-2.787280_pt1 | contig 16612 bp, 13 predicted proteins | sample MGYA00241622_ERZ501507 | MGnify/ENA primary metagenome ERZ501507 (study PRJEB25962, sample SAMEA2042582) | human gut metagenome | biome: human gut; feature: human-associated habitat; material: faeces... | reverse complement strand
CGTCCATCACATCAAAATGAATATACTCTGCGCCTGCTTCTTCTGTTAATTTCAACTGTTCTCCTAAAATTTTGAAATCTGCTGAGAGAATAGATGGTGCCAAAATATTTTTCATAAACTTAATACCTCTTTCTTTCCTTTAGTTCACGGTACATCTCCGTATAATCTTCATATCTGATCTTATGGATCTTCCCTTCTTCAACTGCCTCTTTTACAGCGCATCCGGGTTCATGTATATGGTCACAGCCATTGAACTTGCACTGTCCTTCAAATGGTGTGAATTCCGGAAAATAATATTTTAAATCTTCTTTTTCGAAATCATTGACATAAAGAGAGCTGAATCCCGGAGTATCCATAATATAAGAATCTTCTCCAATCACGATCAGTTCGGAATGTCTTGTTGTATGTTTCCCTCGGTCAATCTTCTTACTGATACTTCCTGTCTCCATCTTCACTTCAGACTGCAGAAGATTGATCAGGGATGATTTTCCAACACCGGAAGGACCTGCAATCGAAGTTGTCTTTCCTTTTAAAAGTGATTTTAACTCACTGATATTTTCTTCTTCCTTCGCACTTGTGAAGATTACCGGATATCCGCATCCGGTATAAACTTCTTTCAATTCTGCAATTTCAGGATGGCTTGCAATATCTGTCTTATTAAAACATAATACGACAGGTATCTCTTTTCGTTCCATCATGACAAGAAAACGATCCAACAGATTATAATGTGGTTTCGGTTTTGTCACCGCAAACACAACCAGTGCCTGATCAATATTGGCTACTGCCGGACGAATCAACTCATTCTTACGCGGCAGGATCTCTATAATATTTCCTGTCATTTCTTTTTCATCAAGTACCTCGATCACAGCATCATCACCGACTAACGGCTTGATCCCGTCTTTTCGAAAAGCACCCTTTGCTTTACATTCAAAAATTCCGGATTCTACTACATTCACGTAGTAGAATCCGGCAATCCCTTTTATTATCTTTCCCTGCATATACTTGCTCTCTGTTATCATTGATTCGTGTTCTCTTCTGTTCCGGAATCATTTCCGGAATTTCCACTATCCGGGGCTGATGGTTGAGATCCTTTGCTGACCATATACTGAACAGTGGTTCCTTTTTCCACCTGTGTACCGCTGCTGACAGACTGATAGAATACCTGTCCTTTTGGATATTCATCACTATAATCTTCACCAATATACTCTGGTGTTAATCCTGCTTCTTTCAGCTTTTTCTCTGCTGTATTCTTATCAAAAGAAATTATACTTGGCACTGGAACCACCGTCAGCTTTGGTCCTTTGCTCACCACATATCCAATTGTTGTACCTTTAGATACTTCTTTTCCGGCATCTGTATCCTGTGAAATAACCAATCCTTTTTCTACAGTATCACTGTAATCTTCAGTTGCATTTCCGGACAAACCTGCCTGTGAAAGTGCTGCTTCAGCATCCGACTGGGACTTTCCGGTAAGTTTAGGAACTTTTGTCGGCTGATTTCCCTTGCTTATTACAAGAGTAACCGTTGTTCCTTCTTTTACTTCTGCACCTTCACTTGGACTAACAGAAACAACTTCTCCCTGCTCCACATCATCACTGTAAACAGGATCACCTTTCTTCACAACAAGGTTCTTCGCCTGAAGTGCTTTTTCTGCATCAGCTTCTGCCAAACCAACAACACTTGGAATCGTTGTCATCTTAGCTTCTTCACCACTGCTGATCACAACATTGACTGTTGTATGCTTCTTTACTTTCTTTCCATCAGCAGGATCCTGGCTGATAATCTTTCCTTTTGCAACAGTATCGGAAGGGGCGCAGTTGACTTATGGATTCCAAGATCATATTTGTTCAGTTCTTTCTGTGCTTCCTCATATGTCTTGCCTGTCACATCCGGTACTTTTACCATCTCTGAATCTGTTTGCTGTGTAGTCGTTCCTTTTCCACCTTTAAATACGCCCACTGCATTTCCTACAAGGAACATGATCAAAAGTGCGATCACAACACCGGCAACAACCATAAGAATCTTCATGATCTTCTTCGTGTCTTTATTTACTTCATTCTTCTTACGGCGATTCCGGTCATCATAACGGTCTTTGCGACGGTCGTCGTAGTCATCGTCATCATCATAGCGGCTTTTGCGGCGATCATCGTAGTCATCGTCATCATCATAACGGCTTCTACGGCGGTCATCGTAGTCGTCCTCATAATCATCGTCATAATCGTCATCATAATCGTCGTCATAATCATCATTATAATTCTGACGATTCTTCATACGATTCAGTTCATCCGGTGACATAACAACCGTAGTCCGGCCTGTATCCTGGGATGTTGCCGGCATACGTTTTGTCACACCATCAAGAACAACAAAATCCCCTTCCGGATCTACCAGTGAATGCTTCAGATCCTGAAGCAGCTCCTCGCAGCTCATATAACGCTTATTCGGCAGTTTCTGCGTACATTTCATAATAATGCACTCCAGGCTGTACGGAATATCCGGAACTTCTTCTGCTGGAGACTTGATCACTTCATTCAAATGTTTCAAAGCAACCGTCACTGTCGAATCTCCGTCAAACGGAACATGCCCGGTGATCATCTCATACATCGTGATACCTGCTGAATAGATATCACTCTTCTCATCTACAATACCGCCTCTGGCCTGTTCCGGAGATGTGTAATGTACAGATCCCATCACTGTCGTTGTTACTGCCTGTGTTGCCGTTGATGTCGTAGCCCGCGCGATTCCGAAATCAGTAACCTTAACCTTTCCATCTTTGGAAATAATGATATTCTGCGGCTTAATATCCCGGTGAATGATATGGCAGTTATGCGCTGCCTGAATACCTGTCACCATCTGGATGGAAATACTGATTGTCTCTTTTGCTGAAAGCTTTCCTTTCTTCTCAATGTAATCCTTCAGCGTAATTCCTTCTACAAGCTCCATGACCATATAATAAAGACCACGATCCTGCCCTACATCATAGACATTGACTACGTTTGGATGCATCAATCCTGCTGCTGCCTGAGCTTCGCTTAAAAACTTCTTAATAAACGTCTCATCCGAACGATATGTGCTCTTCAACACCTTGATCGCAACAAAACGATTCAGCTTATGGTCCTTGCCTTTATAGACATCTGCCATTCCGCCAGAACCGATACGACCAAGTATCTCGTATCGTTTCCCTAAAAATACTCCTTCTTTAATCATACACTCACCTCATCTGCAAATGGCTCAAACAATACCACTCCGATGTTATCTGTTCCTCCATTCTCTTTTGCTGCTTCCACCAGCATCTCACCTGCCTCGACGATATCCCGGCTTCCCTGCACAATATGGAAAAGTTCTTCATCTTCCACCATATTACTTAATCCGTCTGTACACATCAGAATGATGTCTCCCCGTTTCAGACGGTGTTCATAAAAGTCCACATCCACATCAGCTTTTGCACCGATCGCTCTTGTGATAATATTCTTATCCGGATGATGCTTCGCTTCTTCCGGCTTAATTCCACCGAGACGTACCATCTCTTCTACAAGAGAATGATCCTTACTTAGCTGTTGGATTCCCTGATTGATCAGATACAGACGGCTGTCTCCCACATTGGCAAAATACAGCATCTGTTCTTTCACAGTAGCAGCAACAACCGTTGTTCCCATCCCCTTCAGATGTTCGTCACCGGATGCTTCTTTGATAATCTCACGATTGGCAGACTTGATTGCTTTCACAAGAATACGTTCGATATCCTCTCCCTCGCTCTTCGCAATCTCTTTGATCATCACTTCCACAGTACACTTGGAAGCATAATCTCCTGCCTGATGGCCACCCATACCATCCGCTACCACGAACAGGTTCTGGAGAATACCCAGTGGTTTTCCCGTCGTAAAGACGTAGTCCTGATTTACCTGTCGCACCATTCCAACATCTGTAATTGAAAATGTCTTCATACCTTCTATTCTCCTTCAGTTTCTACGTAGCGGCGCCTGAGCTGACCGCAGGCTCCGTCAATATCAGAGCCCATTTCCCTTCTTATAGTAACATTTATTCCGCTTTTTTCAAGTTTATTTTTGAAATTCAAAGCACTTTTCCGGCTTGGACGAACAAAATCACGCTCTTTTACCGGGTTGACCGGTATCAGATTGATATGACAGTTCTTATGCTTTAATAAATGAATCAGTTCCTGTGCATCTTCATCCGTATCATTCACACCATGTACAAGACTGTACTCAAAGCTCACTCTCCGGCCGGTTTCTTTGAAATATTCATCACAGGCCGCGAGTACTTCTGTGATATCATATTTATTTGCAACCGGCATCAATTTTCTTCGTTTTTCCTGATTGGAACCGTGAAGTGAAAGTGCAAGTGTGATCTGTAAATGCTCTTTCGCCAGTTCTTTCATCTTTGGAACTATTCCACAGGTTGATACGGTGACATTTCTCTGACTGATATTCAGTCCATGCTCATCTGTAAGTAAATGAATAAACTTCAGGAAATTATCGTAATTATCCATCGGTTCTCCGGTTCCCATGATCACCACATTCGAAACCCTCTCACCACTTATCTTCTGAATCTGATAGATCTGTCCAAGCATCTCAGACGGAGAAAGATTTCTCACCAGACCTCCGATCGTTGATGCACAGAATGCACATCCCATCCTGCAACCGACCTGGGAGGAAATACAGACAGAATTTCCATGCTTATATTTCATAAGAACACTTTCGACTACATTTCCATCATAGAGACGGAACAGGAACTTGTTCGTACCATCAATCTGGGAAATCTGTCTCTCCAGCATAACAACCGGGAGAATTTCATAATTCTCTTCCAGTTTTTCTCTCAAAGCCTTTGAAAGATTTGTCATCTCATCAAAATGATCTACCAGCTTCACATGCAGCCATTCATAAATCTGTTTTGCACGAAATGCTTTTTCTCCGATCGTCGCCATCTCTTTCTGTAATTCTTCATATCCATAAGCACGGATATCCTTCTTCATCTTAAAGTTTTCCTCCTGTATTTCGTTTTTTCTGTGAGTTATTCACATTATTTGTCTGATTTTTCTGTTTTTTCACATTTCCTGAAAATCATGCTTTTTTCTTTAATCTTGCAATAAAGAATCCGTCACAATCGTGAACTCCCGGGAAGAATTGGATACATCCCTTCTCGATCACATCACTTCGTAACTCCTTGCAAAGATTTTCTGTAATATCGTCCAGTTCAAATTGTGGGTATTCTTTCAAGAACCAGTGTACATTGTCCATGTTTTCTCCCGGATTTACGGTACATGTGCTGTACATCAATGTGCCGCCATCCTTGACGATTGCCTGTGCGCAAGTCAGAATCTTTCTCTGCAAATCTGCAAGTTCTTCAAGATCTTCCGGTTGTACGCGATATTTCAGATCTGGTTTTTTGCCAAGAACGCCAAGACCTGAACATGGAAGGTCTGCGATCACAAGATCCGCTGTTTTCTTATCATACTCATCAAATACAGAGGCGTCCTTGCATACAGCACAAATATTTCCAAGTCCGGAACGGTCGATATTCTGCCAGATCAGATCTGTCTTATATTCGGTCAGATCTCTCGCTTCAACCCGTCCTATCTTTTCTTCTGTTCTGTTCTCTCTCGCCGCCACTTCATCTGCCAGCTGAAGTTTCTCTGCCACATGAAGTGATTTTCCTCCCGGTGCCGCACAGACATCAATTACATGATCGCCGGCTTTTGGATCTGCCAGTTCTCCGACAAACATAGAACTGATATCCTGTACTGCAAAGAGTCCTTCCTGAAAACTTTCCAGACCTTCCAGATAATCATAATCTGAAAGATAAAACGCATAAGGAAGATACGGATGTGCTTCTACTTTCGCTCCTTCTGCTTCCAGTTTTTCTTTCAATACTTCCGGTGTAACCCGGTTCATACAACATCGGATCGTAATCGGCTTCTCTTTCTGAAAATCTGCTGCCATCTTCTCTGTGATCTCTTCCCCATATTCTTTCTTCCATAAAGAAAGAATCCATTCCGGGACAGAATATTTCACAGACAATCTTTGTACATCTTCTTTTGGATACTCGATCTCGTCCATCTTGCGGACAACATTTCTCAGAACTCCATTCACATATCCCCGCAGACCTGAAAATCCTTTTCGAACTGCAAGCTTTACTGCCTCACTGCACACCGCATGATCCGGTACGCTGTCCATATATTTCAGCTGATAGACACTGCTACGAAGAAGATTACGGATGACCGGTTTCATCTTCTTAACCTTTGTCTTAGAAATCTGATTCAAAATATAATCAATTTCTATCATATGTTCCAGAGTACCTTCCACAACTCTGGTGATAAATGCACGCTCACGTTTCTCAAGATATTGATATTTTGACAGAACATCTCCAAGAATCTTATGACTATATGCTCCATTCTCTGTTATTTCCATCAAAATCTCAAGAACGACCTCGCGTTCATTGATCTGCTTTCCCATAAATAATCTCCTATTCTCCGCATTTCGGATGTTGGCTCTGAACAGTTACAGCATTTTTTCTTTCTATCTGCTGTCAGTCATTCCTTCTTCGTCCATTTGTCAGGATCAACAAACGTAAAAGCTGTAAAATCATTGCGGCCGCACTTGCCACATATGTCATTGCTGCTGCCCGAAGTACCTTCTTCACTCCACCAACTTCGTCTTCACGGAGCATTCCTGAATTTCCAAGCACCTTCACTGCTCTTCTGGAAGCATTGATTTCCACCGGAAGTGTTATAAGATGAAATGCCACAGCTACCATAAAGAGCAGAATTCCGATATCAATAAGGAAGCTGGACATCTGGCCATTCATAAACAGGCCGATAATGATCAACGGCCAGGAAATCATGGAACCGAAATTTACGACCGGCACAAGTGCCCCACGGATTGATAAAGGTGCATACCCTTCAAAATGCTGTACTGCATGACCACACTCATGTGCCGCAACTCCGATTGCTGCTACAGAAGTTGAATTATAAACCGGATCAGAAAGTGCCAGTGTCTTGTTTCTCGGATCATAATGATCGGTCAGATTTCCCGCTATATGAGTCACCTGCACATCATAGATTCCATTTCTTCTGAGAATCTGTTCTGCCGCTTCTCGTCCTGTCATCCCTGAATAACTGCGGATCTTCGAATATTTTGCAAATGTTCCTTTCACCTGGGATGATGCGAGCAGGCTGAGAACCACACCGATCAGTACCAGTATATAAGTCCAGTCATAATAAAATCCATAATACATACTAAAACTACCTCCTGTTATCTATCTGCAGTCCCCCTCCAGAAGTCCTCTTATTCCTGTGTAAATTTAACTCCGCTTTCAATTGTGTATCCCCTTAAGAAAGCTCCTGTATCCATTCTCTTTTTCCCCGGAATCTGAAGTTCCAGAACTCGTAAGACGCCATCCCCTGTCTGAACAGTAAAGGAATCTTTCTCTACACTCAACACTGTTCCAGGCTCTGCTTTTACCGTGCCATCAGCCTCTGCTTTTGCTCTCCAGATCTTCACTACCTTTTTGTCCCAATGTGTGTAAGCACTTGGCCAGGAATTCAGGCCACGCACCAGACGTTCGATCTGTACTGCGGATGTATTCCAGTCAATATTTCCAAGCTTCTTATCGAGCATTCTGGCATATTCTGTCGGGCTTTCTCCCTGCTTCTCGAAAGTTGCCGTATGATCTTCAATAGCTTTCAGAGTCTCTACACAAAGCTTTGCTCCTGCCTCTGCAAGCTTATCATGAAGGCTTTCTCCTGTCTCATCTTCTGTGATCGGCACTTCAACCTTCTGGATCATGTCGCCTGTATCCAGTCCTTCATTCATCTGCATTGTTGTAACACCTGTTACTTCCTCGCCATTGATGATAGACCACTGGATTGGCGCCGCTCCACGGTATTTTGGAAGAAGTGAGGCATGTACATTGATGCATCCATATGGTGTCATCTCCAGGATTTCTTTCGGAATGATCTGACCAAATGCAATGACAACCATCACATCTGCATTGTATTTTCTCAGTTCTTCTACACATTCCGGATCACGGATTTTCTTTGGCTGATAAACCGGAATTCCATGTTTCATCGCAGCTTCTTTCACCGGAGTTGGCTGCATCTCTTTACCGCGTCCCTTTGGTTTATCTGGCTGGCTCACTACGAGACATACCTCATGTCCTGCTTCCACCAGTGCCTCCAGTGTTCCCACGGAGAAGTCCGGTGTTCCCATGAAAATTATTCTCATCAATTATTCCTCCACTTCGTATTCCATATCTTCCTCGTTGTAGGCCGGTGAATCATGCAGTTCTCCTTCTACTTTCTCTACATAGAGGTGTCCTCCCAGGTGATCGATCTCATGACAGAATGCTCTTGCAAGAAGTTCTTCTCCTTCTATCTCAAACTCCTCCATATTTTCATTAAGTGCACGTACTTTTACATAATTCGGACGAGTTACGATTCCCCATTTTCCCGGCACACTTAAGCAACCTTCTTCGCCTGTCTGCTCACCGGATGTCTCAACAATCTCAGGATTGATCAAAACGATCGGACCCTCTCCGACATCAATCACTACAATCTGTTTGAGAATACCAACCTGCGGTGCTGCAAGACCCACCCCCATCTTCTCATACATCGTATCAAGCATATCTTCAATTAAAATCTTTGTACGAAGTGTCATCTTCGTCACTGGTTTACACTGTTTTTCAAGAACATCATCGCCCATCTCTCTTACTTCTCTGATTGCCATTATTCTTTCCTCTCTTTTCTATAAATTCATCGGGTTAAAATCGAATTGTATTCTCATTTTCTGAAACCCTGAGTTAATTTCTATATATTGTTCCATCCTGTCTTTTAATACAACTAAGGTTCGGTATTCCGGCGCTTTTACGTAAATCACTCTCCGGTAAATATCTTTGATCTTATCCACTCCCGGACTTGCCGGGCCGATCACGTCGAGCTGTGCCTGACCTTTGATCCTCAAAATGTATTCCTTCAGATACTTGCACGCTTTCTCTAAAAGTACCTCATCTTCACATGCTGCAAGTACTGCCATCAGGTTCTCCACCGGTGGATATCCCATCAGACTGCGGTAACGGATTTCTTTCTCATAGAATGCTTCATAATCCTGCGCTGCTGAAGCCTCGATTGCATAATGCTCCGGATCGTAAGTCTGAATCACGACCTCACCCAGTCTGTCACCTCTTCCGGCACGGCCTGCTGCCTGTGTCAAAAGCTGAAATGTTCGCTCACCGGAACGATAATCATCTGTATAAAGTGACATATCTGCTGCCAATGCACCGACTAATGTGACCTTTGGAAAATCATGTCCCTTTACGATCATCTGTGTTCCCACAAGAATATCCGCCTCTTCATTCGCAAAGGCAGATAAAATCTGCTCATGGGAATCCTTTTTCTTCGTTGTATCCATATCCATACGGAGAACTCTTGCCTGTGGGAATCTTGCTTTCACCATATCCTCGATCTGCTGGGTTCCTGCGCGGAATTCTCCGATATAACGGGAACCGCATTCCGGACACTCCGTCACCTTCGGCTGTTCATAACCACAGTAATGGCAGACCATTTTTCCACCTTTGTGTACCGACAAGGATACATTACAGTGCGGGCATTTCACTACATGGCCACATTCTCTGCAGGAAATAAAACCAGAATATCCTCTGCGATTCAAAAACAGCATAATCTGCTCTTTTGCATTCAGTCTGTCTTCAATCAGTTCCTGCAACTTCTCACTCAAGATGGAACGGTTTCCATTCTTCAGTTCCTTTCGCATATCAACTGTATGCACAGTCGCCATCTGCTGCATATGAGAACGATTCTTCATCTCGTAAAGCTGATACTCACCAAGCCTTGCCCGGTACATTGCCTCCATTGACGGAGTTGCACTTCCGAGCACAACGCTTGCATCTTCTACTTCTGCCCTGTGGACTGCTACTTCTCTTGCATGATAACGTGGCACCTGCTCACTCTTGTAGGTTGGTTCATGCTCTTCGTCAATAACAATCAACCCCAAATCCGGAAATGGAGTAAAAAGTGCAGAGCGTGGTCCGATCATCACATCGACCTCGCCCCTCTTTGCACGCATCATCTGATCGTAACGTTCTCCGGCAGACAGTCTTGAGTTCATGATAGAAACTCTGTCGCCGAAACAGCGGTAAAACCGCATCACTGTCTGATAGGTCAGTGCGATCTCCGGGATCAGAACGATTGCCTGTTTTCCCTGGTCAACAACCGTGCGGATCATCTCCATATAGACTTCTGTCTTTCCACTTCCGGTCACTCCGTGAAGCAGATAAGTTCTCCTTGTTCCACACAGATAGTCTTGCCGGAACCCCTGGATCACGTGCTGCTGTTCTTCCGTATAGATGATCTCCTGTTGTGATTTCTTTGCCTGTTTCACCGGATTACGGTATACCTGCTCTGACTCTATCTTCAACACGCCCTGCTCTTCCAATGCCCGGATCACAGGCAGTGTCACATTTAATTTTTTCGTCACCAGCTCATAATCCAGAATTGGGGCTTCCTTCAAAGCTTCCAAAAGCCTTGCTCTTGCTTTCTGATTCTTCTTCTGATAAAAAGCCAGCTTCTCCTGACTCTCTTCCTCAGTAAGCAGCAAACGGAGATGTTTCTTTACCTTCGCATTCTCCTTCTGCTTGATTGGCAGCACTGTCTTAAGCGCCTGGATCATTGTTCCGCCATACTGCTCTTTCATCCACGCAGCCAGCGCGATCAGTCTCGCTTCGATTGCCACACTGTTTCTGGAAATGTCTGTAATCTCCTTCACCTTTGACAAATCATAATTGCAAGTCTCTGATAATGAAGTCACATAACCTTTGATCTGCCGGTTTCCTTTTCCAAAAGGGATAATTACTTCCATCCCCGGATACAGCTCGTCTTTCAGTCGTTCCGGTATTCGGTACTGAAAGATCTTATCCAGTTTTTCATGTTGTATATCTACAATAACATCTGCAAACACAATCTTATTTCTCTTTTAATTCTTCCAAAACTTCTTTGATCAGCACGCGCTCATCCATCGGATGCTTCACGCCGCAGATCTCCTGATAGTCCTCATGTCCTTTTCCTGCCAGCACAATAACATCACCCGGTTCGCCGTGTTCGATCGCATATTTGATTGCCTCTTTACGATCACAGATTTCCACATATTTTCCATCTGTCTTTGCGATTCCGGTTTTGATATCGTTAATAATATCCTGTGGTTCTTCAAATCTCGGATTATCTGATGTAATGATTGTCAGGTCTGCCAGTCTTCCAGATACCTCACCCATCTCGAATCTTCTGTCTTTCGAACGGTTTCCGCCGCATCCGAACAGACATACAAGACGCTTCGGATTATATTCCTTCAATGTTGTCAGAAGACTTTCAAGACTCATCGCATTGTGCGCATAATCGATCATCAGTGTAAAATCATCAGACACCTTGATCATCTCGATACGTCCTTTTACCTTTGCCTTCTTAAGTGCATCTTTGATCATCTCAACCGGCACCTGGAAATGGCGGCAGACTGAGATTGCAGTCAGTGAATTGTAAACACTGAACTTGCCTGGAACATCAATTTCCACATCAAAGTCCATCACTCCTGCAACATGGTATGCAACACCAAGATATCCTGGTCTGGATACCAGTTCTACATTCTCTGCGCGAAGATCTGCCTCCGGTGAAAATCCAAATGTCTCAATCTTACATGTAGACCCTTTAAATACATCTTTGAAATACTTGTCATCCACATTGGCGATTCCGAGCTTACACTGTTTGAACAAAAGCCCTTTGCATCTCTTGTAATCATCAAAATCCTTATGCTCATTCGGACCGATATGATCTCTTCCAAGATTTGTGAAAATACCGATCTCAAATGGAATTCCCGCTGTTCTGTGAAGCATCAGTCCCTGTGATGAAACTTCCATAACAACACAGTCACAGCCAGCTTCTACCATCTCTGCAAAATATTTATGGATTGTATAAGACTCCGGTGTTGTATTACATGACGGGATCTTCTTGTCTCCGATAATTGCCTCGATTGTACCGATCAATCCAACCTTGTGTCCTGTCTCTTCAAGAATAGACTTGATCATGTAAGTTGTTGTTGTCTTTCCTTTTGTTCCTGTAATACCGATGACTTTCATCTTATCTGCCGGATATCCAAAGTAAGCCGCTGACATCAGAGCCAGTGCATAACGAGTATCCTCTACCTTAATTACAGTCACATTTTCCGGCACTTCGACATCTTTCTCTACAACAACAGCTGCCGCACCTTTCGCCGCAACATCCGCTGCATATTTATGTCCATCAGATACTGCTCCGCTGATACACACGAAAACAGATCCTTCTTCCACTTTTCTTGAATCATTGATCAGTGTTGTTACTTCCGTAGAATCACTTCCCTGTACTACTGTGTAGTCCAGGCGTTCTAATAATTTATCTAATTTCATGATCTATCCCTCCTGTTCTGAACTGGTGTATTGCATCATTGACTTTCAGGCAAATAACGATTGTCTTAACCTTTATAGAATAACATAATCTCACCACATATGCAAAAAAACCTACATAATCTTTCGTCCTGTTTTCGTCTTTCGAATCAGCCAGACACATCCAAATGACAATAACACAAGTCCCACACTCACTACCGGAATCATGATCCAGGCTGAAAATGTCTCTGGCTTAATATTTCTCTTATAAACATCAAGAAACATGATATGGATCAAATAGATTCCAAAGGAACATCCACAAAATCTGTCAATCCACTTCTTTGCCTGTTCGGACGGATTGAATTCGCTCTTTTTCAATCTTACTAACATAAGAAATGCCATCGCTGCTGCCAGCGCAAGCAGTGGATTACCATATTCCAGCAGACGTTCATAATGTTCTCCATCCTGCAAGGTTACCGCATAAGTCAGCCCATAATTTAATGCCATGCATACTACAAAAATACCTGCCGGAATCATTTTCCCCTTCATCACATGCTTACGATATTTATATATATAATATCCGATAAATACATAATAAGAATAGATTCTGTCCCCCACCATTGGGACGGAATAATACATCTTTTCATCAAAAAATGTGGAAATATAATTGAACAAAACAGCCGCCGTAATCACCACAAGAAATGCGCGTTCCATCCGAAGGTTCATCCCTTTACACATAACCTGGAAAAAAGGAAGTACCAGATAGATCGGAATCATTGCATACAGATACCACAGATGCTGTTCTACCGGCTTATATAATAAATCTTTGATTTGATAAGGATCCTTCATATAAACTGCATTCCAGATCATATATATTACGCTCCACACAAGCAGAACAATTAGAAAACGAAAGATTCTTTTTGCATGTTTATGAAGTGATTCCTGTCTTCCAAGCAGAAGTGCTCCTGTAATCATGAAAAAACATGGTACACTTATCCTTGCCAGCAGATTTAATAGCAGTGAAAAACTGTACTCCCCAATCGTAATATCGCCATAGGCTCTGCAATAATAATTCGATACATGAATCACAATAACAAATATAAAGGAAATCATTCGAATTAATTCCAGATTATAATTTTTTTCTTTCAATGCACGTTCCTCTTTCTATCTCTTCTAAATTCCATCTTTTTTCTTCTTTCCGTCCGGTTTATAAAATGTACCTTTCACAACCGCACCCTTTCCATAACGATTGTTCAGCTGTTCCAATGCGGCATTTAATTTCTTATGTTTCTCATCCGGTTCTTTTGGAAATTCAATATCAAAAATTGTCAGCTGCTCCGGTGCACTCTCTTCTACTAACTTTGACGTTCGGATTCCGAGCAGACGGACAGGTTCTCCACTCCAGCTTTCACGGAACAAATTACATGCTGTCTCACATAAGATAACCGGATCATTCGTTGGCTTTTGAAGCTGCACCTGATGCGACATATTTCTGAAATCATAGTAGCGTACCTCCATGCTCACCATCCCGGCTTTCTTGCCTGCCTTCTTCAGCCTGCTTCCCACGCTCTGTGCAAGCTCACGAAATACATCTCTCGCTTCTTCATAAGTCGTTGCATCCTCTGACAGAGTCGTTGAATTTCCTACTCCCTTTGCCTCTTCCGGTTCATACTGTACCTTATCGTCTCCAATTCCATTTGCAAAATTCCAGAGCATCCGTCCATGACTTTTTAAATGCAGCGTAATTACATTTACATCCGCATGAGCAAGATCTCCAATTGTATTGATTTCAAGTTTCTTGAAAACCTCCACACTTGAACGCCCTGCCATAAAGAGTTCTCCAATCGGAAGCGGCCACATTTTCTGCGGAACCTCTTCCGGAAATAATGTATGGATCTGATCCGGTTTTTGAAAATCCGAAGCCATCTTCGCTAGTAACTTATTACTGGAGATTCCAATATTCACCGTGAATCCAAAACGCTTCTTCACTTCTTCTTTAATCTCCATTGCACCGTCCACCGGTGTTGGATATCGCCCGACAAGCTCTGTAAAATCCATATAACATTCATCGACACTGACCTGCTCGATCTTCTTTGTATATGTCCGCAGGAAATCCATCAGCATCCGGCTCTTTTCTCGATACATCTTATGATTCGGCGGTGCTGTCACAAGATTCGGACATTTTCGAAATGCATTTACTACAGGTTCACCCGTCTGAATCCCATAGGATTTGGCAAGTGATGATTTTGCAAGGACGATCCCATGACGCGAGCTCTGATCTCCGCCAATAATCGCCGGAATCTCCCGCAGATCCACTTTTGATCCATTTTTCAATTGTTCAACCGCCGTCCAGCTTAAAAATGCTGAATTGACGTCGATGTGGAAAATAATGCGCGCCATGGGAGCCTCCTTTCTTGGATTCCGCCTGAGTTCTTTCTTAGTATTAATTCTTGTTGTATGCATATACATTCTGTCAGTTTCTTATTTTAACATAGAGTCTGCTCTTGTATCAATTACTTCGGTGAACGAAAAAAAGGCTGTGAAAAATCCAATTTTCTAAAAATTTCCAGAAAATTTTCATTTTTCACAGCCCTACATATTATATCGTTACTGTACTGATATTTTGATGTTGGGGGCAAAAAGTATTTTGCCCCCTATAATACACGGATTGCTTCGCCTTTCATGCTCTCGCAATCCTACCCACTATTCGCATATCGTGAAGCTTACGCTCCACTTTTATGCTCATATTGGGGCGGGTCCCAAGGCCATTACACCACCTTTGTGCAAGCACCGGTGGTTTCAGACCTTTTGACCCTGGTATCATATTTTATTTCTTCACACCTGCTGTCAGTTTACCGTCCTTCACATCGATCAAGATCGTGTCTCCACGTCCCACATCTCCTGCAAGGATCAGTTTTGCAGCTAATGTCTCTACATTCTTCTGCAAGTAACGTTTCAGTGGTCTTGCACCGTACATCGGCTCATATCCACCTTCCACAACAAAGTCTTTCGCTGCATCTGTCAGCTCAACACTCAGTTCACGTTCTTCCAGACGGCGGTTCACATCAGCAACCAGAAGGTCAATGATGGAACGTACATTTGTCTTTGTCAATGGTTTGAACATGATAATCTCATCCAGACGGTTCAAAAATTCCGGTCTGAAATGTGCTTTCAGATCACCCATTACCATCTCCTGACTCTGTTCATCGATCGAACCATCGTCCTTAATTCCTTCCAGCAGATAGTTTGCACCAATGTTGGAAGTCATGATCAAGATTGTATTCTTGAAGTCAACTGTACGTCCTTGGGAATCTGTGATTCGTCCATCATCCAGTACCTGCAGCAATACGTTGAAGACATCCGGATGCGCTTTCTCGATCTCATCGAACAGAACAACAGAATATGGTTTTCTGCGCACTGCCTCGGTCAGCTGGCCGCCCTCCTCGTAGCCTACATATCCCGGAGGCGCTCCGATCAGACGGGAGACGGAGTATTTCTCCATGTATTCACTCATATCGATACGAACCATGTTGTTCTCATCATCAAACAGCTTTTCTGCCAACGTTTTCGCAAGCTCTGTTTTACCGACACCGGTAGGTCCAAGGAACAGGAACGAACCGATCGGTTTTGTCGGATCCTTGATTCCGGCTTTGGAACGGATGATCGCATCCGAAACCTTGGTGACTGCCTCATTCTGGCCGATAACTCTCGTGTGAAGTTCATCTTCCAGGCCGAGGATCTTAGTTCTCTCGCCTTCGGTCAGTTTTGCAACCGGGATTCCGGTCCAGCGGGAGACAATTCTGGCAATCTCTTCATCCGTTACACTCTCGTGTACCAGGGAGAGATCTTCATTTTTAACTTTTTTCTCTTCTGCTTCCAGCATCTGCTGTAATTTCGGGAGTTCACCGTACTGCAGTTCAGCGGCGCGGTTCAGATCGTAATCATTCTTTGCTTTCTGGATCTGGCGGTTCATGTCCTCGATCTGCTCACGCAGTTTGGACAGTTTCTCAACGGAACTCTTTTCATTTTCCCACTGTGCCTTTGCAGAATTGAAGGTATCCTTTAACTCAGCCAGCTCTTTCTGCAGTGTTTCCAGACGCTCGCGGCTCAGATTGTCGGTCTCTTTTTTCAGTGCGGCTTCCTCGATCTCCATCTGCATGACACGGCGGCGGAGCTCATCCAG
>ENA-OPEC01001358-OPEC01001358.1-human-gut-metagenome-genome-assembly--contig:-NODE-1358-length-16663-cov-2.156792_pt1 | contig 16663 bp, 18 predicted proteins | sample MGYA00241622_ERZ501507 | MGnify/ENA primary metagenome ERZ501507 (study PRJEB25962, sample SAMEA2042582) | human gut metagenome | biome: human gut; feature: human-associated habitat; material: faeces... | reverse complement strand
GGGCGACATCCAGAAGGTATATTGCTGGACCAACCGTCCCGTATGGCCGCAAGGTATTCCTTGGCCGAGCCAGAAGCCTGAGGTTCCCAAGGGATTAAATTGGGACTTATGGGTAGGTACCGCCGAGTATGTGGATTATATCGATAATCTTGTTCCGTTCAACTGGCGTGGTTGGTGGCGTTTCGGTACAGGCGCTCTTGGAGATATGGGTTGCCACATCATCGGCCCTCCATTCAAATTGCTTCAATTAGGTTATCCGACTGAGGTTTCTTGCAGCACGACCAATGTCTACTCCGGTATCTTCGAGGAGGCTTATTATCCTGAGAGTTGCCCGGTAGCCAGCTCGATCCGTTATAAATTCAAGAAGAAAGACGGAAGCGACTTGAGCCTATATTGGATGGACGGCGGTATCATGCCGGAGCGTTTCGAGGAGATCGACCCAGATGCCGATATGACCTGCACGATGGGAGACTTGGATATGATGGACGTGGAAGGCGCAACCGTATTCGTAGGTACGAAAGGTATGGCTTCTTGCGGCTGGGGTGGTTCCGATCCAAGATTCTGGCCGAAGGGGGTAAAGGCGAACAAGAAACCTTTATTCGACAAAGACGTGAACATTCCTCATAAATATAAACGTATCGAAGGGGGTACGAATGGCCACTATTGGGCATGGATCGACTCTTGTATCGCAGGGTACGACAAGGCGGACGTAGAATCTCCATTCGAAGGATACGCCGGTCCGTTGACGGAGACCGTATTGATGGGTAACTTGATCTTACGGAGCCATAATATCCGGGAACAAGTGAAACATAACGACTCGATCTACGGAGAGCGTGAAGGCTTCATCTATCCGGGAAGAAACAAGACTTTCCAGTGGGACGGAGCGAACATGCGTATCACCAACTTCGAGCAAGCGAACCAATTCATCAAGCGGAAATACCGCAATGGATGGGAAGATCTCAAGTTATAAAAGCGAACAACAATGGGATGAGACGGGGCACACCCCGTCTCTACAACTAGATAATTTACTTAAATAACTATACAAAGATGAAAAAGATTTATAGCAGTATTATGGCCGTAGCCTTATTCGCATCGGCTCTATCATGTACCTCTGGCAACAATAACAATACGAACAATGCCGGAACGCAAACCGCCCAAGCCCAAGCCCTCGATAGCGACGGTATCCCTACGGGAGGCGAGTGGATCACCATGTTCGACGGCAAGACCTTGAACGGATGGCGCGGCTATTGCCGTCAGGATGTACCCCAAGGTTGGGTGGTTGAAGACGGATCGATCACCTATAAAGGTAGCGACAATAAGGCAGACACGGGCTTCGGCGACTTGATCTACGACAAGAAGTTCAAAAATTTCGTTTTCGAGATCGAATGGAAGATCGACAAGGCCGGTAATAGCGGTATCTTCTATACTGCGCAAGAAATTGAGGGTACACCTATTTATTACTCCAGCCCAGAATATCAGTTACTCGACAACGAGAATATGCCGGACGCATGGGAAGGTTGCGACGGTAACCGTCAGGCCGGTGCCGTATATGACATGATTATGCCGGATCCACAACCCGTAAAACCGTACGGTAACTGGAACAAGACGAGAATCGTTGTCTATAACCAACGCGTGATCCATTACATGAACGACGTGAAAATTCTGGAGTTCCAATTTGGTACCCCGGTATGGCGTGCGTTAGTGGATCATAGTAAGTTCAGCAAGTTCAGCACGAGTCCGGAGAAATGCCCGGAAGCTTACGACTTGATGCTACAATGCGGAAAACAACCGGGTTACATCGGTATGCAAGACCACGGTTATGGTGTTTGCTTCCGCAATATCCGAATCAAAGAGCTCTAAAATCGTATGAGAATAGAGATTTGTCAATCTTATGAGGCATTAAGCCTTAAGGCAAAAGAGATTGTTACCTCAGAGTTAGGGCAGCACAAGGCACTTACGCTTTGTGCCGCCACTGGGGGCTCTCCTACCCGGATGTATGAGTTGCTGGTAGAGGAAGCCAGTCGCCAACCGGAATTATTCTCCCAATTCACGGTACTAAAGCTTGATGAATGGGGAGGGATCCCGATGGACCACCCGGGTACGTGCGAGTCGTATCTACGGAACTATTTCGTAGGTCCGCTTCAAATCCCGGAAGACCGGTATATAGCGTTCCAAAGCGATCCGGAAAATCCTGAGGCAGAATGTGAGCGGATCCAACAGATACTGGATCAAAAAGGCCCTATCGACATTTGTATATTAGGAATAGGGATGAACGGCCATATCGCCTTGAACGAGCCGGCTCCTTCCTTGCATACGAATTGCCATGTGGCTCATCTGTCCCAGAAATCCTTGCAACATCCCATGATCGCCGGGGATACGGAGAAACCGGGATACGGACTGACATTAGGCATGGCGAATATCTTTCAGTCACGCCTGATTATCCTTCTTATCAACGGGATAAAGAAAAGGGAGATTACTCAAGCTTTCCTTGAACAGAAGATCTCGACGGAGTTGCCGGCCTCCTTATTGTGGCTGCACCCGAACGTGATTTGCCTGATCGACAGGGAAGCGGCGCATAGTTCTAATTAAGCTTTTACAATTATCATGAAATACGCTATCGCATTAGACATTGGAGGAACAAGCATAAAATATACTCTTGTGAACCAGAATGGCGACATTCTTTACGAATCGTCGGAAACCACACAATCAAAAGAGAATCCACGCCCATTATCCGATACCATAAAAAGTATCGTACGGAAAATGACAGACTACGCCCGTTCCCGGGATTGGGGGATTTACGGAATTGGCATAGGTGTACCTTCCGTAGTAGATAATGGGGTGGTTCTCTTTGCCAATAATCTTCCTGAACTAGATAACCAACAATTGGATCTTGCGTTAGCGGAATTTAATCTACCGGTATTCATCGACAACGACGCAAACCTTATGGGGTTGGGCGAGGTGATATATGGGGCGGCTAAAGGTCTCTCCGATATCGTTTTCCTGACGGTGGGTACCGGCATAGGGGGCGCCTTGTTCTTGAACGGCCGGCTTTATGGCGGCTACCGGAACCGGGGCACCGAACTTGGGCACTTAATTATTCATGGTCTGAATGGGAATCAATGTACTTGCGGAGCGTCCGGTTGCCTAGAGGCACACGCTTCCGTAAGTGCGTTGATCGCCTTATACCGGCAATTATTGGAGAAGAACGGACGGGAGATACCTTCCCGTATCGATGGAAAATATATAGTAGAGCGCTATAAAGCTCAGGAGAAAGAGGCCGTACTCGCTATGGAGGATCATTTCCGGAATCTGTCCCTAGGCGTAGCGAGCCTTATCAACATTTTCGCTCCGCAAAAGGTGATTATCGGCGGAGGCATTTCGGAATCCGGAGATTTCTACATTGACAATATACGGGAGCAGGTCGGGAAATACGTGATGAAGGAAACCTCGTACTTCACGAATATCGAGCTTGCCCGATTAGGAAATAAGGCCGGATGCCTCGGGGCGGCGGCATTGGTGTTTAATCATTGAATCTATCTATCATGAATAAGAATAATTGGATCGTACTCCTCATCTTGTGTATTTGGTTTGTCATTTCTTTTGTTACCAATATATTAGGCCCTATGCTACCGATGATTATCGATAGTTTTGGGCTGAGCCTGACATTGGCCGCATTCTTACCGTTCTCATTTTTCTTAGCATATGGCATCATGTCGATCCCGGCAGGAATGATCATCGAGCGTTTCGGGGGAAAGATTTCCTTATTGATCGCTTTCAGTCTGGCGTTTTTGGGTGCGGGGCTTTTCGTCATATTCCCGACCTACCCTATCGTATTAACTTCCCTTTTCGCTATCGGTCTGGGCATGGCGATGCTACAGGTGATCATATTGCCTTTGATGCGTGAGGCGGGTGGAGAGAAAAAATATGCCTTTAATCAGGTATTGGCCCAGATCGTATTCGGGGCCGCTTCTTTCATGAGCCCGTTCGTCTTGGCCGGACTTATGCGGAAATTAACCGGTGAGGATTCGGCAAACGACTTCTTCATCCGTTTCCTCAAAGGGATAACGCCGGAGAGCTTACCTTGGAGCTCGCTCTATTTTATCTTTACGATTGTTTTTGTCATCATGTTAGTGGTTATCTCTTATGTCAAATTCCCGAAAGTAGAATTAAAGGAAGATGAGAAGGCGGGAACGGTACAGAATTATAAGGAATTGCTCAGGCAAAAACAAGTTATATTCTATTTCTTAGGGATTATCGCTTATGTGGGAACCGAGCAAGGATTGGCGAATTGGATGAGCCTTTTCTTGAATATGTATCATGGGGTCAGCCCGGAAGGAGCCGGGGCTACTACGGTTGCTTGGTTCTGGGGATTGATGTCCATCGGCTGCTTGTTGGGATTGGTGATCGTTAAGTTAATCGACTCAAAGCTGATGTTACGTATCTTCTCGATGATAGCGATCTTTAATTTAGCGATAGCGCTCTTCGGTCCTACGCAAGTAGCGATTATCGCTTTCGCTTGTTGCGGCTTCTCGATCTCGATCATGTTTTCGGTGATATTCGCCTTAGCCCTTAACTCCGTGGATAAGCATCATGGAGCTTTTTCCGGTATCCTGTGTACGGGTATTTTCGGTGGGGCATTGATTCCGTTCATCATTGGTGGACTTGGAGATCTGATCGGGTTGCGCTATTCCATGTTTTTCCTATTTATCACGCTGGGCTATATCTTGAGTATTTCCTATTGGGCAAAACCATTGGTCAAGAATGAGACCGTCAGCCTTAAAGAATTGTTGAAGCAGTTAAACCGTACAAAATAAATATGTATATCTTTGGCCTATAAAATTATCATCCATGAAAAAAGAATCAATCTACCTCATTCTGGCATTTTTTATACTTTGCGCTCACTCTTTATATGCGAATAAAAGCGTGCGGTTGGCTTCTCCAAACGGAAAGATCAAGTTCTCCTTGGTTTTGGATAAGAATAGCCCGGTATACAGCGTAGCGTTTAATAAACAAACCCTGATCCAAGACTCTCCGCTAACGTTGACTTTCGATAATGGGGCTTTCGGGGAAAATGTAAAGATCAACAAACCCGTGTTCAGCACGAAGGAAGAGACCTACGAACTGATCGTCGGTAAGGCGAAACATATACATAGCCTTTCCAAAGAGGTAATCATCCCGCTAGAGGAAACCGTTCAGCCTTTTCGCAAGATTAATCTGGTCGTAAGGGCTTTCGATGACGGTATCGCCTTCCGCTATGAGTTTCCGAAGCAAAAAGGATGGGATTCGTATATCATGTATGACGAGGGAACCACCTTCAACCTACAAGGGAATCCGAACGTAACTACTTTATTCCTCCCCAACTACCAAAGTTCCCACGAAGGTAAATATACGGTCACGGATTATGCCGACATGGATAATAAACGATTGATGGATATGCCCTCCCTATTCTCTTTCCCGAACCATGTTTATATGGCGATTACCGAGGCGGCGGTTCGTGATTACGCCGGTATGTACCTATGGAAAGAAAACGGGGCTCTTCTCGGGAAACTATCACCTAAACTGGGACAAGAGCGTATCAAGGTAGAGGCATCCCTACCCCATCAATCTCCTTGGCGGGTCTTGATGATCAGTGATCAAATCGGTTCCTTGATAGCGTCCAATATCCTTACGAATCTCAATGAGCCTTGTAAGATAGAGGATACGTCTTGGATTAAGCCGGGTAAGACTACTTTTACGTGGTGGAACGGAAATGTCGTTCCGGATACGACTTTCCTTGGCGGAAACAATTTCCCCACGAATAAATATTACATTGATTTCGTAGCCCGTAACGGATTGGATTATCACTCGATCTACGGGAACGCCGAGCAAGCTTGGTATGACGAGGATGGAGCCGGATTCGGTTCTCCGGGCCCGAAAGCGGACATCTTGAAAGTCGTTCCGAGCCTTAATATGCAGGAGATTTGCGATTACGCCAAGAGTCAAGGCGTACGTATCCATTTATGGACCAACTGGAAACCTCTGTACGCAAAGATAGACGAGGCTTTCGCCCAATTCGAGAAATGGGGAATCGCCGGTATGATGATCGATTTCATGGATCGAGACGATCAAGAGATGATCCGCATCCAAGAAGAGTTCTTGGCGAAGGCGGCCAAGCATCATCTATTCGTGCAATTCCACGGAGCTTGCAAGCCGTCTGGATTGAGCCGTACCTATCCCAACGAGTTCACCCGCGAGGGTACGCTTAATTATGAGCATTGTAAATGGGACAAGGATACCGATGCGGATCATGACATCCATATGCCTTTTACCCGTTTATTAGCGGGAGCGACTGATTATCATTTAGGAGGTTTCCGCTCTTTGCCAAGGGATAAGTTCAAGAACCAAGAACGTAACCCTTACGTAATGAGTACCCGCTGCCATATGTTAGCGATGTACGTGGTATTAGAGAGCTATCTCGGCATGATTTGCGATACGCCGGAGGCTTACGAGGGACAACCGGGATTCGAGTTCCTGAAAGCCGTGCCTACGACTTGGGACCAAACAGTCGTTCCGAACGCTTCCGTCAATGAATACGTAACGATCGCCCGCAAAAAGGGAGAGGATTGGTTTGTCGGTACGATCAATAACAGCCAAGCACGCAGTATCGATGTAGACCTCAAGTTCTTGGATAAGGACAAGAAATATAAGATAACGATCTATAAAGATGCTGAAGATACGAATATAGACTCGAACAAACTCGTAAAAGAGGTTAAGGAGATCACCAACAGGGATAAAATCACCCTTCCGCTGGCCTCCGACGGAGGATCGGTCTTTCATATTCAACCCATCTGACGCAATCCACCCACTGCAACCCGGGTTGCAGTGGTACTGCAAGGCTGATGCAGTAATACTGCAACGCCCATACAGTAACGCTGCAACGCCCGTGCAGTAACGCTGCAACGCCCGTGCAGTAACAAGACACAAAGCTTTCGGATAAAAGCAAGTATTGGAGGAACCGGAACAATTGATTACTTTTGTGCTCAAAAATAGATAAATGAGTTACAATTGGAATACACGGACGGAACTTTTGTTCGGAGCGGAGCGTATGGAGCGCTTATCCCGTAGCCATGTATTGGTAGTTGGCCTAGGAGGTGTGGGAGCTTATGCCGCCGAGCAGATTTGTCGGGCCGGAGTAGGAAAGATGACGATCATAGACGCCGATACGGTAAACGAGAGTAACCGCCAATTGCCCGCCCTTCATTCCACCCTAGGGATGCCGAAAGCCGAGGTCGTGGCCAAGCGTTTGCTCGATATCAATCCCCAGTTGCAACTAACCGTCCTGAATGAATTCCTGCGAGACGAACGGACGGAGGAGGTACTCTTATCGGCCCCTCTCGATTTCGTGGTAGATGCCATCGATTCCCTAAGTCCCAAGGTATACCTGATGTACCAAGCATATATCCATAAGATCCCCATCGTGTCCTCCATGGGGGCGGGCGCTAAGGTAGACCCATCCTTGGTACGGATAGCGGATATCTCCAAGACAATCAATTGCGCCCTCGCGAAAGCGGTGCGGAAACGGTTGCGTCCTCTAGGCGTAAGCAAGGGGATTCCCGTCGTATTTTCCACCGAGTTCGCCGATCCGGACGCCGTGATCGAAGTTGAAAACGAAACATGTAAACGTACGACCACGGGAACGGTCTCTTATATGCCGGCAACGTTCGGTTGTTTCCTTGCCTCGCACGTCCTAAGAAACTTGATATGATACAAACCGAAGGAATAACGAAAAGTTTCGGTGCCTTACAAGTATTGAAAGGCATCGACCTCACGATAAACAAGGGCGAGGTTGTCGCTATCGTAGGCCCCAGCGGGGCGGGTAAGACAACCTTGTTGCAAATCATCGGCACGCTCGACGCACCGGATAGCGGGCGGCTGGTTATCAATGGCACGGAGACAAGACGATTGGGCGATAAGGAATTGGCGGCTTTCCGCAACCGGAATATCGGCTTCGTCTTCCAGTTCCACCACCTGCTGGCCGAGTTCTCGGCCTTCGAGAACGTCTGCATTCCCGGGCTGATCGGCCGGCGGCCGCGTGCCGAGGTCGAGCGGCGCGCCGGCGAACTGCTCGACCTGGTGGGCCTCTCGGCACGCCGCGACCACAAGCCGGGGCAGCTCTCCGGCGGCGAGCAGCAGCGTGTGGCCATCGCGCGGGCGCTGATCAACTCGCCGGCCGTGCTGCTGGCCGACGAACCCTCGGGCAACCTCGATTCGCACAACCGCGACGAGATCCACCGCCTCTTTTTCGAACTGCGCGAACGGCTCGGACAGACGATCGTCATCGTGACGCACGACGAGCACCTGGCCGCCATGGCCGACCGCACGATCACGATGTCGGATGGAACGGTCCGCTGATACCGAACTGCGCGAACTGCTCGAGCGGCTCCACGACTCCTACAACCGCCCGGAGTTCATCCCCGACGATCCGATTTCGGTCCCGCACCGCTTTACGGACCGTGCCGACCGTGAGATCGCCGGCTTCTTCGCCGCCACGATCGCCTGGGGCAACCGCCAGACGATCGTCCGCAACGGCCACCGGATGATGCGCCTGATGGACGACGCCCCGGCGGACTTCGTGCGCAACGCCTCGGAGCGCGAACTCGCGGGCCTCGACGCCTTTGTCCACCGCACGTTTCGGGGCTGCGACCTGCGCGACTTCGTGCTGGCCCTGCGCCGCATCGATAGCGGGTGGGGCGGTCTGGGTGCCTTCTTCGAGCACAGCTACGCCGTGACGGGCGACCTTGCCGCCACGCTTGCCGACTTCCGGCGTGCGTTCTTTGCCGGGGAGCATGCGCCCCGGTGCGAGAAACACCTCTCGTCCGTCGAGCGGGGTGCCGCCTGCAAGCGGCTTTGCATGTTCCTGCGCTGGATGGTCCGCCGCGACGACCGCGGTGTGGACTTCGGCCTGTGGACGGCCATCCCGATGTCAGCCCTTCGCATTCCCCTCGACATCCACGCCGGGAATGTCGCCCGCATGCTGGGGCTGCTGACGCGGCGCCAGAACGATTGGCGTGCCGTCGAGGAGACGACCGCTGCGTTGCGGCGCTTTGATCCCGCGGACCCCGTGCGTTTCGATTTCGCCCTCTTCGGCGCCGGCATCGACCGCCGCCTCACGCTTTGATTGATATGTTCCACTTCAAACAATTCTCCGTCAGCCAGGAACGCTCGCCGATGAAGGTCGGCACCGACGGTGTTCTGCTCGGCGCCTGGACTCCGCTGCGCGACTCCGACCGGCGGATCCTCGACATCGGTACCGGCACGGGGTTGATCGCCCTGATGCTGGCCCAGCGCGCCCCCGGGGCCGCCGTCACGGGAATTGATATCGACGATGTCGGCGAGGCGCGTGCCAACGGCGACGCTTCGCCGTGGGGCGACCGGCTCTCGTTCGTCCGCTGCCCCGTGCAGGAGTTCTCCGACCGGCCCTTCGACCTGATCGTCTCGAACCCGCCCTTCTTCGTCGATTCGCTCACCTGCCCCGATGCCGGCCGCACGACGGTCCGGCACGCCGTCCACCTGCCTTTCGAAGAGTTGCGCGACGCCGTCGTGCGGCTGCTGGCCGCAGACGGGCACTTCGCCGTCATCCTTCCGACCACGGAGGCCGACCGGTTCGTGCACCTCTGCCGGGGATACCTGCAGCCCGTCCGCCGCACCGATGTCCGCACCACACCGCGGCGTCCCGTCAAGCGGGCTCTTCTCGAGTTCGTGCCTGCCGGCGTGCACGCTTCGGACCCGGCGTCCGGCGTGCCTCTCCGCGACGAACTGACGATCGGCACGGGTGAGCATGAGTGCTATACATCCGAATACCGGGCCTTGACCCGCGATTTTTACCTGAAATTTTGAGGTCCCGCGAAAAAAGGTTACATTTGTCTTCGGATCAACATGCAGATGCCTATGAAAACGAAAATCCTGCTCCTTGCCGGCCTGCTCTTCAGCGCAACGGCTGTCATGGCTCAAAATCCCTATATCGCACTCGAGGGTGCAACCGAAGGTGCTGACGGCATCGTCGTCAGCATGCCCCGCACGGTACTGGCCGTCGATCTGACGGTCGAGCGCACGGTGACGCTCTGCGGGCCCTACGCGCGTTACGCACAGAAATACCTCGGCGTTCGCGCTCCGCTGACCGACAAGACGACGTGGAGCGTCGTCGGGGCCCGGATCGCCCTCTCGGGCGACGACCTCTACGATGCCGGCGAGCCGGCCGCCACGCAGCAGCGAGTGCTGCAGCACGCCTCTTCCGACGAGGAGTTCGCCCGGGTTCAGCCCGACAAGATGTCGATGGTCGTCCCGTCGCTCGAGGATGCGGCGCGCGCCGCTGCCGAGCAGGTATTCGCCCTGCGCCGCCACCGGCTGGAGCTCATCACGGGCGATGCCGGCGAGAATGTCTTCGGTGAGGGGTTGAATGCCGCTCTTTCGGAGATCGAGCGACTCGAGCAGAGCTACCTCGAGCTCTTCCTCGGCAAGCAGACCGTCCTAGTCGAGACGCACCGTTATCTGGTCTATCCCGAGGCCGGCAAGAACCAGTATGTCTTCTGCCGCTTCAGTCCGGCTGCCGGACTGCTTCCCGACAGCGACCTTTCGGGCGACATGGTGCTCCTGCAGATCGAACCTGCGGGTGAGACCTCCTGCAGCATCGAGGCCGGCCCCAAGGAGTCCTCGGTCGTCAAGTGCCGCGTGGCGGCTCCGGCCGTCTGCACGGTGATTGCCGCAGGTCGCGAGTATGCCCGTGCGGTGCTCCCGGTCTTCGAATTCGGACGTACGGTCCAGGTGGCCCTTCCGCGCCGCAAGTAATCCCGCCGCGATGAACCACACCTCCCGCATGACGGCCCTGCTCGGCGAGATCCGCCGCGAGCGCAACGGGGCCGTCGCCGACTCCATGCGCCTTGTCGGCCGTCCCTACGGGCTCAACTACGGCGTGAGCCTCCCGACCCTGCGCCGTCTGGCCCGCGCCGAGACGCCCGACCACGACTTCGCCGAATTCCTTTTCCGTCAGGATGTCCGCGAGCTGCGTCTCGCCGCCTTCCATATTGCCGAGCCCGACCGGCTCACGCCCGACGATTCCGCATTCTGGGCTGCGGGGATCGACAACAACGAACTGGCCGAGGAGGCGGCCTTTGCGCTGCTGAGCCGCGCCGGGGCATTCCCCGCACTTTTCGGCCGATGGATCGCCCCCTCGCAGCCGCGGTTGCTCCGCTATGCGGCGCTGATGGCCGCGGCCCGCTGGCCGCAGGCCCCCGGGGAGTGGATCGCTCCGGCTCTCGATGCCGTCCACCGGGCAGCTGTTGCGGCCGCGGATGTGGAGACGGCCTCCGGCGGTTCCGGCCCGTCTGCCCCGTCTGTCTCGGACGCCGAGGTGCGCACCCTCTCCCGGGTCGGGGCTCACCTGCTTGCCCAGGGTGCCGTTGCCTTCTGCGCGGCCATCGGGGCCCGAAACGAAGAGACCCGGCAGGCGGTACTCCGCGCGGCCGGATCTCTCGGCTCGCTCCCTGCCGAAGACTTCGTCCACGAGGAGCTTGCCTGGCGTTTGCCGCACTGATTCAGTGCGGCGTGGCGTGTATGAGTGCTTCCGTCTGTTCGAGAGCCGCAACCATCTCCTCGTAGCTTGTGATGCCGCTGCGGCGCCAGCGCTCCTCGCCGCGGTGGAAGAGGAGCAGCGTAGGTACCGTGCGGATGCGGTAGCGGCGGACGATGGGGAGCATCTGCTCGTCGTCGATGTTGATGCGGAGCACCTCCGCGCGCCTGTTCATCATGCGTCGGAAACGTTCCACCGTCGGGTCCATCGCCCGGCAGGGTCCGCACCACGAGGCGAAAAACTCCACGAGGACCAGCGTATCGCTCCAGATGATCTTGTCGAAATCGTTCATCGTATTCCGTTTTTCCTTCAGTTGATCTCGGCCCACGTGACGGCCGTGTGGACCTTTCCCGAGAGCTCCTTTTCGGCGTAGGCGATCGTGCGTCGCAGTCCTTCGACGAGCGGCGTGCGGGGTGTCCATCCCAGTTCGTTGCGCGCCTTCGTGAGGTCGGGCACCCTCCGCGGGGCGTCACCCGGCCGGGCCTTGACGTGTACGATGCGCGAGCGGCTGCCTGTCAGCGCGACGATCTTCTCGACCAGCGCGCGGATCGAGACCTCGTGCCCTCCGCCGAACTCCATCGTGCGAACCCCCTCCGTGGGCGATGCCTCCATCAGCCGCACGAGCCCCTCGACCAGGTCTTCGACCCAGCAGAACGTGCGGATCTGCTCGCCGCTGCCGTTGATGCGTATGTCGCGCTCTTCATCACCAGCCGCTGATCCATCAGGTCGGCTCCGCTGCCATAGGTGTTGTAGATGCGTGCGATGCGTGTGTCTACGTCGAACTCCTCGCGGTAGGCGCGGTGCAGGGCTTCGGCTGCCCGTTTTCCCTCCATGAGGGTGTGTGCGCACCCGCACCCTTCGGCAGCGGCGGGACGGGTGTCGCCCATCTCGCCCGACGAGGCAAAGAGCACGCGGGCATGCTCGTCGCGGGCCGTGTCGAGCGTGTTGATCGTCCCGGTCATGCAGACCTGCAGCGCTTCGACCGGAAGCGCCTTGTCGTAGCATACGCGTGAAGGGGAGGCGAGGTTGTAGATCTCGTTGCAGCGGATGCCGAATCCGTGGACGATGTTGTGGCGGACGGCGTGGAAGGCCGGATGGCGCAGGACGTCGCGAAGCAGGGAGGATCCTGCGGCATCGCGGACATCGACACAGAAGACCTCGTTGCCGTCGGCGAGCAGCCGCAGGCAGAGATGTGTCCCGATGAACCCGGCGCCGCCGAGTACGACGATTCTTTTTTGCATGACTTCTCCGTTTTACCGGCCAAGCGAGCAAATTCTGTTCCACATGTGTGTCCTGCCCGCCGCAGAGACCGCATCGGTATGCGAACGGGCCCCGAAAGCGTTGGCTTTCGGGGCCCGTTTTCTCAGTGCACTCCTCCGCCTTCTACTCGATGAAGAGCGCCTTGGGCAGCTGGTCGATGCCGGTGATCCCGACAACCTCGATCCCTTTCGGGCGGCGCGTGCCCTTGGCCAGATAGCCCGATACGACGATTCTCCGGAACCCGAGCCGCGCGGCCTCGCTGATGCGCTGTTCGGTGCGGGGTGCGGGGCGCACCTCGCCCGAGAGGCCGATCTCCCCGGCGCAGCAGACCCCTTCGGCGATCGGGCGGTCGTAGTACGAGGAGATGACGGCGGCCACCACCGCCAGGTCGAGCCCCGGGTCGGCGACCTTGAATCCTCCGGCGAAGTTCAGGAAGACATCCTTTTGGAACATCTTCATGCCCAGCCGCTTTTCGAGCACGGCCAGCAGCATGTTCATGCGGCGTGCATCGAAACCCGTGGCCGAGCGCTGCGGCGTTCCGTAGGCGGCGCCGCTCACGAGTGCCTGCACCTCGATCAGGTAGGGACGCACCCCGTCGGCCGAGGCCCCGACGGCGATTCCCGACAGCGGCTCCTCGTAGTGCGTGAGCAGAATTTCCGAGGGGTTGTCCACGCCGCGCAGCCCGTCGTCGAGCATCTCGAACACGCCGATCTCGAACGTTGCGCCGAAGCGGTTCTTGATGCCGCGCAGGATGCGGTAGACGTTGTTGCTGTCGCCTTCGAACTGCAGGACGACATCGACGATGTGCTCGAGGATCTTCGGGCCGGCGATGGTCCCGTCCTTGGTGATGTGGCCGATGATGATGATCGACGTTCCGGTCGATTTGGCGTATTTGAGCAGGGTGGCGGCGCATTCGCGGATCTGCGACACGCTGCCGGCCGACGAGTCGATCAGCTCGGTGTAGATCGTCTGGATCGAGTCGATGACCACCAGGTCGGGCCGCTGCTCGGCGATCTGTGCGATGATGTGTTCGAGCAGCGTCTCGGGGTAGATCAGACACTCCTCGTTGCCGATCCCGATGCGGGTTGCGCGCATCTTGATCTGCTCGGCCGACTCCTCGCCCGAGACGTAGAGCGTTCTGAGCCCGTTTGCCGCGAGGGCGATCTGGAGCGAGAGGGTCGATTTCCCGATTCCCGGTTCGCCGCCCAGCAGCACGAGCCCGGCCGCCGGGGCAACTTTCAGCACCAGCTGCCAGTCAAAGCCCGGCACAAAGTAGTAGCACAAAAACAGGATGCCTGCCGCGATCAGGCTGATGCCCAGCGTGAAGCTGCCCACCCGGCGGCGGGGCGCTTCGTCCTTTGCCGGGGCCGGCTTTTTCAGCGGGCGGCTCTCCGGTGCGGCGGCCGCTTCCGGCTGCACGGTCTTATTCTGCTCGTCCATCGTCGTCCTCCGTCGGTTTGTCGGCATCCTCGGGCTGTTCTTCCGCGTCTTCCGGGGTCACGGGCTGGCCCAGCAGGGCGCTGAGCTCCGGCATGGCAAAGTCGGCCGTGTCTTCCGGTGCTGCCTGCGGGGCCGCCGCATACTCCCGGAAGTCCTCGTCTTCGGGCGCATCGTGCTTCTGCTTTTTGCCCTTGGGGCCGCGCACCAGCCACACGCCGCAGATGACCAGCGCCACGCAGGCCACGATCTGCGGCAGCTCATCCAGCATCAGGTAGACTGCGCGGAAGAAGGGGTTGTTCTGGCCCCAGCGCCACATCACATCGCCCAGCACCCGCATGATGATGTTCTGGTAGGCCACCAGCGCACCCAGGGCGATCAGGCCCCAGCCCAGCAGCTTGTGGCTGTCCATCATGAACTGCTCCATGCGCTTATCCTGCCAGTTGATGTGCACCAGATAGTCGTCCGCCGGGGCGGTACCTGCGCCGATCTGGGCGCGGAGGTTGAAGGTGTCAAAAAAGCTGTACATCCACACGATCAGGCAGCCCACGATCAGCGGGTCCAGGCCGGTCAGCGCGCCTGCCATAATGAACAGGCAGAACATCGTGATCAGCGAAAGGCCCCGCTTCATGTAGCCCTGATACATCTGGCCTGCGCCCGGGCAGAAGGCAAAGAGAAAGGTCAGGATCCCGTTTTTCATCATAGTGCATCTCCTCATTTCGTCGTGGTTTCCGTGGTCGTATTGTGGGTGCTGTCTGCCGCATCGCGGCGGCCGAACAGCAGCGTGTTCAAAGCATCGGTGAACCGTGCCGGTTTTTGGGGCTCAGCAGTCTCCACCGGCTGGCCCAGCGGCTGTTCATCGGCGGGCTGGTAGTCGTCGTTCACCGGGCGGCCCAGCCGCAGGGGTCCTTCCGCGTCCTGCTGCTGGCTCTGAGAGACGCCGGGGGTCCAGCTCTTTACCTGCTGGCGCAGGCCCATCAGCTGTTCCACCGTGCCGGAGCGCCACATGGTCAGCGCCAGCACCGCCGCCACACCGGCCACCGCCGCACGGCCCCAGGTGTTCTGCATCAGCCGCACCCAGATGGTGCCCATAACGGTCTTGTGGACCGAGCGGGGCGGTTCTTCCAGCGCGTCCGCTGTCAGCAGGGCGGTGTAGCGGTCCAGACAGTGGTCGCAGTAAGAAAGATGTTCGGCTGCTTCCAGCCGCCCCAGTTCATCCAGCTGCCCGTTCGCAAGGGCCTGCAGGCCCTCGTCGGTCAGGCAGCCATTCTCGTTAAACAGCTCCATATACGCTCCTCCTCTCGTCGTTTTCGCGCTGGGCTAAAATTTGCTGTGCCAGCATCTTTTTGCCCCGATAGACCTGCGCTTCCACCGTTTTGGGTGGTCGGCCGCACAGCTGCGCGGCCTGCGCCGCCGTGTGCTGTTCCAGCAGCACCAGACGGCAGGGCGTTTTGTAGGGTTCCCGCAGGTCCAGGATCATTTGGGTGAGTTCTTCTTCGCCCAGGGTGTCCAGCACCTGCTGTTCGGGCTGGCTGCCCGGCGGCGCGCCTTCCAGCGCCAGCACCTCGTCGCCGGGAGTGTTCACCCGGCGCACCCAGGCGCTGCGCAGATAGTCCTTCGCCTTGTTGGATGCGATGCGCGCCAGCCACTGCTTTTCGTACCCGGGCGGGCAGCGGTCGATGGCCCGCCACGCCGCCAGAAAGGTCTCCTGGGTCAGGTCCTGCGCGTCGCCCGCATCCGGCACCAGCTGGTGGCAGACCGTATACACAAGCGCCTGATATTTCTGCACCATCGCGCTGAATTCCAAGGTCGTCAACGGTCCGCACACCCCCCTTCCGGTCCCTGCCGCGTTCTGGAAAAGGCCGCTTTGCGCCGCCCTTCTGTACACTCATACGAGCGACGAGAACTTTTTCCTGCAAAAAAGCAGAACTTTTTTCTGCTTCATGGTACAATAGAGCCATTATAGCACAAACGGAGGTCCCACACCATGCCCACAAGCACCCGTCAGGCCCTGCTGCAGGCCCTTTCCGCCGCAGGGGGCGATTACGTTTCCGGCCAGCAGCTGGCCGACACGCTGGGCGTGAGCCGCGCGGCGGTGCACAAAGCCGCCGCCGCCCTCTCGGCCCAGGGCTACGCGCTGGAAGCCGTCTCCCGCCGGGGGTACCGTCTGCTGGGCGGCGACCCCTTCTGCGCCGAAGCCGTGGGCCCTTACCCCGCCCCGGTGCATGTCTACGACACGCTGGAAAGCTCCAACCGCACGGCAAAGCTGCTGGCGCTGGACGGTGCCCCCCACGGCACACTGGTGCTCACGGCCCACCAGAGCGCCGGGCGCGGGCGGCTGGGCCGCAAATTCGAAAGCCC
>ENA-OPEC01001351-OPEC01001351.1-human-gut-metagenome-genome-assembly--contig:-NODE-1351-length-16740-cov-28.419239_pt1 | contig 16740 bp, 21 predicted proteins | sample MGYA00241622_ERZ501507 | MGnify/ENA primary metagenome ERZ501507 (study PRJEB25962, sample SAMEA2042582) | human gut metagenome | biome: human gut; feature: human-associated habitat; material: faeces... | reverse complement strand
TGTATATTTTTTTTGCAAGTCCTGTATCATCAAGATACGGAAGAATCAATTTATACTTATTTCAGATACTCGTCTAATCCAATACGCAAAAGCTCATTGATCGTCTCAGTCAGGTTTTTCTCCTTATCCAATGCCATTCGCCGCAACGCCTTATCTATATCCCGATCCAAAAAATACGACCGCTGCACACGATCCTTATTCTTTCCTTTCGCCGCTGTCTGCCGCTCCGAGCTTTCTGTCTCTGGCTCCCGGCCAGCTCCGATAATACTCTTAAACGCTGCTTCCTGGTCAAACTTCGCTTTCCCTGCCATCACGCATCTGCTCCTTTCAAAAATTCCTCTATAAAGGTCCTGTAATCGTCGGCCACAGTAGACTTCCCGGCATAGTCAAATATATCGGCCCGGTTCGCCTGGGCCTCCTCCACGGCCACCGCAGAGCGGATATAGGTCTTGTAGATCGGCGCCGAAATGTACTCGCTCAGCTGCTCCGCCAGCTCCTTGATCTGCCGGCTAATATTTGCCCTTGGATTAAACTTGGTAAAGAGGATGCCACGGATCTTCACGCCGGGATTACAATACTTCTGAACGCTGGTGACTGTCTCATTGAGCTGGGAGATCCCAGCTGTGGCGAAGATCCCGGCCGTGGTGGGGATCAGAATATCTGTGGCACAGGTAAATGCATTCACCGTCAGCACGCCCAGGGAGGGCGGTGTATCGATCACGATGAAATCATAGTTGCCGGCGACCGGAGCCACGGCCTCCTTCAGCCGATGCTCTTTTCCCGTCTGGGATAGCTCCTGCTCGGCTCCGGCCAGCATGATATTGGCCGGCACAACATCATAGCCACCCTTTGCGTGCTGCGTGGCCTCCTGGACCGTAGCCCCCCGCTTCATCACCTCATAGACTGTAGGAACATTGTAGTTCTCTACACCGCAGGCCGATGAGAAGTTTCCCTGTGGATCGAGATCAATCCCCAGCACCTTGTACCCTTTCCCGGCCAGTCCTGCAGCAAGGGCCTGGGCTGTGGTCGTCTTGCCGACGCCGCCTTTTTGGTTGGCCACAGCTACTATCATTGGTTACCACTCCTTTTTATATAATCGTAGTTATCTATAAATCTATTTTTCTATTTTACTATATTTATTTTTTCATAGCAATATAGAAATACAGAAAGCGAGAAAAAGCCGGCCTGATTTGGCCGGCTTTTTCTATCATTACTCCCATTTCCAAGGCGACTCAACCAAATGCACCGTGTCATCAGAATTGGCCCGATAATAATAAAAGTCACTACCAAAGGCCCGGAAGCGAATATGCCACAGCCCACAGAACTGGATCTTCTCAATATCCTTCGCTCTGATCCCGATAGTACGCTCTACATCCTCCTTCAGCTGCTCATCCGTATAGCGGCAATTCATATCATCCCTCCGCTCTCTCACGCGCCCACAGGCCCGCTGGAGACACACCAGGATGACCTGGCATATACCATCCCCCGTCATTGTACTCAAAGGAGACGGCCCGCCATGTGCCGCCATCGAGCCGATCCGGAAGCAGCACCTCCATACCCTGGCCGCAGTGAATATCCCAGCCGTCCCAGGTCAGACGATCACGCTCCGGCTCATAGCCGATCTGCAAGACTTTTCGAGACATAGTTCTCCCTCCAATCAGTCCTCATAGTGTCCCCGGCAGGACAAAACGACGATACTGTCATTTTCAACGGTATAAACAAGTCGGTTCGTATCATCAATACGTTTACTCATGCCTTTGATCTTCCGCAGCAACTCCGCTTTTCCTATGCCCTGCACTGCCCCATCACGCTGCAGCTCCTGGAGCAGCTTATTGATCCGCTTCAGCGTTTTCTTATCCTCTGACTGCCAGTACAGGTAATCTGCCCAGGCGTCAGGCGAAAAGGTAATATTATGTGCCATCGCCCGCCATCGCCTCCAGCTCCTCCATCGTTTTCACAATCCCAAAGCCGGCGCGCACCTGCTCCAGACCTCTTTCCAGCTTTCCAAGATAGGCAGCATTCCGCTCTGCCTTCTCCAACTCGTTAAATCGTTCCTCGCTGATGATCACCACGTTTTTTTCTGCTTTCCTGGTTACAATCACCGTCTCTCCTCTATCCGTCACCCTATCACAGAAATCCTTCAGGCGACCACGGGCAGTCGAAAAGTTAATTGCGATCATAGTACACACCTCCATTCCATATTATGCACCATATCTTGTACTACATATTGTACCATATCGAACCAATTAAAGCAAGCACTACTTATTTCATATCCCACCACTTGCGAATTGTCTTCGGGTCAAGTCCCGTGTCCCGGTGACAATCGGCCTTGCAGCCCTCCGGATGCTGCTGGCGCCACTCGCATACTCGGCCCTTGGCCGTGCCGCTACCAATAGGCCGTCCGTTTCCTTCCCGCCAATCCTTCTTTCCTTTCTGTCGAACACCGATATCCCGAATTGCCCTGGCAATTTCTAAATGATCTGCCTGCTTACGCCAATTCCGCTTATTTATGGGCATAGTTAGGCCAGAGAGTTTCCCTATATCGTCCCTTGGAAATGTCACATAGTCCTCATTGAACATTTCCAGAGCGCACACCACATCATCTTTTGTGAAGCGGTTTATATCCTCTACACTCATATCATCATAGGGCTTTAGCAGATCAAAAGCGTCCCGGCGCAACTCATCCTCATCAATCCCGCACTTTTTAGCATAGATTGCCAGCGTCATAATGCCATAGAACCGATGTCCCACCCGGATCTCGTCCCCGATCCTGTGCAGCCACCAGTCGTAAAGATCACGCTTGACCGTCCAGCGTCCCCGTCGCTCCTTCTTCACAATCCGCCGCTCATACCAATCCGGATACTTCTCTCTCGCCTCCGCCAGAGGCAGGCGGCTCTTTCTCATAAGCCCTTCAATCCTTTGCTGCTCCCCGTTGCTGTCCGGGATATAATCAAGCAGCCGTTCCAGCTCCACCGGTCCGCCGAACCGATAAGCCGTCACAGGATACTCCCGCCCCAGTTTGGAACCGGAACCGACCACCCGAAACCCCTGCAAAATACCCTGTATCTGCGGCTCCTTGATGGTAGATGTGTACCTGTTCCATATTTGCCGAGTTAGCGAATATTTCAATTCCTTCAAGCATCTCTGGTTGTGCGGGTACATAGGAATCGGTTCCTGAAGGACATAATACAAGTGAAGCCCCGTCCCGCTGTTTACAACAAAGGTTGCCTTGGGCAGAATATCCTTATTCATCTGGTGAAGCGTATCCCGAAGCTGGGGCATCCCCACCCCATCCAGATCAAACACCAAGGCATAGAGATACCTGGCATTCTTGCCACTCCGCTGCCGGCCAAAGTAGGAAATAGGAGACATAATAGTAAAATCCGTATCCCGAAGCTGTTCCAACTCGGCCAGCTCGTCGGTAATAGTATAGCGTTTGGCCTTACCGTTACCCTCAATTTCCAAAGCAACCCCGGTTACACCGTCACCGCCCGCCCCAGCCTTGCCTTTTGGGATTGTCACAGCAATTCCGTTACCCTTCGCATCCTCAAAATGGCCCCGCCGCTCAAAACTGCCAACCGGAAAGACCTCCCGGTAAAACTCATAGGGCGTGATCCACTCCAAAAACTCCTCCAAATACTCATTCTTTTCCCGGTACAAATCCTGCAGCCGCTCCATGGCGGCCTGCTGATCCATGGTCATACTCTCACCTCCAAAAGAAAAAGTAGCAAAAAGAAAATCCGCTGCGGCGGAGAACGCCTGCGGGCGGGAAGGGGGGAAAGGGGGAGCCAAAGAGCGCCGCCTACGGCGGCTTAAAGAGAAAGTCACCTCCCCCTTTCCCCCCTGGCTCCGGCCATGGAAATGATGGAAAACCCTACGGGTTTACCACATTCCCACAGCCTCCGCCCACCCCTCTTTTCCCCTCCGACTTTCTCCCTATCCGAGAGAGAAATTTAAGAGATTTTTTAATTTGCCTAAAGGCAAAAGGGGGGCATATATTATCAATATATTTATTTCCCTATTTTTCGACAACCAAAATTCCGACCTTATTTCTGCCTCTCCATGGCCAGTCTACACGGTATATATTATCAATATATTTATTTCCCTATTTTTGATTGTTATTATAGCCTGTCCAGGAGAGCTTTTCAAGTCCCCTGGACAGGCTTCTTCACTTCTGGCATTAAGTCCTCTGGAACGTCTCCCAACGGCTTAGTATGTACGATTGCCACTTCCCAATATTTAGATCGGAAATTCCGTTTTAACCGTTGCTGCCGAGCTATCACCACATTTCCACTATAAAAAGAATCCTCCGGATTCTGCTCCATGGCCTCCCGCATCTTTTCATAGCTGCCGTTATATTTACCAGTTATGCCGATCTTGGCAATCAGCCACTCTTTCCCCTCCGGGAACATTTCATCTTCTATCTGCTTTCTTACTACCGATTCCGCAAACTCTACTGAATACGGACTCTGAATGATGGTTTCCCACAGTTTTACTTTATACAGCCGCTTTCTTCCGTCCCTAAACGAGTATTCTTTTTCTTCAGAATGTACTACGACATACCCGGGCCGCTCCTTTTTAGGCTTCAGCCCTCGATCTGCATTAGCCCGTTCTTTTGCGATTCGCAATAAATTAGCGTTCAGGTGGCGCTGGTGGGCGCTCTCCGCCCGCTCTGCCTCCAGGGCCGCCCTCCATTCCTCTATCGCCTGGTTGGCCTTCAGAGCGGCTTCCTGGGCCTTTCTGTCGGCTTCTCTGTTAGCCTCTCTTATTTCTTTATCCGCCTCGGACTTTGTAATCCTGGCTTTCTGCTCCGCATCGGACAGCTGCCGCAACAGCTTGGCATATTCGGCCTCCGTCAAAATCACATGAGTACACTCTGGATCAGAATGGCCACCAGGCACTTCCCGATACCCCATCATGGTCTTTTTTACAAACTCACCCATGGCAGCGCACCTCCTTACAGGCCCCGAATGTAGTTATCCGCTACAACGCTAATACGGTTATGCCCCAGCGCCTTGCTGCAGATCAGCATAGCAGCCTTGTCCAGCTTCTTCCCCGCTTCATCTTTTCGGCAAGTATAAACCTCGCTTTGATAACGCCGCCCGGTGCCACGGTTTACCCGGTCATAGGGAATCTCTTCGATTGCCCTGGCATGAGCCTTGTAGATCGCCGTGGCATACTCCGCACGATAACCGTGGATGTCGGCGCAATTATGGACGTGCTGCCACACCTTCTCCTCTGGCGGTGTATCAGTTATCCGTTCAATGATCTGCCCCGCATTTTTGCCTATAATCGGGCTTAAACGCTCTCGTCCGCCCTTTCCGTTGCGGACATGGATAAACCACTCCTCCGGGAACAAACGTGCGTCCTGGAGCATTTCAAGGCGCTTTGTGACACTCGGTGCTCGCTGCTCCTCCGGGATTTTCTGCAGTTCGGAGATCTCCGCCTCAATTTGCGCCCTGGGCACCAGATCCTTCCCCCGCAGCTCCTGCAGCTCCTTTCGCCGCAGGCCGGTTCCCCGGCAAAACTTTATCAGTTCATCATTGTTCGTCTTGGAGAAATGCTTGTCCCGCACCCGGTCCCCCCGGCTCCGTTTAATCTCCTCACGTTTTCGCTTGGGCGGATTAAAGTAATTCTCGTCATCCGGGGAAATCCCGTATAGCTTTCCCAGCGCTTTCGCTTCGAGCTGCACCGTCCACGCTGAAAGCCCCTGATCCACTCTGGTCTGAAGCCATTCATTGGCATACTTCTTTGCACTCTTCAGCGTGGTACACTCCGGATGCTTCTCCTTGATGTACTTGATAAAATATTTGGTATGTTTCCAGTAGCTCTTATAGGTGTTGAACGCAAATATTTTATCTTTCTCTGTGCCATTGGCTACCGCCTCTTTTTTGCTCTCGCCAAAAGCCTGCATCCCGGTAAGCCGGTCATAGGCTTGCTGGTGCAGATCCTTGAAGTACGCTTTATTTCTACGCCCCATTCCGACTTCCTTTCGTGCATCTATTTTTGTATAAATCTATATTTCTATAAAACTACATAACTATTTTCTTAGTTTTATAGACTTCTACATTTCTCGTTCAAGCTAAGCCGCCTCATGCCAGCTCCATTCGGAGACTCGACAATCGGCAAAATACACTTTTTAACGTCTTATGTATGACGGGTTTGGGATTGCTCCCTACACTTTTTTTAATCTGCTTATGTGTGCAGCTCTGTTTTATTGAGATCTACGGCAGTTCAGATTCTGTCGGCTTCTTTGTAGAGGAAGCAGCTCTCCGGAAGATCTACAGTATTCCGGCTACTATCAGAAAGTGGATAGGAACAGATACGTTTTATTTACCGGCACGTTCAAAAGGATTACTAATACCGGGTCCATGATGCGCTTTCCAGTTCACAAAGGTTACTACGGCAAGCCCACGCATCACACAGGTGTATCGTACCTGAAGTGGCTTCTGATTAGCAAATTGCTAAACCCCCGACCGGCAGATCTGCCAGCCAAGACGCTCTGGGCCTAATTACTATTTACCCTCGCCCAGACGAGCTTCGTTCTTCACTTCTGCTGCCAATCACACACCACTCGCAGCCGCCATCCATACCCCCTTTCTTTCAAGGCTTCGATTCAGCGTCTACCGCAGCCTTTCCTATCCAAGAACATCTTACCATACGTTGCAGAGGTTGTCAACATAACCATAAAATTAACCGTATAACGGTTTACCCGTTCATATATAAACGGGTAAACCATTATAACACAACTGAAAAATCTCTCCTCAAATTTATACTTTTGAACCATTCTCAACACAAGATGAATGTCGGACCAGAAAATGTGCCGGTCCGACATTCATTTTGTGTTTGTCCAGAATTGTTGCTCGCTACAAATATATGGCGCTCATACCTACAATCTCCGACGGCAATTTGCGACCACTTTGCACCTTAAATAGCCGCCCCTTTAATTTTCTCCACGCCCACTATTTAGTAGTTTATAAAATGAAAAACTAACCACCTCAACAATAACATGCAATAATATAGACATCATCGTAAAAAGGATAATAATAATTCCTTTCCATGTAAATTCCTGGAAAATGCTGATGCTAATAAAATCGAAGATCATTAACGCAACTATAGATCGACTCATAATCCACTTTGTTGTCTTTGAGTAATTTTTATGCTCCAGTTTATCAATAATGTCATTTCTAATTTTTCTTCCATTAGATGTCTCTATCAAAACTCCTGAAACAATCCAAATTAACAAAAACAATAGTAATGTTGCCTTTTCATCCATTTCTCAGCCCCACCACTGATAGTAAGATTCTGAGCAACCGTATTTTGTATAGTCGGCATCTTTATAGTAATCAACAACAACTCTCCGATAAAACTGCCCTAACGTATTATGCTTATAGTATTTTTCACGAAAATACATCGTTGTGTAATCTGCATAAACTGAATCTTTAACGACATCAATGATCAAGGTCGCTGCTGCGAATGCAACCGTTGCAGGTGGGTATAGTACAGCAATAATAAGGCTTAGTGCTCTTTCTGTATAACTTCCTATTCTTTTTTCAAGTTCAATGTTTCTATCTTTTGTCGAAGACAGTTTCGTATATTCGCTTGCCGTTCCCATCGGGCACGTATCAGTTGAAACCCATCCAGTCCTCGGCATAACTGTTTCAGAATTATTAATATCAATAGTATCCGAAATAGTAGCTTCTTTAACTCCGTTAAGATAAATTACATTTCCAATCCGCTCTGCAACATCTGTTCCGCTCAAAGCTCTTATGTAAATGTTATCGTCATCTATAGTGCATTCATCAATCGTTACAGCATAATCAATCGTAGATATAACTTTATCTGGGTTATTACTAAGTTGGGTATTGGTTGCAAACACAGGTACTACAAGAGAAAACGTGGAAATAATTGCTAAAAAGAAACTCAAAATTCTTTTTTTCATTTTATTTTCTCCTTTTCACATGCTTGTTAGTATCTTACAAAGCCAATTATTGTAACCGGCTCAGGAAACGGCATTTATACTCGTTTTTTCTACGATCATATGCCCCCTTTAACTTCAACAGTTTTTTAATACCTCACAAATCCGGAAACTGTTACGGTCTTCCCAGAATTGTTCCTAATTCCAAGTCGATAAGTACCAGACTCGGAAATTTTGAACGTCTGGTCGATGCTCCCGTCCTTTACATTGACGTAATGGAAAACCCCTGCCGAATCAATCAGGCCAAAGTCCATACTTGCGTCCTCCGGAGAATATATTCCTCTGATACGCACTGTTTCTCCAGCCTCCATTGAAAAGGAATCCTTGGCATTTGCATTTGCATTCCCATGGGCACTTACAGTAACCTCGAAAGTTTTTGTCGCACGCATGGTGCCTTGCGTAATTTCAATAAAATTGTTATCCCATTGAGTCTCTACAGCCACAGCACCAATATTAAGGCAGCAAATTGAAACTACACAAGCCAATATGAGAGAAAGTTTCTTTTTCAACTGCATCCTGCTCACCTCCCTTCTGTCACAAATTATCAACTAATTTCGTTAAACTCAATTTCTGTATGTGACTCGTTCCATTGGTCACTTTCCGCATCCACTACATCTATATATTTTTCATTATTGCGTGTCAGAAAATAACAAAATATACCAATAACTAAAATACCTATAAGAGCAGCGGCTATAAGAGCAACCGTTTTTTTATTTTTATGTCGGAACTCATCAGGGGCAGGTTCGTTGTCTGGATTACTCTTTCTTTCAGAATCTTCTTTTAGCAGATAATCAATGGGGACTTCATACAAAGAGCTCAAGCATCTAAGATTATCCGTAGATGGCAAAACCACTCCAGATTCCCACCGTGAGATAGCTTGTCTGGAAACATCCAGTTTCTCCGCAACAGCTAATTGTGTCAGCCCTTTCTCTTTACGCAAAGCGACAAGTTTTTCTTTTAATTCCATGTTTTCCATCCCAATTCTATTTCATCAAGCCCCATCATGTAAACCGCAAGCGGTTTACATTAAGGCAATCATAGATTGCCTTTTCAATTTTTCTCTTGTTTTTACAGATATTTTGTCAATCCCGCTCGCAAAGCGTCATTGACTGATTCTGTCAGGTTCTTTCCTTCCTCCAGCGCCATCCTACGCAGCGCCTTATCAATATCCCGATCCAGATAATAGGCCCGCTGCACCCGGTCACTATTTTTCTTTTCATTTTTTTCTTCAGCAACAACAGCATTCTCGCTCTGGCGTCCTGCTCCGATGATAGACTTAAACGCAGCCTCTCGATCAAACTTTGCTTTCTCTGCCATTATTCATTTACCCCTTTCAAAAATTCGTCAATAAATGCTTTATAGTCTTCTGCCACCGTAGACTTGTTGGCATAGTCAAAAATGTCCTGGCTGTTCGCCTGGGCCTCCTCCACCACTACAGCAGATCGAATGTATGTCTTGTAGATCGGCGCAGAGATGTATTCGCCAAGCTGCTCCGCCAGTTCCTTCATCTGCCGGCTGATATTCGCCCGCGGATTAAATCTCGTAAACAAAATTCCTCTCACTTTTACAGCCGGATTGCAATACTTCTGAACGCTGGTAACGGTCTCGTTGAGCTGGGAGATTCCGGCGGTTGCAAAAATTCCCGCCGTTGTCGGAATCAGAATATCGGTGGCACAGGTGAAGGCGTTCACCGTCAGCACGCCCAGGGAAGGAGGTGTGTCAATCACGATAAAATCATAGTCACTGGCCACCGGCGCCACGGCCTCCTTCAGCCGGTGCTCCTTGCCGGTCTGGGAGAGCTCCTGCTCTGCGCCAGCCAGCATAATATTGGCCGGTACAACGTCATAGCCGCCCTTCGTGTGCTGAATGGCGTCCTGGATGCTGGCTGCCCGCTTCATAACCTCATAAATCGTCTGGACATTATAGTTCTCTGCTCCGCAGGCCGTAGAGAAATTTCCCTGTGGATCGAGGTCAATCCCCAGAACCCTGTATCCATTCGCTGCCAGTCCTGCAGCCAATGCCTGAGACGTGGTTGTTTTGCCGACACCGCCCTTTTGATTTGCTACTGCAATAATCATGTACTCACGCTCCTATTTTTATAGTTTCATATTTTTGTAGATAACTATATTTGTAGTTTACTATATTTATAGATATATAGCAATATAAAAAGAGGAAGAACACGTTGTTCTTCCTCTTTTTAATTACTGCCAAGACATTTGAATCTTTCTGCGATTGTCCGCACAATCCCTCAAATAGAGATTGATAAGGGTCTGATACGGGATTCCATCTGCTGCCGCCATAGACTTAAAATAATCCAACGTGCTCCCTTCAACATCAATAGTAACCTTTACCTTGCTCGTGTACGGATTTTTACTTGGATTCAGTTCTCTGATATTATACTCGTCCCTCATAGCTAATCTTCATAGTTTAGTCCTGTCTTTCACGGGCCCACAGGCCCACCGGAGACACACCAGGATGCCCAGGCATATACCATCCCTCATCATTGTACTCAAAGGATACAGTCCGCCATGTGCCTCCATCGAGCCGATCTGGGAGCAACACATCCATACCCTGGCCACAATGAATATCCCAGCCATCCCAGGTCAGGCGATCACGCTCCGGCTCGTAGCCGATCTGCATCACTTTTCGAGACATGGTTTTCCCTCCAATCAATCCTCATAATGCCCCCGGCATGACAAAACGATAATGTTGTCATTTTCAGCGGTATAGACGAGCCGGTTCGTATCGTCAATACGTTTACTCATGCCCTTGATTTTCCGCAGCAACTCCGCTTTTCCTATGCCTTGTACTGCCCCGTCACGCTGCAACTCTTGGAGCAACTTATTGATCCGCTTCAGCGTTTTCTTGTCCTCTGACTGCCAGTACAGGTAATCCGCCCAAGCGTCAGGCGAAAAGGTAATGTTATATGCCATCGCCCACCATCGCCTCCAGCTCCTCCATCGTTTTCACAATCCCAAGGCCAGCGTGAACCTGCTCCAGCCCTCTCTCCAATTTTCCAAGATAGGCAGCATTCCGCTCCGCTTTCTCCAACTCGTTAAAGCGTTCCTCGCTAATGATTACAACGTTTTTTTCAGCTTTTCTGGTTACAATTACCGTCTCTCCTTTGTCTGTCACCCTATCACAAAAATCCTTCAGGCGACCACGGGCAGTCGTAAAGTTAATAGCAATCATAAAAGACACCTCCAGTCTATATTATGTACCGTTTCTTGTCCTTTTTATTGTACCTTATTTATCAATTCAATTCAAGTCTTTTCTTTCTCTTGTGATGTAAATATCATCCCACCACTTGCGTATCGTCTTAGGATCAAGTCCGGTATCTCTATGGCAATCTGCTTTCCGTCCTTCTGGATGCTGTTGCCGCCATTCGTACACTTTCTTCTCTGCAGTCCCGCTTCCTTTGGGTCTCCCTTCCTTTACAGATTCTCCCAACTGTTTCTTCAATGTTTTCATAGTATTCATGACATGAACATGATCTCTTTGTTTTCTCCAATTTCTCTTATTAACCGGCATAGACATTCCAGAAATTTTTGCAATATCATCTCTGGGAAAGGTCACATAATCTTCATTGAACATTTCCAGAGCGCACACAATATCATCTTTCGTAAAACGGTTGATGTCCTCCACACTCATATCATCGTATCGCTGGAGTAGTCCAAAAGCATCCTCCCGAAGTTCGTCCTCGTCTATATCACATTTCTTCGCATAGATTGCCAGCGTCATAATGCCATAAAAACGATGTCCTACTTTAATCTCGTCAGCAATCCGTCTTAGCCACCAATCATAAAGGTCTCGCTTTACCGTCCAGCGTCCTCTGCGCTCCTTCTTCACAATCCTGCGCTCATACCAGTCTGGATACTTCTCTCTGGCCTCAGCCAAAGATAACCGGCTCTTTTTCATAAGCGCCTGCAGGTGCTGCCGTTCACCATTGCTGGCAGGAATATAGTCCAGTAGCTTCTCCAGCTCTACCGCACCACCAAAACGATACGCCACCACAGGATAGTCCCGTCCTAACTTGGAACCGGAACCAACTACACGAAATCCCTGCAAAACGCCCTGCATTTGCGGCTCCTTAATAGACGAGGTGAACCTGTTCCATATCTGCCGGGTAAGAGAGTATTTCAGTTCTTTCAAAATCTTCTGATTGTGCGGATACATAGGGACCGGCTCCGTCAGCACATAATACAGGTGCAAACCTGTTCCGCTGTTTACTATGAAGGTTGCCTTGGGAATAATATCCTTGTTCATCTGGTGCAGCGTGTCACGGAGCTGCGGCATACCAACACCGTCCAGATCGAAAACCAAAGCATAGAGATAGCGGGCATTCTTACCACTCCGCTGCCTGCCAAAATACGAAATGGGAGACATGATCGTAAAATCCGTGTTCTGGATCTCACCCAATTCCTCCAGCTCATCGGTAATCAAATGCCTTCTTGTCTTACCGTCTCCCTCAATCTCCAGCGCAACACCATTTTCCTGGCTATCCTGTTTCTTCGGTACTGTCAGTGCAATAGCGTTGCCTTTGGCATCTTCATAATGACCTTTTCGTTCAAAAGAACCTTTCGGGAAGATCTCCCGATAAAACTCATACGGCTCCACCGGCTCTAAAAACTGATCCAAATGGGCGTTCTTCTCTCGGTAAAGCGCCCGTTGCCGTTCCAGAGCGGTCTGCTGATCCGTCATTCAGTCTCCCTCGCTTTCTTTCTCAACCGCTCCCGTTCATCCGCAATCAGCTTTACATACCTCTGGCTAAAAACTTTTCGATCTGCCCTAAAATCAGCCTTTTCCTCTTCGGTCATTTCTCTGGTGTTTTCTTCAAGATAGTAAATCGTCTGCGGCACATCATAGTAATTATCCCAAATATACTGCGGCTTCAACGGATCAACCGGAATCCGCCCCCGCAGCCCCCATTGATTAACCGTTTTACTGTTTTCCGGTTTTATTCCCCGTTTCCTCGGTTGTTTCATATAAGCACCTCCAAAAGAAAAAAGAAGCAAAAAAGAAAATCCGCTGCGGCGGGGAACGCCTACGGGCGGACAGGGGGAAAAGGGGAGCCAAAGAGCGCCGCCAAAGGCGGCTCAAGGAGAAAGTCACCTCCCCTTTTCCCCCTCGCTCCGGGGCATGGAAATATGGAAAACCCAATGGGTTTACCACATTCCCACACCCCTCCGCACACCCCCTTTTTCCCTCCGACTTTCTCCCTTTTTGATAGAAAATTTTGTTTTTATTTTTAGGTACGAAACCCTTAAAGGGGGGCATATATTATCAATGAGTTAATTCCCTATTTTTGATTATAAGTATAGCCTGTCCGAGAAAAAAATTCAAGCCCTTCAGACAGGCTATTTTTACAAATAATATTCTACTCACCGCTTGCATAAACTACGATAGGCGTGGTATAATAGCCATAGCCTAAGAGATTAGCAAAATTCCAGCATAGCGAAAGCCGGGAAGGGTGCCACCTTCCCGGCTTTCTTTCATGCTTAGTTGCCCTTGTTTCGGTCATCAAGCCATTTACAAATGTAAGTGCCAATTACACTTGCTCCGATGCCGATTAAGAGATTGCAAAATGACTCCAGCATAGCATTCACCTCCTTCCCATTACTGGGCCGGAGTTGGGCAACATTGGCATTTTAGCACACTCTGTCGAATTTGAAAAGCCGCTGTATCAAACAGCGGCTTTTTCTCATGGTCTCATATCTTTCGGAACCTGTGGTATCGGCTTCTGATGCACCAATATGATGTCCCAAAAGCCGGTCTTCTCCCCTCGCCGTGCCTGATAGTTTGCACGCAGCTGATACCGAACAAGAACATTTTCATTTTCCATTATTTCATTATATTCAAATGGGTCACAGAACTTCGGATCAGGCTTCTCACAAATTCCAATTCTGCTTAACGCCCACTCTTTTCCATCTTCATGCTGCATTAGATCTTCATGAATCTGATATCTGGCCTGTTCTTCAGTGAAATCTACAGAATAGGGACTCTGCAGCACCGTTTCCCATAATGTGATTGTGTAATAGCCCCGACTGTTCTTTCTCTGCAATTTCTTTTCCTGCATATTCATCACAACATATCCGGTATGCTCTTTTTTCGGTTTTAGTCCTCGATCCGCATTGGCTCTTTCCCGAGAGATCCGCAGCAGGTTTTCATTTAGGTGCCGTTGATATGCTGCATCCTTCTGGGCCTGTGCCAATGCTCCCTGTATTTCTGCGATTTCCTTGACCGCCTGATCTCTCACTTGCCTGATTTGATATGCAGCATTGTTTTTCTCTTCGTTCATTTGACGGTCAGTATTCTGACGTTCAATGCCGACCGTTCGGATTGCCTCTTCCCTCTCCTGGACAATCTTTTTATACTCGTTCAGCGTCAGAATCACGTGGGTACAATCTGGGTCCGAGCTGCCGCCAGGAACATCTTTATAACCCACTATCGTTTTCTTTACAAACTCGCTCACGGCAGCGCACCTCCTTACAGGCCCCGAATGTAGTTGTCGGCCACCACGCTGATCCGGTTATGCCCCAGCGCCTTGCTGCAGATCAGCATAGCAGCCTTGTCCAACTTCTTCCCCGCTTCATCTTTTCGGCAAGTATAAACCTCGCTTTGATAACGCCGCCCGGTGCCACGGTTTACCCGGTCATAGGGAATCTCTTCGATTGCCCTGGCATGAGCCTTGTAGATCGCCGTGGCATACTCCGCACGATAACCGTGGATGTCGGCGCAATTATGGACGTGCTGCCACACCTTCTCCTCTGGCGGTGTATCAGTTATCCGTTCAATGATCTGCCCCGCATTTTTGCCTATAATCGGGCTTAAACGCTCTCGTCCGCCCTTTCCGTTGCGGACATGGATAAACCACTCCTCCGGGAACAAACGTGCGTCCTGGAGCATTTCAAGGCGCTTTGTGACACTCGGTGCTCGCTGCTCCTCCGGGATTTTCTGCAGTTCGGAGATCTCCGCCTCAATTTGCGCCCTGGGCACCAGATCCTTCCCCCGCAGCTCCTGCAGCTCCTTTCGCCGCAGGCCGGTTCCCCGGCAAAACTTTATCAGTTCATCATTGTTCGTCTTGGAGAAATGCTTGTCCCGCACCCGGTCCCCCCGGCTCCGTTTAATCTCCTCACGTTTTCGCTTGGGCGGATTAAAGTAATTCTCGTCATCCGGGGAAATCCCGTATAGCTTTCCCAGCGCTTTCGCTTCGAGCTGCACCGTCCACGCTGAAAGCCCCTGATCCACTCTGGTCTGAAGCCATTCATTGGCATACTTCTTTGCACTCTTCAGCGTGGTACACTCCGGATGCTTCTCCTTGATGTACTTGATAAAATATTTGGTATGTTTCCAGTAGCTCTTATAGGTGTTGAACGCAAATATTTTATCTTTCTCTGTGCCATTGGCTACCGCCTCTTTTTTGCTCTCGCCAAAAGCCTGCATCCCGGTAAGCCGGTCATAGGCTTGCTGGTGCAGATCCTTGAAGTACGCTTTATTTCTACGCCCCATTCCGACTTCCTTTCGTGCATCTATTTTTGTATAAATCTATATTTCTATAAAACTACATAACTATTTTCTTAGTTTTATAGACTTCTACATTTCTCGTTCAAGCTAAGCCGCCTCATGCCAGCTCCATTCGGAGACTCGACAATCGGCAAAATACACTTTTTAACGTCTTATGTATGACGGGTTTGGGATTGCTCCCTACACTTTTTTTAATCTGCTTATGTGTGCAGCTCTGTTTTATTGAGATCTACGGCAGTTCAGATTCTGTCGGCTTCTTTGTAGAGGAAGCAGCTCTCCGGAAGATCTACAGTATTCCGGCTACTATCAGAAAGTGGATAGGAACAGATACGTTTTATTTACCGGCACGTTCAAAAGGATTACTAATACCGGGTCCATGATGCGCTTTCCAGTTCACAAAGGTTACTACGGCAAGCCCACGCATCACACAGGTGTATCGTACCTGAAGTGGCTTCTGATTAGCAAATTGCTAAACCCCCGACCGGCAGATCTGCCAGCCAAGACGCTCTGGGCCTAATTACTATTTACCCTCGCCCAGACGAGCTTCGTTCTTTACTTCTGCTGCCAATCACACACCACTCGCAGCCGCCATCCATGCCCCCCCCTTTCTTTCAAGGCTTCGATCCAGCGTCTACCGCAGCCTTTCCTATCCAAGAACATCTTACCATACGTAACTGGCAGTGTCAACATATTATCAAAATTAACCGTATAACGGTTTACCCGTTCACGCACAGCGCAAACGGGTAAACCGTTATTTCTATAAGTAAGTTTTATTTATATTCTTTACAAAGGACTGTTTTTACTGTATAATTATCATAAATAAAGTTTGCATAATCCTTTGTTTTTTGTAGAGATTTTATGATGTCTATTATAACTAAGCGTTCTTGGAAAATTCGCTTTTCCTTTGAATCTTATTGTTTATCATACGGCCTCGATCCACTCTCAATTAACGAAGAAGACTCTTGTTATATCCATTACTATTACTTGAATGATTGTATTGTTGACCAACTCTGTAAATTAAAATACCACCCAAAAAGTGTGCCCTTTGAGGAGGTTTCCTTTTTGGTGTATTCATCTAAATATGCGCTACACGCTTGTACATACTGTTTAGTCATATTATATCATCCGTTTGCAAACAAATTAGTATCCATTTTAATCAATGCAAAGACAAAATACATCGTTCTTCGTTATGTGCATTTTTTGAAAGCATTCTTGTCGCAACGGTAATACTTAAAGGT